>Ga0184636_1000155_pt1 | contig 16463 bp, 10 predicted proteins | sample PLM3_60_b2_FD_133164 | JGI IMG/M metagenome (GOLD analysis project Ga0184636, IMG submission 133164) | Groundwater sediment microbial communities from an aquifer in East River, Colorado, USA - PLM4_90_b2 | ecosystem: Environmental > Terrestrial > Soil > Riparian zone | place: USA: East River... | reverse complement strand
GATGTCACAAGATTCGTTCTTTAATTCCGTTAAATTATTATCATGAGCGATGTATGTTTTTGCATGGGGATATTTCCCATGAAGTTTGTTCAGCATTTCGTCTGATATCTCATAACCGATCAATTCCAATGGTTTTTTTGCAAATATTTTTTCCCAATGTTGGCCAGTACCACAACCTACGTCAACAACTGTTTTACCTTCCATATTGATGTTAGCAAGCATCTCATTAAATACCAATTCATTGAGATGAACTATCGGGTTATCAGTTTGTTCATCATAAGTCGATGCCCAAAGATCGTAAGCCTCCGCAGGTTCAATTTGTTTTTTACGGTGCATAAAACCCGTCAATCTTCTTTTTATTTTTTGAAATAGTTTCATATTCGGTTTTATTCAATTTCTATAGGAAGCTTTATTTCTATGGGATATTTTTTTATTTGGCTTGTTAATTCTGTCAAATTCCCTTTCACATATTTGCCAATATTATTAATAAATATCCTGCCGAACTCTCTAAGAATTATATTCCGGTTTAATTGGGCGTACAACATCTCATCAAATAAAATTATTTTTCCCTTTCTGACTACTAAAAGAATATCCTCAGGATTCAATTTAAAAAAACTGTCCATTGAATCTTTTTTACCTTTCATCTTAGCCACAACAATATCTGCAATTTTTCCTCCTGACAAAATTCCTCTATCATCAAATCCCCACACGGACGCCGGCAAACAGGTAAGTGAATCAAATAATTCCTGATCCGTTAGCAGACCTGTCTTGCGGGCCAGGCGAATCTGTTCCCAGATGTTCCAATCTGCCGATACGGTAGAGTCAGTTCCAAAAATAATTTTAGTGCTTTTTTTCAGTTCCCTGATATTGGCAGTAGTACCCAGTAAAAAAAAGTTTGAATCAGGACACCAAACCAATGCTTTAAACGATTTTGCCTGCTCTGGGTTCATGGCAACGCCATGGATGGCTATAAGGTTTCTTTTGAAAAGGTTCCATTTGATTAATTTGTTGATCTCTTTAAAAGCAGCAACATCAGTTCCTTCGCCGATATGAATTACAAAAGGTTGATTTTTTACAAAAGGCCTATTAAGTCTAAGTTCCCAGTGTTTTTCGAGGCCAACAGAATGCAGAGAATAGCAGTCCTGGAAAATATTTATCACTGGCTTTTCTATATTGAAGCGCTCTCCATGCTGAACAACCGTAGTGACGCCGTTCAGTAAATTTTTATAAACCCCCCACTCTATGCGAAGCTCCTTTGGAATTCTTAGAATGGAATTGATGATATCTTTATTTTGCCTGTGAATATCAGTTCCCCATTCCATATAGCTTTTATAAACCTGATTGCCAAGCCTGGGAAATAAGTTGAAATCAAGATGGTCATGTGAATTAATCAATCCCGGAAATGCAATGGCATTGTCAAAAATGATAGATTGTTTGTCCTCATCGTCATCTGTTACAACCTCTGTTGATCCAATGTTTTTTATTTTTTCATTACTCACCGTTATAGATTGCAGGCCTTCATAATCGTTAATATGTACGTTCCTTATTATCATTTTTAACTAAATTCCGGTTCTGCAATTTTCTTTAGTGAAAAAGATCTTTTCAAATAAGGGTTTTTTTTAAAAGCTACCGCTAAGAGAGTTTTAAAACCAGCACGAATCATCTTCCTATCTCCTGCTAAGATAAAAGCAAGCAAATTGCCTTTAAGAGACCATAGTAAGCATATCTTCTTTACATGGCGCAAATTTTTATTCGTCCTGATAAAATAATCAAGCACCAGGGATCTCCGAAAATATTGTAATGGTTTTTGCAAACGGTTCAAAGGCTCGCGGTGATGAAAAACAAATGTGTTATTCAACACATGAATACTGTTCGGTGGAAAATTAATGGCAACTCCATAATTGTCTCCTATACCATGACTATCCAATACCTCATCGTAAGGAAACCTTTCCAGCCATTCTTTCTTTATAACGGATGCTCCCAGGCTATAGAGTGGTGTTGTAAAAAAGGAACCTGAAAAATCGGTAATGACCGGCCAGCCGGCTTTTGATATATGATTGCCTTTCCGGTTATAATATTTTTTTAATCTCCGGCTTATAAAATTATCCTTGCAATCTATTTTACCCCAGATACTGAGCTGAAAAATATATTTCCATGCAAGCTCACGCGTTGATCGAACGGGGTATTCAGAGACCCATTGATCTTTCTCGGATTGCATCCATACTCCCGAGACAGCGACAGCTTCGGGATGACTGTCTATATGAGCTACAATTTTCGCAAGATAATCTGCGGGCGGTTCAATATCGTCATCGCAAAGAAATATCCAGGGAGTTCCTGCATTGGCAATCCCGGTATTCCTTTGTATGCAAACCGATCTTTCCGATTCAAGGTAGAGGATGGAAATATTTTTAAAGATTCCGTAATCAGCTGGCAGAAGTTTATCGTTTCCGGAATCAACAATGATAACTTCATGTACCGGGTATGACGATTGATCAAGATTGTGAAGTAAAGAAAGCAATCGTTGTTTTCGATCACAGGTTGGAATAACAACGCTGATTTGCATTCTCTACAGGTTTATTTTTAAAACAATAAATTTACAAAGATTAATACAAGATACGCAGGCAACTGCTCCCCGCAATAGTACGTTACACCACTTACTTCTTTTTATGTTGAGAAAAAATCAGATAAATGATATTGTAAAAACTAAACCAGTATTTCTTTTCCTGTTACCTGTTTTTTTCGTATTCCATGGATTTATCGGAAATTATAATTCTGTACCTGTTAATGCTGCTTTGTTACTGACAATCGGGTATATACTAAGTGCAGTGGTTATTGCAGGCATTTTCTGGTTGTTTTATCGTGATCTTATAAAAGCAAGCCTTATTGCCTTTTTGGTAATGGCATATCAATTCTTCTTTGGTAGTATCCAGGATGTGTTAACAAGCTATCTGCCCCAATCATTTATTTTACGTTACAGGTTTATTTTACCGGTTAGCTTTCTTCTTTTCCTGATAACTTTCATTTGGCTAAAAAAAAGAAAAAAGTCTTTGAAGAATCTGACTTTTTACCTGAACATAGTGTTGCTAATGATTATATTGGTCGATTCAGGATGGCTCGTAACTAAAATGACCAGGTTTGAAAAGAACAAGTCTTTTTATCCGGCGGAAGGGTTCACTCTATGTGATACCTGCAGTAAACCTGATATATTCCTCATCATAGCGGATCAATATTCCGGCGAAACGGCTTTGAAGAAAGTTTTCAATTTTGATAATACTCCGTTTGAAAATGAATTGGTGCTTCGCGGATTTCACATTGCAAAAAAAAGCAGCAGTAATTATAACCTGACTCCTTTTTCAATTGCCTCCACATTAAACATGGATTTTCTTACATTAAAGAGACGTCCTCAAAACTACGAAGACATAATTTATTGTTACCAGGTGATAAGAAATAGCCGGGTATTAAAATTTCTTACGGCAAGCCATTACCAATTTTACAACTGTTCTGTTTTTGATTTTGAGGAGCAGCCGGCACATAAATATGCTTTCTTTTTGCACTATGGTATAAATCTGATTACTTCACAAACCTTTACCAGCAGGGTTGTAAGGGACTTTCGTTCAGATATTTTAACAGGCAAATTCGGGGTTAAAGCTCAAAAAAAAATTGCCTATGAGTACCTGCATTTCAACGATACTATTCTTGACCTTACCCGAAACATAGCAGGTCAACAATCCGCTGCTCCCAAATTTGTATATACCCATCTTATGATGCCTCACTACCCCTATTATTTTGACGGTAAAGGCAATCCCTTGCCCTTAGAAAAACTTTCAGGGATCAGGAAAACAACCTCAAACGACTATATTGAATATCTTAAATATACCAATAGAAGATTACTGGAACTGGTAGATAATATCCTGGCGACTTCACCTACCCCTCCTGTTATCATGCTCCTGGGAGATCATGGTTTTCAAATTAAAACTGACCATACCTATGATTTTATTAACCTGAATGCTGTTTATTTTCCTGATAAAAACTACAGCGGGTTTTATGATACAATAACGAACGTTAATCAGTTCAGGATAATTTTTAACACATATTTCGATCAACATCTTCCTTTATTGAAAGATTCAACTATTAACGTATGGTATTAGTTTTTAAATATATTCTGTATACCAGGTTGTCATAGTTATTTTTCTGACCAGGAATATTGAAGCAACCCGATTATTGTTTTTGCCGTATAATAGGAAGAAAAAGCCTGGTTACATGTTACCGGGGTCAATTGTGAAAAAGAAATTCAAAACCTGTGTTTTAAAAACATTAATTTGATCGTATGAGCAGAATCTTGTTTTCTCATTCTTATTTTTTACGCTTCGATCCCAAGCAATGGGCAACGGGACAGCCTTATGCCCCACTGGGCACTTTGTATGCTGCAGCCCTGCTGAGAGAAAACGGCCACCGGGTTTCTTTCTTTGATACAATGTTTTCCCATGCAGCGGAAGACATCATCCCATCCATTGAAAAAAATAAGCCCGATTTTTTTGTGATCTATGATGATGCTTTCAATTACCTCACCAAGATGTGCCTGACAAATATGAGGGAAGCTGCATTTAAAATGATCAGCATCGCAAAAAAAAGAGGATGCACAGTGATCGTTTCAAGTTCGGATTCAACGGACCGCTTTGAAGAATACCTGCAACATGGCGCTGACTATATTCTGATCGGTGAAGCAGAAATGACCTTGCTGGACCTGATCAATGCCTTAAGAGCAGGAGAAAAAGATTTGTTAAAAATAGAAGGAATTGCGTTCAAACAAAATGAGTCTGTGATAAAAACAGCGAGACGCAAGGTGTTGAAAGATCTGGATAGTCTTCCTTTTCCTGCCTGGGATCTTATCGATATACGGCCCTACCGGGAAATGTGGTTAAAGCATAAAGGATATTTTTCTATGAACATGGGTACTACCCGTGGCTGTCCCTTTAAATGTAACTGGTGCGCCAAGCCTATTTATGGTAATCGCTATAATGCAAGATCGCCGGAAAATGTAGTACAGGAATTAAAATTGCTTAAAGAAAAATTTCAGTTTGACCATATCTGGTTTTGCGATGATATTTTTGGATTAAAGCCCGGATGGGTGAATGCTTTTGCCGATCTCGTGGAAAAAGAAAACCTGCAATTCAACTTCAAAATACAGGCAAGAGCCGATCTGCTGGTGCAGGAAGATTATATCAGGTCTCTCGCAAGAGCCGGTTGCGAAAATGTATGGATGGGGGCTGAAAGCGGCTCACAAAAAGTACTCGATGCGATGGATAAGGGAACTACTGTGGAACAGATACATAAAGCAACTGCGTTATTAAAAAAACATGGCATTCATCCTTCATTCTTTATTCAATTCGGTTACCTGGGCGAAACCAAAGAGGATATAAAAAAGACGATCCAAATGATCAATAAATTGCTCCCCTATGAAATTGGTATCTCTGTCTCATATCCATTGCCCGGCACTTTATTTTATGAAAAAGTAAAAGCCGATCTGAAAGAAAAAACAAACTGGACAGACTCTGATGAACTGGCCCTCATGTTCAGGAATATGTACCAGCCTGCATTTTACAAACAGCTCCACCGTTACGTTCATAAAACTTACCGCAAACACGTTGCTATTGCAAATATTAAACGACTTTTTAATAAGCCGGCTGCTGTTACGATATCAACGATTAAAAAAGCAGTCTCCTTTGTTTATTATGTACCGGCTACATTTTTTTCCGGGCGAAAATTACTGACGCTTGAAAAGCTTCGTGTCGCATGAGTAAATTGGCACCTATGTTAAATGAGCAGCAAGCAGCAGCGGCTTTTAACAGGCAGTCGGGAGTGTTTGATGAGATCTATTCGGGCAATACCATCGTTCAATATAAAAGAAAAAGGGTCAGGGATCATGTGCAGAAATACATACTGCCCAATAGCCGCATTCTTGAATTAAACGCTGGTACAGGGGAAGATGCCATTTATTTTGCAAAGCATGGTCATTTTGTTCATGCAACGGATATTTCTGATGGAATGCAGGAAATTCTTTCAAAAAAAGTAAGGTTTAATGGGCTTGAAAATAAGATCAGCTCTGAAATCCGTTCATTCACTGCATTGGAGAATTTAAATCAGAAAGGGCCTTATGATCTTATCTTTTCGAATTTTGCAGGCCTTAACTGTACTAATGAATTGAATAAGGTATTAAAATCATTTTCACCATTATTAAAAGCCGGAGGTTTTGTAACACTTGTCGTTTTACCAGGATTCTGTCTCTGGGAAACATTGCTCTTATTTAAAGGGGAATTTAAAACCGCCTTCCGCAGGTTTTTTAGTGGCAGAGGGAGAACGGCGCATATAGAAGGGGAATTCTTCCGGTGTTGGTATTATAAACCTTCATTTATAAAAAAAATGTTGAAACAGGAGTTTGATGTTTTAAGTGTTGAGGGATTATGCACAGCCGTACCCCCATCATATATTGAGAATTTTGCCGAAAAGTATCCGAAAACTTTCGGATTCCTGAAAAACAAAGAAGAGAAATGGAAAAATAAATGGCCCTGGAGGTCGATTGGTGATTATTATATCATTTCACTGAAAAAAAAGAACTGATCTAATCAAAATATTGGGGCCATTTATCTTTTAGCATAGTTATTTTCTGATTATAAATCGCAATAATATTTTCCTGGAACGACCCGGGGTTTGACTTAGCAAAATGTTTCCCTGCTACCAGGTTCATGGTTCTTCCCTTTACATTTTTATCACCTCTTTCTTCCTTTTTTTGCCATCGCCGGTTTGTCCATTTAAAAAGAAAATTATCAAACCTGTCACCCCCCCTTTTATTAAATATCCTTTCGACTAGTTTTTTTAACCGGGAATTTTTATTATAAATACCGGCCAGCGGTACATAACTATAATTAGGGAACCATTCACCTGCCCAGGCATTAAACTCAAAAAAATCTTTTAACGACGCTCTTCCGGCGACGGGTAGTAAGGTTATTATCTCCGTAGCGGTATAAATATTTTTTTCACTGATAAGCAAAGAATCTTCATCTATATAAAAATTCATGCAATACAAATGCTGTTTTCCGGCTAAAAAAGTGAGTTTTTTGAACAGGTGCATAAATGTCCTGGCTATCCAAAGCCTGTCTTTTTTTGTGATTATGAAAAAATCTATATCCGCTTTTTCTTCAACATAATTTTTTGACAGGGACCCTGAGATAGCGACAGCACGTACATAAGGAAACCGGTAAAGAAAAGAACCAATTTTTGTTGCTTTTGGCAAAAGATTCTTTGCAAGAAAATTTCCTTTCTGTCTTTTATGTATAATTTCCAGGTCATTTTTCAGCGAATAAAATTGATCAATTTCAAACACTGCTCCGGAATATACCAGTGGTTTTAAAGCCGCTTCAAGTGCTTCATCGGAAATCTTCTGAGAAAGAAAGCTTTTTATCTCTATCTTTAATAGAGGATATTGAAAAATATCAAAATAGGCCAGCGTCTGTAAAATAGCTCCGGCGGGCTTATCTGCATTGTTAACAGTCTTAACAGGCACTGTATTCATAGTTATAAAAATAACCTTTCCGCTGTGTAAAAACTAAAAACACAAAAGCAACCTTTTCATAATTTTCCCCGATTTCATCTCATTGTTTAAGAAGATATTATAGCCATCATTCCCATTATTACTATTTGTACAGAATGAATTATCATACTAACCTGATACCCTTACCGGTTAAGGAGACTCACCCGGAAAAAGAAGCTGTTCTTATCCGTAGCTATATTGTAAAAAGAAAAACTTACCTTTTTTTTAAGCGATTATTTGATGTTGTTTTTTCGTTAATCCTTATTGTTTTTATACTGACCTGGCTTATTCCTTTAGCCGGTTTATTAATCCTTATCGATTCAAAGGGACCGATATTTTTTATTCAGCGCCGTATCGGCAAAAATGGCAAACTATTTCCCTGCCTGAAATTCCGTACTATGATAATTAACGATGAAGCCGATGAAAAACAAGCCGATGAAAATGATCAAAGGGTAACACGGATGGGAAAATTTTTGCGAAGGACAAATATTGATGAGTTTCCGCAGTTCTTTAATGTATTGGCAGGAGATATGAGTATCATCGGTCCGCGCCCCCACATGGTCTCAGATTGTATACGATTTTCTTTTGTAATACCTGCCTATAAATTCAGAACATTGGCAAAACCGGGTATTACCGGCCTAGCACAGGTAAAGGGTTACCACGGCCCTACTATTGATTACGAAAGCATCTTTACCCGTTATCATTGGGATGCAGAATACATTCGCAGTGCCAGCTTCTGGCTGGATCTCAAGATCATTTTTCTTACAATTTTGCAATCTCTGGGAAATATTATCTATTTGAGTTATTACTTTCTCACTAAAAGAAGAAGGGTTACAAAAGAAGTTATTTAGCCCCTTTAACGCTTTTTTCAACTTTCATGCGGAGCTTCTTCAAATTTTGTTATCCTCTTTTTGTTTTGGGGGTTTCCATCATTCATTTTATTTTTGCCACCCTTGCAAAAATCAGCTGGTGAGGTGGATGAGTGGCTGAAATCAACGGTTTGCTAAACCGTCATACGGGCTTAAACCCGTATCGAGGGTTCGAATCCCTCCCTCACCGCAATAATTTAAGCCTTTGATAATTGAGTTATTATCAAAGGCTTTTGCTTTTATTTAGGTTCGAAAAAACAATTTTTTGGTTCCCGTCATATTTTACTGAATTACGATAAGGGAGATTTTGTTTTAAAGAATTTTGAGTCATTAAAGGGCAGTGTATCAAAATAGTAATGATAAGACTTCATGAAAAATAAAACATCTACAAGGGTTTGTACGTTTGTTTTTAAAAAAAATCGGTAATGATTGACATCACAGGCCCAAAATCTACATTTTAGTCTGGCCTGAAATGTGCAAGGACGTCAATTTTTGCTAACACAAAGCATGTCATGGATACAAAAGGAATCTTGCAGTTTATGAGAAAGAAGGTGGTTTTGAACAAGCTAATAAAGATTTTGACGTAGTGTAGCTTTCGGATATAAAGAAAATTGAGGCGACCTACGGTAAGAGGCGAGTGGGCATCTACATACGATAACCGACTCGCTGTGAGAATTTCAATTAAACTTTTCCAACTTATATCTTCAAAAAATATCCAGAACAGATCAGAGCTGATTTGCTTAGAAACGGATGAAGTTTTATTGTTTTGAGCAAAGATGGTCAAAACGTAATTCAACATCAACAAAATCAATACTTTTAACCTGATAACCATTTTTTACAATTTAACCCCGATCCTTTTGCCCTTGTAGTGAACAATTAAATGCATTAATATTTCGCTTGCATCTCATCATAGTAAGCCTTTAGTACATAAAAAGCTTTTTTCTTTTTTCCTTTATGATCAAATAGTCCTTTATTATTCCAACCTTCCTGGTAAGTAGGATTATTACGGCGCGGTGAACGAAAGTCGTTTAGTATCCACGGAGATAAACCCGTAAAATTATCCGGCATTCGTTTCATCATTTGCACCTGCTCTTTATAATACCATTCCTGGTATTCTTCGCTCCAGCGTCTAAGACTATCTGCATGATAACCTCCCAAAGCTTCCGCACCCGTTTCACTAAAAAAAAGTGGTTTGTCATATTTAACTTCCCATTTTGCAGTGCTACAACCTGATGGTAAACCTGCATACCATCCTAAATATTCGTTTACAGAAACTATGTCGGTGTATTGACCTAAAGGATCATCAATTGTTTGTACGCCATTTACAGTGTGTACTTCAAGTGCTGCTGAAATCAAACGGCTGCTATCCCAACCTTTTGCTGTCATAACCAGGTCGCTCATAAATTTTGTTCTTGTTTCATTCACCGGCGTCTCATTACCTACTGACCAAATAATGATGCTTGCACGGTTACGATCCCTCGTGATCATTTCATTCAACTGTTGTTTTGCTTTTTGCAGAACTTCAGCATTAGAAAATTCTATGGCCCAGTAAACAGGTATCTCTGACCAAACTAAAATGCCTAAAGAATCAGCCACTCTTGTCATATTCTCATTGTGCGGATAATGCGCTAAACGCACCATGTTCGCATTGAGCATTTTTGCCTGTCCTAATAAATACAATGCGTCTTTCCTGCTATGAGCTCTTCTTATATTCTGTGGAATTTCTTCGTGTATACAAATACCTCTCAGAAAAATTGGATTGCCATTTAATAAAATTTGTTTGCCCTTAACTTCAATAGTTCGGAAACCGATCTTCTCTTCCACTTTATCAGAAGCAGAGCTTAATACCACCCTGTATAATTTGGGATGTTGAGGTGACCATAGTTGCAGCTTAGCAATTGGCAGGGATACAGTGCTGCTATCTGCCGGTATCATTTTTTTAAAATTCAATTCCGGAATTTCCAGAGTAACAATGTCTTTTTCATTAGCCATTTTCACCCAAACGTCCAGTTGCCCGTAATTGTCTTTTGTAAGATGGATTGAATAATCCCGGATAAAATTTTTTGGTACTGTAACAAGATTGACATCTCTTGTGATGCCTCCATAATTCCACCAATCCGTATTCAACGCAGGTATTTCATCTTTGAACCGTTTATTATCTACTTTAACGACAAGATAATTTCCTTTTGCCTTTAATAAACCCGTCGGAATTTCAAAATTGAAAGGAGTAAATCCTCCTTTATGCATTCCCATCTTTTTTCCATTCAGGTAAATGTCTGCACGATAATTCACTGCACCAAAATGAAGGAACATCCTTTCGTTATCACCGGGCAATTTTGCATCAAAGGATTTTTTATACCAAACTGTTCCCTCATAATACAGGAACTCAGGTGACTGCGAATTCCAGTCGACAGGGACCTCCAATGTATATTTTGCATTATAGCCATGCTCTTTGCGATCTGTTTTGTTATCCGGCATATCACTGTTCCAGTATGCTTCCCGGTCATTAATATTTCTTTCCTGCCAGCGGTAATTATAAAAGCCTGTCTCATAAGGGTCAATTATATACTGCCATTTTCCATTCAGGCTTTGTTTTTTGCGTGAGGGCAAATCAGAGATCAAACCTTCCTGTGATAAAATTTCTTTTGTCGATAAGAAAACAAAAAGAATCAATATAGAATGCCGCATAAAAATCAAATTTTTTATATCATTTGTTTAAATCCAGGGCATGGTCCGCTGCAGTCGAATCTGATCCGCTCCACACTTTAACCGCTGTCCATGGTTGTGAAGGGGCTGACCAGAATTCATCTGTTTCCGGTAAACCCAATGGCAGGAAAATCGCCGTACATATATAAAGGCTACCGGTAGTAATATAGAAATCGGCCAGATCCGGCTGGTTTCCGTATAAGCCGATATTTAGCCATCCATCTTTTGTAAATGTGGAGGGTGCCGCTAATGTTTTTTTGATCACAGCTGTTAAAGCAGCCCGTACTTGTGCAGGTTTTAGTGTTGGAGGCAATTGTTTACGCCAGGCCATGTCAGCCAGATGATGAAATGCTCCTCCCCGGTAAGTAATCGAACGACCGACAACAGGAAAACTTCCATCGGTATTGATCAATCGTTCCTGAATTTCCGCATACCGTTTTGTGATCTTATCAAGCCTTTCTGCAAATGACTTAAAAGTATTGTTTTTCTTATTTACAATTTCAACAATCGCTGTTAAGTAAGGTTGGATAACAAAACTGTTATAATAATCAAAATGAAATTGCATGCCATCAGAAAACATTCCATCACCTGCATACCAATGCTGAGAAAATTCCCGTACAGCAAACTCAATACGCACCGGATCATAATCCAATCCATATTTACAGAAAAATGCTTCTATCATTCCGGAAAAAAGAATCCAATTCGTGTAAACAGGCACAGTTGATCGTGTAGATTTTAAGGCAGCAACTACCTGCTGTTTAACGTTTGTATCTAAATGTTCCCATAACCATGGACAACGAACTAATCCGAAGGCAAAAAAAGATGCATCCACCAACGGTTGACCACCGTTCCATTTCAGATAATCCTTTGACATGGGGTTTACTGCATTTCCAATGGCCTGTAATGTCCATCGACGATATTGATTTCGCAAATCAACTTCCTCTTTCGTTCCTCCTTCAAGATTGAGCCAGGGAGCAATGCCGCTTATTACTCTTCCAAAAGCCTCCAGGTATGTTACTGCTGATCTGTTTTCTTTATTATCAACCTGATTTGATAAGATAACCGGCATTTTTTCCTTTAAGTTTCCTTCAGCCATGTTGAATAAAACGGGCCTGGCCAGTTTATCCAGGTAGGAGATCCAGAGATTCCTATCAGCAGTATTTATCTTATTCTGGGCTTTTGTATCACTCCACAGAATAATTGAAAATGAGAAAAAAAATAAAAATTTATTGGTCATCTTTAATAATTATCATATCATTTAATACCATCAGGATTGTTCGGCTCAACGTACCTGATCACATAACTATAACTGTACTTTTTGTCCAACAATCTATATTGATCATGCGGCAATGCTCCCCAGCTATTATCGCCGCCGACACCTCTTTGTTTCAAATCAATATTTAAAAAAATATTTTTTCGTGGCTTGATATCAATTGGATGCTGTTGCTTTTTTGTCAATCCCGGATCGAGGTCTTCAGCCATATTATTTATTGCACTGAAACAAATTGGCTGTATGCCTTCTATATTTATTCCTTCACCCTTATCATTTGTAAGTGTTAGCCAGCGAACATCTGTTTTATATCCCCCTTCCTGCGGACGAATATAATTCCATGTAAACTGGTTGGCTACTTCGTCATTGTATAAACCCATAAATGAAGCCGTGTTTCTATCAGCATAATTCTCCCAGGGGCCACGACCATAAAAACTCAGCCTGTGAAATTGCTGTGGCAATTGCATCCGCATTCCAAAACGAGGTAACTCAGGCAAATCACGACCTGTGATATCGATAGACGATGTGACACGAATTGAGCCATCATTCAAAATAAAATATTCAATTTTATAAGGAACCCCTACCCCGGATAATTCGTATTCAACTTTTATTGAAAGGCCATCCGGAGTCTGATCACCGGCAACTACACTCTTTACCGTACGATTCACGTGAGCTGTACGCCAAATACCAAGATTTACCTGCATGCTATTTCCAAAATCGTTATCCGTAGGAGCTCTCCAGAAATATGGTTCCGGGAATTGGTTGATAATTCCCCTGCTGTTATTTATGCTATACCCGGTTAACCTTCCCTGCCGTAAATCAAACTCGCCTTTTACTTTACCAGATACAAAACTTAATTTATCCCCGTTTCTTGTGATCTCTAACTTACCGGAGTTTGATTTAGTATTTGCAAAAAAATCGCCTCCTATTTTAAATTGTTCTCTTGCCACTTCATAACCTGCGGGCACCAGGTCAGTAGAATTTTTTGTAAATCCAAACACATTGACAAAATATTCCTCCCTATGGTCTTTCTTCACTGCCGGCAATGAAAGTGTAATATCTTTTTGCTGGTGTGCTGAAAGACTGACATCGAATTTACCTTCATCTGTCTTCTTTCCATTTTCAATTAATTCCCATTTAAAATTGTATTGATCAAGATTGGTAAAATCAAATAAATTTTGAACGGTTATTACCCCGTTAGGAATATCCTTTGGTTTAAACAAAATGTTTTGATATACTTTTTTTACTTCGTTCAACCCCGGGTGAATAGTCCGGTCTGCTGCAACTAATCCGTTTGCGCAAAAGTTTTCATCATTTTGAAGATTATACCCTCCAAGGTCGCCTCCATACGCATAATAAACCCTGCCATCAGTTGTAGTGGTTTTCATTCCCTGGTCAACCCAATCCCAGATGAAACCTCCCTGCATCTTTTTATCGGTCATAATAATGTCCCAATACTCTTGAAAGTTCCCATTACTATTACCCATTGAATGAGAGTATTCGCACATGATGTAGGGACGCCTTTTTGTTTGATCAGCAGCATATCTTTTCATCGAATTCATGCCAGGATACATCGGGCAAACAATGTCAGTATTCCAATCTTCCCCTGCCTGCTCAAATTGTACGGGCCTGCTATTGTCCCTTTTTTTTATCCACAGATAAGAGTCATGAAAAACCTTGCCATTGCCTGTTTCATTTCCCATGGACCATACGATCACGGAAGGATGGTTTTTATCACGCTCTACCAACCGGTTAATTCTATCAAAGTAAGAAGGAGCCCATAAAGGAAGATATGCAGGATGAGCAGTTGAATCAAACCATGCCTGCAATGATGCCCCCATGCCATGTGTTTCAATATTAGCTTCATCAACCAGATACAAACCATATTTATCACAGAGTTTATACCAATAAGGATCGTTTGGATAGTGACAGGTGCGGTCAGCATTTATGTTGTAGCTCTTCATGAGCTGAATATCTTTCATCATCCATTCTTTACCCGGCACATGCCCTTTAACAGGATCATGTTCATGACGATTTACTCCGTGAACATAAGTTGCCACTCCATTAATAAGAAGTTGCGCATTTTTAATTTCAATTTTTCGAAAACCAATTTTTGCTCCTGTGTACGCAAGTATGGTTTTCCCATTTGTAAAACTGATTATACAATCATAAAGATCAGGAGATTCGGCGCTCCACTTCAGGGGATTATCAATCTTACCATTGAATTGAATGGTCCCGATACTGTCCCTCGCCTGGTTGAATTCTTTAGACCGGGTAAAAACTTTTTTGCCATTCTTATCCAGAATTTCAATAGAAACGCTTCCGGCCTTTATTGGATTATTTGCAAACCGTCTCAACTCAACATCAGCGCTGAACAACCCGTCTTTGTATTCTGAATCCAGATCAGCTTTAAGAAAAAAATCCCATACTGTGAGTCCTGGCATTGCATACAGAAAGACATCCCTTTCAATTCCACTGATGCGAAAAAAATCCTGGTCCTCCATATAGCTGCCATCATGCCAACGAAAAACCTGTACCGCCAACAGGTTGTTCCCTTTTTTCAGATATTTAGTGATGTCAAATTCAGCCGGAGATTTAGATGCTTTTGTTATGCCAACTTTTTGACCATTGACATATACAAATGCACAACCAGTAATTGAACCAAACTGCAGCATGACTTCACTCCCCTCCCATTTAGCCGGAATAGTGAATTGCTTTCGATAAGTGCCGACAGGGTTATTGTCGCCGATAAAGGGAGGGTTTTTGGGGAAAGGGTAAACAATGTTGGTGTAGATCGGAATACCGAAACCTTCTCTTTCCCAATTGGAAGGAACCGGTATATTATTCCATTTAGAATCGTTCAAATCAGTCCGGTAAAAGTCCTTTATCCTGTCCGCATATTTATCGACGTAAACAAATTTCCATGTTCCATTTAAAGATTGATAAAATGGAGAACGGTCATAGTCATCATTTACAACATCCTGTTTTTTATCAAACAACATAAAAGTTGCATGCGGTTTCTCTTTATTCAATTCGTAGAGTTGCGGATTTTCCCAATCGTTGTTTGTAGATTGAGACAAACAATAGTTTCCAAACAACAACAAACTCCAAAAAACATTTTTCATACAACTTTCCCGGGTGATTTGATTAATAAAGTCATTTTACTTCAGGCATTACGATTGATTGTGCAGGCAAATCAATCACAGCATTAAAACAGAAAAAGTTAGTTTTTTCATCATGTTATTTTTTAAAAAAATCAAGATCCCATTCATTAAGCCACTGAATATATGGTTGATTGTTTGCCAGCTGTATTGGCAGCCATAAAAATCGACTGTCCTTTAAATCTTTCGGATTCCATCTGTCAGCCAAAAAGATGAAAGCATCTTTCTTTCTGGTGACAGGCAAAATATATGTCGACTGACCTCCGTAAGTACTATCAGCATTGGGCCCTCTCAAGGGATTATCGTTTGATCTTGTCCAGGGTCCCCAAATTGATGTTGCAATGTGAAGACTGGCTTTATTTGGTGCCCAACCTGTGCACCCGCTGGTAATTAAAAAATATTTATTGGCATATTTAAAGATAGCAGGAGCTTCACGATGTTCGCTGAACAGCAAACGATCTTCGGTTGTTACAGAGAGAAAGTCATCGGAAAGTTTTGCAATTCTCAAATCGTAATTATCCCTTGATGAATAAATATGGTAAGCTGATCCATCTTCATCCAGGTATAATGTCATGTCCCTCGACATATTTCCATTGGGTCTGAAGCTTTTAATAAATTGATAGTGGCCGGTTATTTTATCACTTACGGCTACAGCAGCTCTTGCCGCATTGTATCCTTTTCCTTTTAATTCAAGATGAAACCACATTACATATTTACCCGTTTTTGCATTGAAGAGAACTTTGGGTCTCTCCATGATGCATCCTTTGGCAATATCGCTGACACTATCGGCGTCATTGGGTGCCAATGCAAGATTCTCAAACTTCCAATTATATAAATCTGTTGAAGAATAGACATTCACACCTTCTGAG
>Ga0184636_1000154_pt1 | contig 16548 bp, 13 predicted proteins | sample PLM3_60_b2_FD_133164 | JGI IMG/M metagenome (GOLD analysis project Ga0184636, IMG submission 133164) | Groundwater sediment microbial communities from an aquifer in East River, Colorado, USA - PLM4_90_b2 | ecosystem: Environmental > Terrestrial > Soil > Riparian zone | place: USA: East River... | reverse complement strand
CGAATAAAGCCGCCGCCAGACGAAAAGCGCTGGAGGGGGTAAAGGACGAGGTGGGGACAATAATAGCGCTGGAGGCACCGCACCGATTGACGGCAACATTGACCGACATACTCAATGTATTTGGCGACAGAAGGGTCTCCGTTTGCCGTGAGATGACTAAAATCCACGAAGAATTTTATCGAGGAACGATAAGCGAGACGATTAAACACTTCACCAATCCGCGCGGGGAATTCACGTTGGTGATTGAGGGGCGGGGCGCTAAAGAGAGACCCCAGATGACGGATGCGGTGGAAAAACAGCTACACGAATTATACCTCGCTGGAGCCACCGCCAAAGAAGCCGTGGCGACCGTAGCCGGAGAAACCGGACTAAAAAGAAAAGAACTGTACCAGACCTGGATAAAAATGGGGGAAGGGAATAAACTCAAAAGTCAAAAGGTAAAAGTCAAAACCACAGCTTAAAAGTGAAAAACCAAACAAATAGATTTGATTAATACGACAAATAATCTGGAGGGAAGATAAGATGAGACGAGGATGTGTATCACTGGGCGAGCTAAAATGCGATAACTGCAAGAAGCCTATCCCCTACCCCGACCGCTACTTAGCCATAAATGAAAAGGACGGGAAAGAAGACGAGGAAGGCGAAACGAAGCGTTACTGCATCGATTGCAGCCTGAAGAAAGGTTATGCCCAGTATAAAGATGAGAAAGGTGAAAAGATACTGACGTTTTTCTAGAGACTGATGATGAGCGAGAGAATTTATATCGGGGTTGCCTGGCCTTACGCCGAGGGCTCCCTTCATATCGGTAATATCGCCGGAGCAAATCTGCCGGCGGATATCTTCGCGCGCTACCACCGCATGAAGGGCAACGATGTGTTAATGGTAAGCGGCTCGGACCAGCATGGTACACCGATAACGCTAAAAGCCGAACAGGCCGGGAAAACCCCTAAAGAAATCATTGATTTTTATCAAAAAGAAAATATACAAGTCTGGGAGAAGCTGGGAATTACGTGGGACCTGTATACCGGCACACACACGGAAAATCATATTAAGGTAGCCCAGGACATATTCTTAAAGCTGCTGGATAGAGGCTATATCTTTAAGGATACCGTAGCCCAGATGTACTGCCCCAAATGCCAGCGCTTTTTGCCCGACCGGTACGTCGAAGGCAAATGTCCATTCTGCGGGGCGGAGGGGGCGAGGGGCGACCAGTGTGATGCCTGCGGGAAGCCGTTAAACGCCACCGAGCTTAAGTCCCCTTACTGCCGAATATGTAAAACTACTCCCGCCCTTAAAGACTCGGAGCATTTCTTTTTAAAGCTCAGCGCCTTCCAGGATAAGCTGGAAAAATGGGCGGAGGAGCAAAAACAGTGGCGGCCCAACGTTTACGGTTTTACCAAACGCTACCTCAAGGAAGGGCTAAGAGATCGGGCCATAACCAGGGATATCGAGTGGGGTATACCGGTGCCGGTTAAAGGCTTTGAGAATAAAAGGCTTTACGTCTGGTTCGAGGCGGTCATCGGCTACCTCTCTGCGTCTAAAGAGTGGGCAGAAAAAAGCGGCGATAAAGACAAATGGAAACCCTACTGGCGGGAGGGTGAGGTAAAAAGCTATTACTTCCTCGCCAAAGACAATATCCCTTTCCATACACTCATCTGGCCGGCGATGCTGATGGGATACGAAGGGCTCGCCCTGCCTACCGATGTTCCGGCTAATGAATTCCTGACCATCGAGGGGAAGAAGATTTCCAGGAGCCACAACTGGGCGGTATATTTGCCGGATTATCTCTCCCGCTACGACCCCGATCCGCTAAGATATATCCTATCGATAAATATGCCGGAGACGAACGACAGTGATTTTTCCTGGCGGGAGTTCGTGCGGCGCAATAACGACGAGCTGGTGGCGACTTACGGCAACTTGGTGAACCGGGTGCTGACGTTCACTTACAGAAATTTCGACGGCAAAGTTCCGGAGCCCGGCGCTTTAGACGATGCCGACAAAAATATCATCAAGGAAAGTGATGCCTGCCTGGAAAAGGTCGGAGAATCAATCTCGAAATGCTATTTCAAACAAGCCATCCAATCCGCTATGTCCTTGGCGCAGCAGGCGAACCGTTATCTTGATGATAAAGCCCCCTGGAAGAAAATCAAGGAAGATAAACAAGCGGCGGCAACTTCATTACACGTCGCGATAAACGTAATATCCCGTCTCAAAACGATGTTAGCGCCCTTCATACCCTTCAGCTCGCAGAAGGTGCACGAATATTTAGGATTTGATGGTAAAATAGAAAACGCCGGCTGGCAACCGCAACCGGTACCGGCGGGACAAAAACTGCAAGAGCCGAAACCCCTCTTTACCAAACTCGACGAGAGTATTATTGAAGAGGAGAACAAACGCATTGGAGCTTAAGCAAATTTACGCCCCTATCCAAAAGGATTTGAATAAGGTCAAAGAGACCCTCAAATCCATCAGCCGGATAGAGTATAAATGGCTTTCCGAGCAGCTAAACTACATCCTCAACGAGACCGGAAAAGGCATGAGGCCAGCCCTGACGCTATTCTCTGGGAAGCTGTTCACCTACGACTTAAAATATATGCTGCCAATGGCAGTATCGGTGGAGCTGATGCATACGGCGACGCTGGTGCATGACGACGCGATAGATAAAGCGGACACCAGGCGGGGCCGGGAAACGATGAACAGCCGGTGGGGTGATGAAATAGCGATACTCATGGGAGACTTCCTGTTCGCTAAAGCCGGCGAATTCGTCGCGGATACGCAAAACCCACGCGTAATCAAACTTTTTTCGCATACACTGGGAATTATTTCCAGCGGGGAGATAGGGCAGTTCCGGGGAGCATATAACTTAAAGCAGACACGCGAAGATTACTTACAGCGCATCTATAGAAAGACCGGTTCCCTGTTTTCGCTGGCGACACAGTCCGGCGCGATATTGGGCAAAGCAACAGAAGCCGCCGTCACAGCGATGAAGAATTACGCCGATAATATGGGTATTGCCTTCCAGATAGTTGACGATATCCTCGACTTCACCAGCACGGAAGAAGCCATGGGGAAACCGGTGGGGTCAGACCTGATGCAGGGGACACTGACGCTGCCGGCAATGATGGTCATCGAACGCAGACCGAAAGACAACCCGGTGACGAAATTCTTTGAAACCAGAGATAAAAAACATATTACGGAAGCCATTGATATCGTCAGGAACACGACAATTATCCAGGATTGCTATAAAATCGCCGGGGAATACTATGAGAAAGCCTGCCAGAACTTAAAAACTGTACCGCAGAGCGACAGCCGGCAGGCTTTATATGACCTGGCTGACTTCGTGATTAAGCAGGGAACTAAAGATAAGTAGTTGGTAATTAGTAATTGGTAGTTGGGGGGGGGGAAAAAAGGGAGTGGATTCCCGCTTTCTCCTTCGACAGGCTTAGGATGAGCGGGAATGACGAATTGACTTAGTGCCCTTCCCAGATTGTGCCATCAAGATAGGTCTCTTTTTTTACGGTGGGTAACCGGTCTTTAAAAAGGTCGACGGCATAGGCTACCGCGGCAATACCTTCAGTGCGATGCGCCGCCCCTACCGCTACCACCAGGTTGATATCACCTACATTTAATTTGCCGACACGGTGATAGATAACAACGTTATTCACGGGATACTTGCGTTTAATTTCCTGGGCGATATTTTCCAATCTCTCGGCGGCTTTACCGTCGGTATCGGCGTAGTCTACAGAAAGAACGGCTTTGCCCCGGGAGTTATCGCGTATCAGTCCAACATAGGTTGCCACACAGCCGCTGTCAGGGGTTTTTGCCTGGTTGACCACGAGTTCCGGTGAGATAGGCTTATCGGTGATTTGTATCATGATTGATGCGTATTGAACCACGCAGGTTAGTCGGCGGCGGGCGTTTGCTTAGGCACCAGCCTTGGTACCGCCGGAGCCTTTTTGGGCTGCATTACCGGTTCGCCTTCAGCGACAGGTTTGACAGGCACCGGAATAGTTGTTTTCTTGATTTTTTCGGCGGGTTTGGCCAAGCCCAAGCCGCTAAAGATCCGCTCAAGGTCGGTGCCTTCCAGCGTCTCTTTATTAATCAGTTCTTGAGCGAGACCTTCTAATTTCTTCCGGTTCTTAGACAAGATAACGCGGGCTGTTTTATGAGCACTCTCAATAATACCCTGGACTTCTTCATCAATCATTCGAGCGACATCCTCGCTGTAATCACGCTGTTCGGAAATTTCGCGACCCAGGAAGACCATCTCTTCTTTGTGCCCGAAAGTGCGGGGACCCAGTTTCTCGCTCATGCCATAGTCAGTAACCATCGCTCGCGCCAGTTTGGTGGCACGTTCAATATCGCTCTTGGCGCCGTCGGTGATTTCATTGAAGATAATTTCTTCAGCCGCTCGGCCGCCGAGGGCATAAGCCAGCATATCCTTCATATAAGAACGGCTGTGCAGGTAGCGGTCTTCAGTCGGCAACTGCTTCGTATAACCGCCAATCATGCCGCGGGCAACGATAGAGATTTTATGGACGGGGTCGGCGTTGGGCAGCATCCTGCCGACGAGGGCATGACCGGCCTCATGGTAGGCAGTAATTTCTTTTTCTTTCGGGCTGATTTTCCGGCTCTTGCGTTCCGGCCCGGCGAGAACCCTATCAATAGATTCCTCAAGCTCATCGTTACCGATAACCTTTTTATTGCGACGGGCGGCCATGATAGCTGCTTCGTTGACCAGGTTAGCCAGGTCGGCGCCGCTGAACCCCACCGTGCCTTTAGCGAGTGTTTCGAGGTTAACATCTTTATCCAGCGGTTTGCCATTGGTATGCACTTTAAGAATTGCCAACCTGCCGACGATATCCGGCAGGTCCAAAATGACGCGGCGGTCGAAACGGCCGGGGCGGAGGAGGGCGGGGTCAAGGATATCAGGACGGTTGGTGGCGGCGATAACGATAACATTGGTATTCGTATCAAAGCCGTCCATCTCCACGAGAATCTGGTTAAGCGTCTGCTCTCTTTCATCATGGCTGCCGCCAAGACCGGTGCCACGCTGGCGGCCGACTGCATCAATTTCATCAATAAAGATAATACATGGCGTGTTCTTCTTAGCCTGGTCAAAAAGGTCGCGGACACGCGAGGCGCCGACGCCAACAAACATTTCAACGAATTCAGAACCGCTGATGGAGAAGAAGGGGACATCGGCTTCGCCGGCAACGGCGCGGGCTATTAGAGTTTTACCCGTGCCAGGGGGACCTATCAGTAAAACGCCTTTGGGAATACGGGCGCCGAGGGCCTGGAACTTTTCTTTGGACTTAAGGAATTCAACAACTTCCTGCATATCCTGTTTAGCTTCTTCCGCGCCGGCAACATCAGCGAAGGTAACGGTGGCGCGGTTGGCGGGGAAAAGCCTCGCCCGGCTGCGCCCAAAGCTCATCGCCTGGTTATTGGCGCCGCGCGCCTGGCGTAAGATGAGCCAGAAGAGGAAGATTAACAGAATAAACGGCAAAAAGCTAAGAATCAGCGAGCCCCAATTAGTGCCTGTCGAGCCTAAGACTTTAACGTCTACGTTGTCAAGTTTTAAATCTTTAATATCATAGATAGATGTGCCGGTTTCTTTATATGTTTGAATTTCTTTACCAGCAACGGTGGTGATGATGAGTAAATCGCCATCAATGGTGATTTTTTGAATTTCGTTGTTCTGCGACATGGTAACAACCTGGCTTAACGGCACTTCTTCCGGTGAACTGCCGCTGGGCATAAGGAAGGTAAAAAGAAGCACCGCCGCCACTAAAACGACGATATAGATGATGCTATTACGTTTCCAGTTAGATTTCATTATTGGCCTCTAATAATTAATTATAGCACAAATAATGTTAAGCAATAGTTAAAACGAATGAAAGACGTTAAATAGAGAAAAACACAATATGGCATACTCTATATAACGTAATGGACGCGCAGGAGTGAGTTATAAGGGAGGCCAGGCAGTTAAACGCGGCTGAGCGAATAAGCGCCAACGGCAGTTGCCGGAATTTTCTCATCAGATTCCGACGTAACGTGGCCCAAAAGCCTCAAGCAGACATCAACAATATGAGCATCATAAAGAGTACCACTCTTGGATTTGATTTCATTTAAAGCAGCTTCAAGACCAAGCGCCGGACGATAAGAGCGAGAATAACACATGGCGTCTACAACATCCGTAACACCCAAAATTCTGGCTTCAAGGATAACTTCACTACCGGAAAGACCCCTGGGATAACCGGAACCATCCAGCCTTTCATGATGCTGCAGAATGGCCTCGGTGACCCTCCAGGGAAAATCAATGTCTTTAAGGAGGTCATAGCCTACCTGGCAATGGGTCTTAATAACATCAAACTCCTCGGCGGTTAACCTATCTGGTTTGTTCAAAATCTCCAGCGGTACAGCCGCTTTACCGATGTCATGCAATAAACCGGTTACGTAAATCCCTTTTGCCTGCCAATCAGTAAGTCCGATTTCTTTAGCGATGAAGCCTGCCAATATTCCAACGCGGTGCTGGTGGTCGGCGGTATACGGATCCCGGATGCCGGCTAACGAAGCAACAGCCTGGATGGTGCTATCCAAGGCAACACCGGAATTAATGGTTTCCAACGTTTGGTTTTTAATAGCTTCTAAAAGGTTTTCCATCTTCATATCCTACTTTAGTACTAGTTCATTTCTATTCTGAATTCACGACATCAAATGATTATCACAATTCGACCAGAAATCCTCACAAAAAAGTCACAAATAACAGATTTTTGCCGCCAATCGTTTTTATCCGCGAAAGACAAGACAGATAAATCAAGTTAAACCCGAAACCGGAGAATACCTATTCTCGTAACCACAGGGCTTTGGGGGTGTTTCAACTTGACAAGGAGAAGCTGGCTAGTGTAGATTTTTTAGTGACTGCGTAAAATTTTCCGTTTTTTCAGAGAAATATTAGCGAAAAGAGTAATTTTACACCCCTAAAGTTACCAGAATACTAAACATAATCTTACACAAAAATCTGGAAGGAGAGTGACTACCATGGCTGACGCAAAAGTGAAAAAAGTCGACGTAAAGCCAGATAAAACGGTATATAAATCCCTCGCGCTGGGCGGACTGCTCGGCGGGGGGGGCGAATGCTCTATTGATGTCAAGGATGGAAAAGCGGTTAGAATAAGACCCTTCCATTATGACGAAAAGTACAGCAAAAAACATCTTAATCCATGGAAGATGACCAGGAACGGCGCGACGCTGGAACCGCTGATGAAAGCGCTGCCCGGCACATTCTCGCTGGCATATAAGAAGAGGACTTACTCTTCCAACCGCATTAAGTATCCGCTCATCAGGGTGGATTGGGACCCGAATGGCGAGAGGAATCCACAGAACCGCGGCAAGAGCAAATATCGCCGGATATCCTGGGAAGAAGCCACAACCATCATTGCTAATGAGGTAAGGCGACAGCATAAATTGTACGGGCCGCTTTCTATCCTCATTCAAGGCGACGGCCACGGCGAATGCAAGACGATTCATACACCGCACGGGCACCAGGGCAGGCTGCTCGATATGATGGGCGGCTTTACCCAGCAGGTGCGCAACCCGGACAGCTGGGAAGGATGGTACTGGGGCGCCAAGCACGTCTGGGGGCAAGGCTTCCAGGGTATGATGTCACCGGCAGCCAACCTGATTAAAGATATTTCCGAGCATAGCGACATGGTGCTATTCTGGGGCGGCGACCCGGAAACAACCCCCTGGGGCTTCACCGGGCAATACGCCACCCGCGTCTGCTATTTCTGGACACAGGCAGGCATTAAACAGATTTATGTTTGCCCCGAGCTCAACTACGGCGCAGCGGTACACGCCGATAAATGGATACCCGTGCTGCCGAATACCGACGCCGCTCTGCAGCTGGCAATAATATACATGTGGATAAAAGAAGGCACCTGGAAAAAAGAATACGTCAAAACCCACGCCGTAGGCATAGAATATGTTGAAAAATACGTGCTGGGTGAAGAAGACGGCATAGCCAAAACGCCGGAATGGGCTTCTAAAAAATGCGGCGTGCCGGAATGGACGATAAAAGCTCTGGCCAGGGAATGGGGCAAGAAAATAACCTCCATCTGCCATTACTTCGGCGGCGGATATATCAGAGGTCCGTTCTCGCACGAACCCGGCCGTCTGGAGTGCATCCTGCTAGGCATGCAGGGACTCGGCGGGCCCGGGGTACATCAATGCCAGATAACCTATTTCGGGATGCCCAGGGCGGAGGGGCTAAAGAGCATCCGCTACTTCAACCCGGCACTCACCGAGCGCTTGAGGATTCCCTGCCGAACCACTATCGACGCCTGGGGCAAGCAGCTGATTCCCAAGACGCTCATCCAGGACGCAATCCTCAAACCACCCCTCGTTTTCTATGGCAGCGGCGGACAGGAGTGCCAGACAGAAGAGCAGTTCGTCAAATATACATATCCCATCGAGAAAGAAAAGGGCGGCACGCTGGTACATATGATTTGGACCGATACCCCCTGCCGCATTACCTGCTGGAACCACGGTAACTGGACAATCGACGCCTTCCAGCACCCTTCAATTGAATTCATCGTCGCCCAGCATCCCTGGCTGGAAAACGAATGCCTGTACTCCGATATCATCATGCCAGCCAACACGACGCTGGAAGTGGAAGATATCGTTACCAACTCGCGGCAAGGACCGCACTTCCAGAGCGTCACCATTCAGGAGCAGGCCATCCCGCCTATCGGCGAATCCAGGAGCGACTACGAAATAGTTCTGGCGATTGCCGAGAAGCTGGGCTTGGGTGAAAGGTTCTCCGAAGGCAAATCAACCAGAGACCTGCAAAAAGACGTCTTCGATACCATGGAACTGGGCGAGATGACCACGTGGGAAAATTTCATGGAGAAAAAATGCTTCGTCTATCCCGTGGCTAAAGACTGGGAGGATGACCCGCCGGGCTTCAGGAAGTTCTACGAAGACCCAAAGAATAATCCCCTAAAAACTCCCTCGGGCTTACTGGAGTTCTATTCCGAAAGGCTGGCGAAGAACTTCCCGGATGATAAAGAGAGACCGCCCTACCCCAAGTGGATTGAAAAGAGCGAGACACACGACGAACGCCTGACCAGTGAAAGAGCCGCGATGTTCCCGCTGCTGTGCATGTCCAACCACGGGCGATGGCGCACTCACTCCCAGGGCGACGACATCACATGGACACGCGAAACGCCGACCTGTAAGGTGCTCTGCTCTGACGGCTATAAATATGAACCGGTCTGGATTAACCCTAAGGACGCCGAAAAGCGCGGCATCAAGGACGGAGATATCGTTAAAGTATTCAACGAGAGAGGCGTAGTGCTCTGCGGCGCCCGCGTCTGGGAGCGCATGAGCCCCAACGTAGCCTACGTCGACCACGGCGCCCGACATGACCCCATCATTGATAACGTTGACCGGGGCGGCGCCATCAACACCATATCGCCCGACGGCTTGACCTCCAAAAATGCCTGCGGTCAAGCGACGACCTCTTACCTAGTGGATGTCCAGAAGGTCAGCGAAAAAGATTACCAGGAATGGCGCGCTAAAGACCCCGAGTCATTCGACGCCTGTTTCCAAAGAGAATATGACCAAGCAGCCGGCTTAAGATTCAACGGCTGGGTTGAAGGAGGCATGGAATAATGAAGGTTTTTGTTATTGACGTAGGAATTTGTAACGGCTGTTACAGCTGCCAGATTGCCTGCAAAGACGAACACGTGGGCAACGACTGGTCGCCGATTGCCAAACCCCAGCCGGATACCGGCCAATTTTGGCTAAAGCTAAATGAATATATCCGGGGCACGGTGCCCAAGGTAAAAATGCATTACGTTCCGTTAATCTGCCAGCATTGCGATAATGCTCCGTGCATAAAAGCCTGTCCGACGGATAACGTTATCTATAAGCGCGACGACGGGCTGGTTATCATCGACGCGGTGAAATGCACCGGCTGCAAAGCCTGCGTGGACGCCTGCCCTTACGGCGCCATCTATTTCAACGAGAGTCTGAACATAGCGCAAAAATGCACGGGCTGCGCCCACCTGCTGGACGGAGGGGAGTGGAAGATACCGCGCTGCGCCGATTCCTGCCCCACCGAGGCTATTAAGTTCGGAGAAGAATCCGAGTTTAAAGCCCTCATCGCTAAAGCCGAGGTGCTTAAGCCGGAACTTAAAACCAAGCCGCGAGTATACTACCTGAATATCCCCAAGAAGTTCATCGCCGGCACCGTTTACGATCCGATTGAGAAAGAAGTGGTCATCGGCGCGACGTGCACACTCACCGGAAAAGCGGGCAAAAAAGTCACCGCCACAACAGACGCATTCGGGGATTTCTGGTTCCACGGATTAGCAGACGGATTATATAGCTTAACGATTGAAGCTAAAGGTTTTACCGCGAAGAGCTTTGACAAGCTAAACACGGAAAAAGATATTAACCTGGGCGACATTCCGCTGGACAAAACGAAAAAGAAATAGTAGAATAGACATCACCTTGCTTAGAGGGGGAGCCGAAAGGTTCCCCCTTTTTATTTATCTTTCACCGGGCTGCACCAGTTCAACTATCAACCCAGCAACATCAAGGTTGAGGTAGGTTACGCCGCCGCCACCTTTGAATTGGGATGATAATAATATTTCAGAGCCCTGGTCGGTCAGGCGCTTAACATCTTCTCCAAGGTTATCAACGATGAACCCCAGGTGCTGAATGCCCTCGCCCTTTTGGTCGAGAAATTCCCGGTGGGGCGATTCTCCATTAATGGACTGGATTAACTCAAGTTCCATATCACCGATATGTGTAATCTGAATAGCCACCCTCTCACCGGGCACAAAGGGTTTGCCCCGATAGGTTTCTTTGGCATCGGGCGGCGGCATCCTCGGGGTGAAGGGGCCGATGCCTAAAGCGGTCAAACGCGCAATAGCCTTATTCATGTCCCTGACCACTAATCCAATATGAGCTAATCGCGTAAAAGTCGCTTTGCCAGCTGTTTTACTTTTCATGGTTTATCTCCTCGAATCAGATTTAGGATTTAAAAACATATTACTCCCAGTTGTGGATGAATGTCACTCTGTAAAACTAATTTGCGATTGCGTTTAAAGTCAGATACACTCAAATTAGTACTTACTCGGGGAGGTGTTTGATGACCAAGGTAAACAATATCGTAATCATCGGGGGGACGGCGTGTGGACCTAAAGCCGCCGCCAGGGCAAGACGTTTAGACCAGGCGGCCAGAATTACTATCATCGAACAGAGGGACAATTTATCCACCGCCACCTGCGGCCTGCCCTACTTTATCGGCGGGGCGGTGAAGGAAGGGAACTTAATCTCACGCCAGGCGGATTATTTCCGCACTGTATTCGATATGACCGTGCTTACCGGAACCAGAGCCATAAAAATAGACCGCCAAGCCCGTCAGGTGGAAGTTGTCGATATTAAGACAGATAAACACACTACTTTAGACTACGATAAGCTGGTTATCGCCACCGGCGCCTCGCCAGTTGTGCCCAACTGGGAGGGAGTCAATCTCAAGGGCATTTTCACGTTAAATAACATCCCGGATGCCAGCGCCATCCATAGCTACATCGCCACTCTAGAACGTAAAGAAGCAGTAATCGTTGGGGCGGGGGCTATCGGGCTGGAGGCGGCGGAAAACTTCAGCGCCGCGGGGCTTAAAGTAACGGTCCTGGAAGCCTTAGGCTGGCCACTGCCCACGCTGCTGGATGCCGAAATCGCCGCCCATATAGAAAAGCACCTGCGAGCAAAGGGCGTTAATCTGATGTTCGGGCAGCGCGTGACGGGCTTCCGCGGTGATAGAGAGGGGCGAGTTAATGGGGTGGTGGTTGGTGAGAAAGAACTGGACGCCGGCATCGTTTTACTCTCATTGGGGGTTAGACCCAACACTATGCTGGCTAAAGAAGCCGGTTTGACTATCGGCACAACGGGCGGCATCGCCGTCAATGAATACCTCCAGACCAGCGACCCGGATATTTTTGCCGGCGGCGACTGCGCGGAGACGGTCAACCTTATCACGAAAAAGAAAACACTCGTGCCGCTGGGCTCCACCGCCAATAAGCACGGCAGGGTTATCGGCACGAATGTTACCGGCGGCAAAGATACTTTCTCCGGGGTGGTGGGAACAGGGGTTGTTAAGGTGTTTGACTATAACGTCGGGCGGACGGGGCTTAACGAAGCACAGGCGAAAGACGCCGGTTATGAAATAATCACGACATTAGTGCCCGGCACCGACCACGCCACGTATTATCCGGACGCCAGAGATATACTCGTGAAACTAATCGCCGAAAAATCCAGCGGCAGATTACTGGGCGGTCAGGTTATCGGGCCGGGCGACGCCGCCAAACGTATTGATGTGCTGGCAACGGCGTTGACACTGGGCGCTACAGTCGACGACATGGCTAATATAGACCTGGGCTATGCGCCCCCTTACAATAGTGCGATGGACCCGCTGCACAACGCCGCTAATGTCATCCGCAACAAACAGGCGGGTTACGCCCGGGCGTTAACGCCGCAAGAGGTGAAAAATAAAATCGACAAAGGCGAAAAATTCATACTGCTGGATGTGCGTTCTACCGCAGAATGGCAAGCCCAGCATATTGAAGCCCCACAGGTAAAATTACTCCCCCTGCCATTGCTGCGGGAAAAAATGGGTGAACTTAATAAAGATGACGAGATAGTCGTTCTCTGTCGTTCGAGCGTACGCGCCTACCAGGCGCAACGAATTCTTGTAGGGGCTGGGTTTAGAAATGTCAGTTTCATGGACGGCAGCTTAAGCGCTTGGCCTTACGAAACAGTTATTGGGCCGACACAAAAATAAACTAAAAAACATTTTAAGCAAAACCTTGAACCAGTCAGGCGACTATACTAAAATTGATTGGTAAAATATTCCTGACTTAATAATATTCAAAGATAGCCAAGAAGAGAGATATAAATGAACCATTGGCGAGAAGCCAAAAAAAACGTATTAGAAGCCGCCCGGAAAATGTCGGAGAAAGGGTTGGTAGTCGGCACTTCGGGCAACATTAGCATACGCTTACCTAATCAGGGAGAACGGCAGCTGATGGCGATTACGCCAACATCACGTCATTACGATACACTGCGTATCAATGACATCCCGATTATTGATTTCGATGGCAAAAGCGTTGAGGGGACACTGCCGCCTTCAATTGAAACTCCGCTGCATGTAGGCATCTATCGGGCGAGAAAAGACGTTAACGCGATAATCCACACTCATTCCGTTTTTGCCAGCGCCGCCGCCGTAGCAGGTATTGATATCCCGGTGATACTGGAAGATCAAGCATTAATCCTGGGCGGAGAGATAAAATTAGCCGGCTACGCTTTAAGCGGCACACCGGAGCAGTTAACCAACGTGCTGGGGGCGTTAGGCAACAGGAATGCGGTTATACTGGCGAATCATGGGGCGGTGGGAACCGGTAGAACAATGAGAGACGCTTTTACCGCCTGCGAACTAATTGAAAAAACAGCCAGAGTATATCTTCTAGCTCTAGCGACCGGCAAAGTAAATCGATTGCCATAAAACCCCATTACTTTTTAACCCCTATTCCGTTTAATTATCTGGGGGTGTAGTAATGAAGCCACAAACAAAACTAGACCGTTATACTGAATTTCCTCAAATGCCGAGGGAATCAGAGAAAATAAAACAGGAGTCAACGGTTATGGAAAGAGATAAGGAAGCACCTGATGTAATTTTCGGCGCCAAGAGTTTCCTTTGGATGGCGAATCAAAAAGAGGAGATAGACCGGGAACAACCCAATCTAACAGAAAAAGAACGCCAAGCCCTGGGGAAAAAACTGGCAGCCAGAATCCATGAGCTGTCAAAAAGAGGCAATCTTTATGTAAAATACCCCGAAGATGTATCAAGGCTATTAGCTATTTGGGCGGAATACAGGTCTCGAAAAGAATCAAGCAGTTATCTTACAAAAACATTTGAAACGAACCCACATAACGCCGTTAAACTCTTGAAGTGCTACCTGCCGCCGGTAAAATTCGGCGAAAAGGCTCTTTCAACCGGAAATTTTACGATGAAGGAATATAACAACCTGGTGAAAGTTGTCGAGACCGATAAAGTGTACGAAGCCCTGACGAAACTCTTTAAATTTAAGGCTGACAAGATAGAAGACATGGTACCGGTGACGCCCAACGACAGGGACCTGACAAACCAATTCATGCGTCTGCATATAACAGCCAAAGGCTTGAGTTTTCCGCAATAAAACAAGAAGCCGAAAAATCCAATCGGTTTGTTTGACAGCATCGGCGTTTTTAAAGTAAAATATTACGGCATAACTTCTGAAGGGGATAGTCGCGCCAAACGCACAGAGGGGGCTGTTCTACCGATGACACCTTCACTATTTTCCTGTCAACACATCTCAAGAAACCCGTCCCCACCTGCTAGAAAGGCAACTTAACTGACTAAACACCCGCCGTTTTGCTGGTAATATGGGACTGCTCAAAGGAAGAAAAAAGGCGTTCTCAATCATTCCGGGATACGGAAGCATGGCGCAGCCTATTTACGGCAGCGACAGCAGTTAAGCTTCTATCACTAAAAACACTTCCTTTTTTCACATAAATGCATCGAAGAACGCATATAATTACGCAAGGAAATAAATTAGTACTGGAGGAAAACAATGTCTTACCCAAAATTCGAATCCATCCTGCTCGAGAAGGATAAAGAAGAACCAAAGATTACGTACCTCACCCTTAACCGGCCGGACAAGAACAATTGCATCAGCATCGGCGAAGACTACATGACCGGCGATATCAAGAAAGCCATGTGGGAAATCAACCACGATGATGACTGCAACGTGGTCATTTTCCGCGGCGCCGGCAAGAACTTTTGCGCCGGGTTCGACCTTTCCATGGTCTACCGCATTTACGGCGGCGCTAAAGGCGTCAAGCCGAGCCAGAGAATCAGACTGCAGACAGACCAGGACCAACTTTACGGATTCCCCCAGGCTATCCTGGACTGCAATAAGGTGGTCATGGTGCAAGTGCACGGCTGGGCTATCGAAGCCGGCCTGTACATCACCAAGGCTGCTGACGTCGTAATCTGCGCTAAAAACGCCAAATTATCCCAGATGGGTCAGCGTCTCGCCTTTGGCGGTCTGCCCACCCTACCTTTAGAACTTGTCATGGGCCATACCAAGAAAATAGAAGAAATTCTGCTCACCGGCCGCACCATCAGCGGTGACGAAGCCGAGGAAGCCGGCTATGTAACTAAAGCCGTCCCCGAAGAAGACCTGGAGAATGAAGTGCATAACCTCGCCGCCGCTATCGCCCTGCTGCCCCGCGACTGCGTCGTCATGGGCAAATTCGCCCGCCGCCACATGCTAAGCCGATTGGGCTTGACCAACCTTAAAGAGGTCATCCTGTACCACACCTTCAGCACCAACCTAAAATACAGCGATGACGAACGCGAGCTTATGTTCATCCGCGACCGCGAGAGCATGGGCGAGAGAGAAGCCTTCCACAAGATGCATGAGAAATACGAAGAACGCCTGAACAAGACAAAGTACTTCCGCAGCTACCGCCCGGAAAAGAAATAACACCCTACGACGCTATGGTTCGACAGGCTCACCATGAGCGGAGATAAATGTTCCTGAAGAAGGAGAAAAAACAATGGCAGAAGCAAAGGCAAAATATCCGGAGTTTGTGAAAGACGACTATTTTAAGATAGACGTCGAATGCCATTTAAGCGGCGAGGCGAACAAGAAATACTTCAACTACTTCCCGGAATACAGGAAGTGGGTCTGGGGCACAGCGGAAACCGCCCGCGCTTTTAATGCCGTTCCCCACCATGTCACCAAAGACTGGAAAGAACCGCCGGTAACCAAAGCCGAAAAATCGGAACTGACGGAAGAAGACCAGCTAATCGTCTACCTCGACCGCTACGGCGTGGACATGGCCTGCATCCTCCCCGAATCCATGATGGAAACCACAGGCTATTCTACTAAATGGTCAACCAACGGCCAGCTGCTGCTCGCCGCCGAGAAATATCCCACCAGACTCATCGTTCAGCCCAACCTGGGTCCGTTTATCAAGAGAGGCATGAAAGACGTCCTCTGGGAGCTGGATTACATGGCACAGGAGAGGGGCGTCAAGCTATTCAAGTTCTACCCGCCGGAAGATACCTACATTAACGACGAGAGGATTTGGCCTTTCTACAAAAGGTGCAACGAACTGGGCGTCACCGTTTCCATCCATACCGGCTGGAGCTGGTGTCCCCCGGGAAAAGCGAAATACTGCCTGCCGGTATTGCTGGATGACGTTGTGAATGATTTTTATGACCTAAAAATCATCGCGTTCCATGCCGGCTGGCCACAGTGCCATGACCTGAACATGGTAGCTTTAAGTCACCCCAATGTATACATCAGCTTGAGCTTGCTTATGCCGTGGTATAAAGCGGCGCCCCGCAGATTAGCGGAAATCATCGGCGAGGCAATACAATTTGCCGGACCCGAACGCATCGTCTGGGGCACTGATTTCTACGGT
>Ga0184636_1000153_pt1 | contig 16578 bp, 26 predicted proteins | sample PLM3_60_b2_FD_133164 | JGI IMG/M metagenome (GOLD analysis project Ga0184636, IMG submission 133164) | Groundwater sediment microbial communities from an aquifer in East River, Colorado, USA - PLM4_90_b2 | ecosystem: Environmental > Terrestrial > Soil > Riparian zone | place: USA: East River... | reverse complement strand
TTTGCTATTGAAACAGGTGACATCTTCTTGTTGACATAGAGATCGATAACTTTCTTTACGTCTAGTTTGAAACCTAGTTTGGTTTCACTAGGAGAGCGGAGTTTGATTCCGTTTCTCTTTAGACAGCTAGCGATCGTAGCCTTGCTACAACCAATCTTCTTTGCTATCGATCTAGTCGTCATCTTCTTGTTGACGTAGAGATCGATAACTTTCTTTACGTCTAGTTTGAAACCTAGTTGATCTTCACTAGAAGAACGGAGTTTGATTCCATTTCTCTTTAGACAGCTAGCGATCGTAGCCTTGCTACAACCAATCTTCTTTACTATCGATCTAGTCATCATCTTCTTGTTGACGTAGAGATCGATAACTTTCTTTACGTCTAGTTTGAAACCTAGACTTTCTTCACTCGGAGAGCGCATTTTGATTCCATTTCTATTTAGACATTTTCTAATCGGAACCCTACTACAACCGAACTTCTTTGCTATCAAAACAGTCGTCATCTTCTTGTTGACGTAAAGATCACAGATCTCTTTCTCAAACTCTCGATAGTCAACAAGATGACCAGCGATCTCTTCAGGTAGTTCACCAACCCAGAACTCGTGTCCACATTCAGTGCAGACTCGTGTTCCAAGGAACAACTGATTGCCACACTCTGGACACGTCTTCTCCTTCGGCTCTCGATGTCCTGTCTTCAACTTCGTCACACCTGTCAAAGAATGCTCAATGTCATCTCCGGGACACGGCATCCAAAGAGCGTTGCCGGCATGATCTAGGATAATTGGGCACTTGTCCCCCGGGCGCATGATGCGTCCACCCATCTGGAACCAAAGCGATTGACTCAACGTAGGTCGGGCAACAATTGCACACTTCGCTTCAGGACAATCCCATCCTTCGGTGAGCACCATGCAGTTGACGAGCACTTGCACTTCGCCCGTCTTCAACTTCTCGAGGAACGAAGAGCGCTCTTCGTTCGACGTATTCGAACTGATAACCGAAGCCTTGATTCGTGCTCGATTGAACGCTGAGGCGATTGCATCAGCATGAGCAATGCTCACCGCGTAGCAAACTGTCGGGCGCCCTTCGGCATGCTTCTTCCAATGCTTGACGATTGAACCTACGAGTTGCTTCCTGTTCGTAGCCTTCTCCAACTCACCCTGATTCAAGTCTGCTCCAGCACGCCTCACTTCCTTCAAGTTGGGGCGCTCCTTGGGTGGAACTGTCCACACTTTAGGTCTTGAGATCCAACCCTGCTCGATGAGCTTGCTTGGCTTCACCGACTCGATGATGACGTCGAACATGTCTCCAAGCGGCTTCCCATCAAGACGATACGGAGTAGCCGTTAGCCCGATGACCTTGGCGCTAGGATAGCGCTTCAAGACCTTCTGGTACGTCGCAGCAGCCGTATGATGAGCCTCGTCTACGAAGACGTAGGTAGCCTTTGGTAGCTTCCGTCGTACTAGCGTCTGAATGCTAGCAACCTGAACTGGAGCACCTGGATTCTCAGCAAAGGTCTCTTCGTCTTCCTTCGCATGAGTACCTCCGATTATCGCTCCGATGTCTTCCCATGGCACTCCGTGGTCAAACAGCCGCTGGACAGCCTGTCGAAGCAACTCTCGGCGATGCACAATGAACAGAACGCTTCCACCTTGCCTGACAGCAGAGCGAATGAGGTCGGCAGCAACAATCGTCTTGCCCGAACCCGTAGGTCCTACAACGAGGATTCTTCTCTTCTTCGATGCCTTGATACGCTTGATCCAAGATAGTTCATAATCTCGAAGTTTCATCACTCTACCTCTTCCCAATCCTCTGCATCGAAGTCATCCTTGTAAGGAGTCCAGCGCGTCGGCGCCGTCCTTCCATGCAAGGTGACGAACTTCTGTCCCTCATCGAACGTGATGTAGACGTTCGCAACCCACCCTTGACGCCGATACTTCTTGCCCGCAAGCAAGCGCGGAAGCACGTCGAAGAACCGCAATGCTAACGTGACAATGACCGAGCTGTCGAAGAAGGCTACGACCTGCGAACCCTCTTGACGCGCTGCGAACGTGAGCTTGTCCTTACGATCAAGCCGAATGAGTTCGACGTAGTAGTTGCCGTTCTCTGTCCGGAACCGCTCATGGTTCCTCACGCGTGCAACAACTAGATGCTTCATTCTTCTTCACCTCGGCGCTTCTTTGCCGCTTCGGCACGCTCCTTCCAAAGAGCTTCAACCTTGTCCAGCGCGGCTTCGGCTATCTTCTGCTCAGCGTTCCAAAAGCCATGAACGTCAGCCTGAGCAACGATATCCTTCAAGGCCTGCCTCAAGATCTCAATGTCGACGCGCCTATCGCCAACGATGTCGACGTTCTTCTTGCTGCTCCACTCATGCTCGGTGACTACGACCTTCTTTGCCTTGGGCGCTTTCTTCTTTCCGTTGTTCATGTCGATCTACCTACCTTCTTCGTCAGCCGTGCCTTGTCGGTGAGCAGTGCTGACCGCTTCTCCGGGATACCTTTCGCCAGGTCAAGCTCTTCGCTGATGTCACCGAAGATCTGATCGATCTGAACCGAGTTGTTCAAGTTGATGACAACACCCAACGACGGCACCTTGAATGGTCGTTCTGCTAGCGCTGGAATGTATTCTCCACCTATGAATGGCATATCTCGCCGTCGCCCTTTGCCGGGCCCTGGCCGCCCCTTTGGCGACCCTATGCACTCAGTGTGGATATCTGGCCCCAAAAAGCGAAACCCCCCTTGGCAAAGGCAACCAAGGGGGGCAGTTCACGGCTCTTGGGGCAGGCTAGGGCGCGTCCTAACCTAACCGCTGAAGAACTCCTTGGCGAACCTTAGAAGCCTCGCCTGGCGAACACGTAGGAGCAACCGTTCAACGAAGCCATCGACGTCAACACCCTCAAACCGAAGCTCCGCCTCCGCCTCTGGTCCAGTTAGTTCTTCTTCCAGCGCGACTTGGAAGCACACATTGAGCATCCGCTTGACGCCTTCGCTTGTCACGGTTGGTTTGCCGCTTCTTCTAACGCAATAGGCGACGTTGTTCTTCATCGTCTCTTCCATCTCACTTAGGCACTGATCTCTAGCAATGAAGATGTCTGCGCCTTCGTACTCTTTCTCCTTCTCTGGACTAGAGCAGACGCATGCGTCGCAACGCTTATCAGGAGCCCCACCAAAACACCATCCGCAAAGCCTACCGCATTGCGGGCAAACGAAGACGCCTCCACATTCTTCACCGTTGCACTGTCCGTCGTGGATGACTCCATTGATGACCTGTCGTTCCTCTATTCCTTGCTGATCGGTCATGACTAACCTTCGTCGTTACTCATGCCTTCGAAGTCAATGGTGAGCGACGTGTCTGGCTCGGTGAACTTCGGTTTTGGAGGCATGGGTTGCATCTCAAGTGCCTCGAAGAACTTCGGTGTGAGTGTACCAAAAAGATCGGCCCCTTCTTGTCCTTGCACGTTCCACCCGTCGATGAACCCATCCTTGCAGAAGCCAGCTATGTCAATCTTCCAAAACGGATTGCTCATCACCCTGTCAAAATACGATGACGTCGGTATCCAGTCAGCAATCTGCCTTCGTGTGATTGGCACCCATTCGTCTGGGCTATGCTCCCAGTGATAGAGCACGATGCATGCTGCGACGGCTTCTAGTTCTAATCGCCCGAGCGTACCAACACAGATGCATGACTCGCTTACTATTACTTGTCTTGGTGTGATCATATCTCACCGTGTCAAGGATGCGATCTGGTAAACCGACGATTCCAAATCCCTTAGAGCAGCATTGACAGTCTTGCCCCATGCTTCTTGAACGTCCCAGTCTTTCTTGATCTTCTTGACTTGAATCAACGTAACGTTGATCTGATCTTCGTCTGACCCGAAGTAAGCGAAATGCAGCTTGAAGTTTCTCCAAGCGAACTCAACTTCTAAACCCCTTCTCTGTTCTGTTCGCTTCCACTTCTTGTTTATGAACTCAATCGAGTTCATCTTTTCAAGCTCTCCAAACGAAATTGTCTTCTTCTTAGGTAACGTCATTGTGATCGTATCTCCTCTAGCTTGCTGTCTACCAATTGCACGACTTGACTCGGCCGAGCCGTGTTCATCTGCTCTTCAATTCCAGCGAGGCGCTTGACGCAATCAAGAGGCGTCTCTTTGCCTTGCCTCTGGTCGTTGATGTCCAGTTCCATCTGAGGTGTCATGTACCCTTTGAGCCCCCAGATGTACTTCAGAACAAGGAGCGCTTCCTTGCGCGTCATGTTCCAAGCGAATCCTCTAAGAGTCATCGTGGTTCGATTCGCTCACCGATGTGGTGAGCTTGTTGAGCTGAATCGCAAGCCGCTTACAGGTGGCTTCAATCTCGCTCCATTGTTCCCCTCGATAGAACTCATCATACGCAATGCGATAGATGCATGCATTCGCGAGAAGCTTGAAGCAATCGAAGCATGGCAACGCTGTCACGTAGATCGTTGCTCCTTCAATTCGAACCCCATTGCGAGCAGCCTGAGCAATTGCATTCGCTTCGGCATGAACCGTTCGAATGCAATGATCGTTGATCATCAAGTGACCAACGTCATCGCAATGAGGCATCCCGCGAATCGAACCGTTGTATCCTGTTGCAAGGATTGAACGATCGCGCACGATGACAGCACCAACGTGTTTTCTGTTGCACGTTGAACGCGTCGCTACTTCATGAGCGATCCGATTGAAGTATTCATCCCAAGATTGCCGGCTTGGATTTGCTGCTAGGTGGTCCATCAAGCGATTCCTCGAGTATCGAGCCAAGCTCCGAAAAGATGGCTTCGCGTTGTTTGCCTTCGAGAGCATCGGCGTAGAACGGTACGACGAAGAGCATGCTCTCGTTTCGGTTATCTTCTCTGACAACATACTTGCGTCCAGTTGTCTTGGTCATCAGTTGAGCAAACAGAAGCGCTTCCTTTCGAACGCGTTCGTACGCTTGCTCGCTCTCATCCAATGGAAGAAGAACTGTCCCACCTCTATCAATCATCTGAACCTCCAAACAACATTGTCACATCAGGCACGGTTTCCAACGGCCATTCAATGTCGTCAGGTAGTGTCGGACATGGCATTGTCTTGCATTCTACGAGGGCGCTCTCTGCATCCTCGAGCGCTTTGGTGAATCGTTTGATCTCCCCATCCCCACCGTGTATCGCGACATTTCCAGCGCGACATACGGCAACCAGGTTTTCTAATGCTGTTCGAAAAGCCATCGCTAGCTCAAAGGGTGCCCAAGCATTACGAGCACTGTTCGAACGGTTCGTTCATGATTCTCGTCAAGCCAATGCGACAGGCTTTGCCGATCTAAGTGCACGATGTCGCAACTGACAACGCGCCCTTCTGCCTCACTCCATGCTCGCGTCATGATGTTCGTGCAGATGGTTCGATAGGTCGACTTCCTTACTTCGTCGACCTTGATACGCCTCTCTTCGACAACGGGTTCAACCGATGTCTCGACGACTGCTTCAGGTTCCTTGAATCTCATCGAATGCAGTTCCCTTCTGATCCTCTGCCAAGAAACCGATCATGTTCTCTTCGCCTTGGATCTCTTTGCGATATTGAACCCATCCTCGAAAGTTGCCGTTGAACGGAGCAACCATGTGATGACCGCGCTCCTTCGTCCAACAGTACGTTCCGAACTGAAGCTCCTTCTCCGTCATCGGGTGTGCAACGTGTTCGTAAGGACTCATATGACCGCGCTCCATCATACGATCATGCAATTCGATATCCTCAGACACATCTCGAACACCGTTGTGATTCAAGTAACTAATACGAGCGCATCGGCCAACGCTCACCTTCTTCCATTCGTAGCTACGCTGAAACGTCGGATGAGCTTCGAAGTCAGCCTTGTCAATGAACGGCAGATGCCACTCGTTGTCGCAAAGGAATTGTTTCGGATTGCTATCACGCATCGCTACACTCATCGCGCATGCTGTCTCGAACATGTCTGGGTGAGCGTCAGGGTGAATGCACTGGAAGAAAAAGTTGTTCCACTCAGTAGAGCTGATGATGGCGGTATGCCAAAGAAACGGCTCGAGGAGCCGGTTCGCCCATTGCTTGTGAATGCCTAGGTACTTCAGCTCTGTCGCTTGCTCAACGGCACGATCTCTGGCGATGAGCCATTGAGTACGAGCAGCAATCTGAGCACTGAGCGACAGCTCTCCACCGCCCTGCATTCCACGTTGATTGGCAAGCCAACGCTTTGGAACGTAGGGGTCCGTCATTGCCCGATCAATCATCTTCTCGATAGGGATAGCCCTCGAACTTGACGAGCAGCGTGAGAACACCCGATGGGTATTCATCTCTGCCAAGATAATGCGCGGGAAGGTCACTTCGAGTGTAACCAGCCGTACGCCATTCGCAATCGAGTCCGCAAGTACCTTTGCTGTGTGTGTAGTGTGCATCCTTACTGTCCTTTCATCAACTGACGATATCTCCCAAGGTTCGCCAGGTAGTCTTTCGCCCGGGTTTCCCCTGCCTCAGTTGCCTGGCAATAGCTCGTCATGTAGCCAGCGAATGCACGGTCGAGGGAACCGCATTGCCAGGCCCGAGACCACATCGCAGCGGCCGCCCTAGCCGACAGCAACGTACTCTTCTTCGAAGTGCCACCTAGCTGCACCCAGACATTACGAGGTACCGTCTTGGTCACGTGGACTTGAAACAGGCTCTTAGCCTGCCCGACATCGCACTCCCATGGTCGACACTTGTCCTCATGGACATGCTTGGCAAACCGTGCCTCAAACTTGCCTATCGTGAACAGCCCCATCGCAAGCTCTTCGGGCTTGCCCTTGAACTTAGGCACGCAACCGTCCTTCTCAAACTCTTCAGAACAAGTCATCTCTTTGGATGCCTGAGCAATACTCCAAGCAATGACTTCCAATCGTGCATCTCGTGCATCAGCGCTTTCAACGTCCATGTGGAACGGTTGTAGAGCTCGAAGCATGACCAAGATCGCAGTGAATATCGACATGTCTTTTTCTTCCTATCCATCTTCAGTTTGGATACCAGCACTGGATCTTGCCATCCCTCAACTATCGTGCAAACCACACCTGAGAACGATGGGTTGCCTAACTTCGGGCTCGCCTTCTGAAAGGCACTGAATGCCGTTCTCGCAGATTCGAAAGACATCGAGATCAACGGTAGCTCTCGTTTGACATTGAGCACAACTTGCCAAGTAACTTCTGTTGAAGGCACATCTCCACAGACCTTAGGCGGTTCCTTTTTCACGACGACTTCTCGAGCGTGATAACGGCTGCTCGCTGGAACCGTTTCTCCTTTGGTTCAATATCGAAGATCCACTGCAATCCAATTACCTTCCAGGTAATGTTCCGCCCCTTGAGTTGAACTGTCTCACCGATACGTGGAAGCTCTCCTGGCCAATTCGTTTGAACGTTCCTATCCTGCTCACCGATGAAGGCGAAAAAGATCGTAGTAAAGATGAACGGCTCTATCTTCTTCGATTGATCCAATACCTCTGCCGGCGTTTCAACTTTCATCATCGTTCTTCCTTCAACTTTCATCACCGTTCTCCCTTGAACTTGGTTCCGCAATGCATGCATGTTCGATCAACCGTCTTCGACTCGAAAAGTGCAATCGTGAATCCTTTACAAGGCACCTTCGATGGACGTCCCTGGTCCAAGTAGCACTTCAGACACATCGCGTCTCCAGCGCGGTTATCGACTTCGAACCCGAAACCAGCAATGCGAATGCTCTTGCCGCTCAATACCCGCTCAGCCTCGATGCCAGTGAGGGAGCAACCTTCTCGTCCTGGTCGATGACTGAACGCTGTCGGCTGAAGGTTTGGGTTCACCGCCAAAGCTTCCCTGACCCGTGCCTTGGCTTCTAGATCTGAGAACTGAGCTACAGCCGGGTGCTCCTTCAACTTTCGTCGCGTCGTACCCAACACCTGCTGAACTTCACCTGTTGATTCAGACGTCATTAGTACCGACACCGGCAACGAAGCTAGCTCAACTGATCCAGACTTCTTCAACACCCTAGCCATCAGAACGGCTCCCCTTCCATTGACCAACTATCAGCATCCTGGTGTTCCCACGCATCACCTTTCCCCGTTCCAACCTCAAACTCCTTCTGCATCGCGCACTCTTCGAGATGATGGTCCCACCACTGCTTCTTGAGTTCGTGCCACTTGCCGAGCACGGTATGACGCGTCTTGTTGTGCCAGTCCGATGGATCATCGGAATTGTCCATAAGAAGCTCGAAGACTTCTCGGTAAGACATCCCTGTACGAAACTCTCCATAAGCAAGACCGCAAGACGGACATCGATCACCATTGCCATGATAACTCGACACATCGCTCAGTCCTCCTGGATCAGATTGGTATCGAGGTTTGCATCCGCGCTAGAGAAGACATGTTTCATGTCACTGTCTTTCATCGCCTTCGAACAGGCTTATTGATCTCAGCCAATTGATCTCGAACGGCCAAGGCCTCTATGAGTTGCCGGCATTGATTGATGCTGAACTTGGCGATATGGGCATCGTCCTTCGCCAGAGCAAGTGTTTCGATCATCCATCGATACGCTTCCGAACGTGTCATCTCAGCATCTGACTCGTCCCAAAGCTTGTCAAATTCGATGTGTGCTTTCATCCTCCAGCTCTTGGTCTTTGAGTCTGCAGGGATGCCAAGTGGTTCACCGTTCGGATGCGTTCCATGCGTTGATCTGCACTTTGGATATGTCGTGCAACTGTAGAACCAACCATATCGGCTATCTTTGAGCATCATCTTCGCCCCACATTCAGGGCAATCCAAGTCGTATTCTGTCGGCTTTGGCCTACCTGCAACCCGAGTATGAGACTGTCGATGTTGTCGAGGTTCTTCCATCGGGTTATCCTATCGTCATGGACAGCAACTTGAGTTTCGACCAATTGAACGTTCCAGCACGGCTCGCTGGCATCGGCGGCACTGGTGGCTCCCACATGACCATCACTGCTAAAGAAGCGAAGGCGCGTCGATCTGCAATGACAGACCTCATCTGCAACGGCGTCAGCAATGATGAGCTCATCGAGCTGATGCTGAACAACTTCCCAAGCATGACACTTGATGAGATCGATAGAACGAAGGAGAAGGTTCGTGCTTCACTACTCGCTGAGCACGATGAGAACGCTCCACTCTTCAAGCCCGCTGCGATTCGGCGCATCCACAAGCACATCGTCCAAGCAAGCTCAGCGAAGCAATGGGGGGCCGTCGCCAACTTGGAAAGCCAACTGAGCAAGATACAAGGCACTGAGAGCGCATCTGAGACACACATCACCGTCGACGCCAGGTTGCAACAAGCAACTCTCCAAGTACTCGGCACCATGAGCGCAGCCGAAGTGCAAGAGCTCGTAGCCGAAGAGTTGAAGCGTCTGCCCAAGCTCACCGTTCAAGTCCCTTCATCAGAAGATCAAGCTTCGATGTCGCATCGGAAAACCTCTTCAACAGTTTTCCATCAGCCTTTAGAACCTGAACACTCTTTTTAGGTCTCTCCTTACTAATGGCAATCCTATCCCAGATCTGATCGCATGATGGTTGAGAGCCTGAACCGCAATTGTCACAGAGATCAACCTCTGGCCCAATGCCTAACCCATCTCGATGAATCGAACGATTGCCTTGGGCTGCATTGCCGCAATAGGCACACTTGTGACCAGATAGCTCAAAGGCCTTCTCCGAAAGCTCAGCGAACTCTTTGCTGATTTCAGACAAGCTGTTGAGCCCCTTGCGCATACCCTTCACTGTCGTCTCACTTGAACGTATGCGCCAGATCGCTAACGTATATCGCTCAGACAAGCCTTGAATCACCTCGAGGCATACCTTCAGTTCGGTTAGTCTATAGTCGTTCTCAAGCTCATCCTGTTTTGCTTCAACGCTTTTCGTCTGTCTTTTCTTCTGTTCCATCGATTCCTACCGATCTCATCAACTCAGCCATTGCATTGGCTGCTCGCTTAGCAGTCACCTTGTCTAAACATGGCTTCTCTTCTCGATCATGTTTGATGCGTCCACGTTCAACCATCGAAACTCTTGGATCAAATATGGATTCAAACTTAGTTTTCTTCACTTGACCGGTTGACATTGAATACTCACCAGGCATGCAAGCGACGCCAGGTATCGCCAACAGAACTTCACGCAAGCCAGGAACACCAGACGGAGTTGCTCCATTCAACTTCGGTCTGTCACCTTCGAGTTCAGTCGATATGACGACAGGCATCTTCCCATCTTCTGTCTTTCCAACCTTTCGCCATACTCGTCTATCTTCACCGTTGAAATTGAAGAGTGCACCGTAGCTCAAATCGGATAAGCACTGATGTGCTCCAGCGAGCGCAATGTTGACTAGCTCTTCTGTCTTCTCCGGTTTTCGAAAGCATGTGATCTTCGCCGTCATACCGTTGTTGTAATAGACGATGACGTCGGTGACAGCGCTCATCGAGTTGTCAGTCTCGATATCAATCTTGGTGACGAACGGTAACGATCGACGAAGCGTCTCTAACGCATAGAGCTCTTCGTTTACCGGCTGCTGAACGATCGCCGTCTGTGCATTCTTCAACGGCTCATCGAACATCGGCGCATCTGCCATCCGACTGGCTTTCTTCTTTCGTAGCCTGTTCGCTAGCTTATCGAAATCAATCATCGTCAAAGATCTTTCTACCACGGGCGAGCATCGACCTGAGTTTACCAATATCTTCTAGATCGCCGAGGCCTGGAGTACCACTAGACTGAGCAAGCTTGCGTGCATTGCGAATTCTCAACGCTTCATCAGTGCTTCTAGCTTGCCTCAATTCCTGTGCAGACACGACCCCCGTTTCATCTGAACTACCTGGAGGAAGCTTTCTATTCCCAATCAATTGCTGAACCCCTTCTTCTACTGACCCACATCCAGGACAGAAGTGCCTGATCTTCTCTGTATGGTTTAGATCGGTGAACCATCCATCTTGCATCATCAAGTCCAAGATGGATGACATCGCAGAATGACCATGATCACCAACCGTCGAAAGTATCGAATGCGACTTTTTGCACTCTAGCGAATCGCATTCGAGTGTCAATAGCCCAGTCTGTTCGTCAAAGACGATCATCGTCAGTTTCCTTTACCGTTACCAATCTTCTCTAGACCCGTCATCGTAGAACCAACTGACCACACTGCGAACTTCGGAGCCTTCGACGTTGCAGCCTTAGACTCAGCCTTCGGTGCTTCGTGCTTCACTTGTTCTTCTGCACCAACCGAAGCACTCACTGGCTCAGGTGTCTTATTGAGTCTAGCCAACAAGTCAGCAACAGAACGCGGACGACCCGGTATTCCAGCGAGCGTGTCAACTGGAGCCATGTCGGGGCGCTTGCTTGGGTCGCTCGGCATCAATGCCAGCTTTTCTAAGATCTCCTTCGGTACTTCAACTCCCTGCTCTGTCATGTGGATCATGAGTTGTTCCGTGTTACGGCAACACTCATCCCATACTGCTCCTGCCATCTTGGCCACATCTTCAGACGTTCGAACCTGCAAGTCTGCCGGCGTCGCTGCCGACCCGTAGAAGACCGTCATCGCATGTCGGAGCAATGCTTGGGCGAGGCCCATCATCTTCACTGCATCACCCTTGGCGTCGCCGTAAACAGATACCATTGCAGGCACAAGAGCTGCGAAGTACCGCTCTGTCGTACCCTCGCTGATTGCTCGCTTGTTCAACTCGATGATGATCGATTCGCGCTTCTCGTCGTTCGTCGGCATGTCTTGTTCCTTGGGTGGCCTTTGGCTAGTCCCAACCCTAGTGTGGATATCTTCCCCAAAAAAGCGAAACCCCCTTCCTGCCCTCTAGCGGCCCTTTGGGGGGGCCACTAATCGCAAGGGGGGCAGGTCGGGGGTCTCGATCAGAATCGTGCCAGAGCTATGCCTACGTGGCAAGCATAGTTCGGCCAATCCCCCGACGCTTCGGCAACCAAGCCTGAGGAGGCAATTGCAAGAACTTGGTACCGACGATGCAAACCGGTCGAATGTCTCCATCGTCAACACGCGAAGCCAGTCTGGAAAAAGTGATGTCAGGTTCCATATCGCGTTCAACGAGCAACGGAACAAGCAAACGCTCTGGAAGAAGCACGATCCAAGGCTGACGGTTCTTGCGTGCCCAAAGCAACGGGATACGATCTTCTTCAGCAGCGGCGTCAATGCATTGCCTCCACCACTTCCACACAGGAGAAAGTCGCCCTTCAGCAAAAGCACCGAACGACCATGACTCACGCCGCTTTACTTCGATCGTGAACGGCCATTGTTGCGAAGTCGTGCAGATGTCACCTGCTACCTTGAAATCACCCCTGACTTCTGCATTGCCCCATCCACCGCTCTTGGGTGTTCGCTTGAACTGACATCCCGGTTCTACCTGCCCCCACCAACTAGAGAGCAGGCGAACCACTTCGTTCTCACCCTTCGGTCCTTTTCTATGACCGAGTACCATCACGTGCCTTCAACAGATCCGAAAGCGAATCTTGATTCAGAGAGGATGACAGCCCAAGATAGGCAAACGGCTTTCTAAGCAAGGTATGCAAGAAATCAACACGGTTACCCGGTGAAGTGTATCGACACGCATCGGGCACAGTTTCCTTGAAAATACCTCCGTTCGGCGTCAACGGATAAACCCCAAGAAATGAAGCATCGAACAATTCAGTCGGCCATCCATTCATGCGCCCACTGAAGATCACTTTCGCCCTTGCTACTTCAGCAAGGTATTTCTCCCTCGTCGGTATCCTTCCGAAGAGCGATACCATCTTCAGTTTATCAGCTGGATACCGCGCTGAGTAATCAGCAACCAACGCACTCAACTCATCAAAGCCATTACCAGACGTCTCTTGATACGGGAACACTATCCGATTCTCACGTGCTTCCCAACTCACCTTCGGACAGACGTTGAGCACGTCGAACATGATTTCAAAGCCTCCAACGACTCGACAATCGTCACCGTTGAAGTTTTGATATTGCTCTAGCAACAGAGTCCGTTCGGTTGAACTTCGCACAAGAGCCAAATCCAGCGCGCAAAGTATCCTCTCTTCGAACCCCGGTTTCTCACCCTGTCCTTGACCCCATGGTAGCAACGCTACCAACTTCACCAACGGTATCTTCACGTCAGTGATCTCTTCAATTGACGTCTTCCTAAGCTTCGCTTCACGTTCAATCGCAACCTTCTCAATCAACCCCTTGATATCGAGGATCCTAGCATCCCATCCGATTGCGAACACAATGTCGTCATGCTGAACGCGTGCAACAATCCCATTCAAGCTGTCTTCAATCCTAGTGATGAACCCCTTGGCTCGGAGGTATTCTCGAACCAATCTTGACTGATTTGGACCCATCAATGGATTCACATCCGCGTCGTTCAGTATCCATATCGATCTCATCGGTTTCTACCTTTTCTCGATGCACGTTGGACACCTGGTTCCATCGCATCGTTCTGCAAGCTTACAATGACGAGCATGGTGAAGATCAATGTCAATGTCAGCCTTACCTGGACTGATGTCCCAGAATGGCACTTCGGGCAAGTTCCTTCGCTCGATGCCAACGTACTTATACCCGATGTCACCGTTCTCACGCCTCTCTGTCGGTACTAGAGCCCCTTGGAAGTAAACGAGCGGGCCGCGCTGCGAATGGGGATCGTTCCACACCCCTCGGAGCTTCTCAGCCCAAAGCATGTGACGCTTCTTCCAAACCGTTGTCGGTCCAGCGCCGAGCGCGGCCATCTTGCTCACGAGCACCCGAGTGGCCCAAGGTGGGATGATGTCCTCGGGCCAAACCGTAGCCCCGTCGTTCTTGGCAGTGAGTAGCGCCTGAGTAGCGTTCTCTCGCTCCCAGTTGCCGAACACGGGGTCCCCTGGAAGGATTCCGCAGCAACACCCGGTGTCGCTCAGTTGCTTCCAAATGGGGTCGCTAACGCCGACCCAGAGGCCATGTCGAACGGCCTCTTCCTTGACAGCGTGCATGATGTTCTCAGTCCAAGCCGGGCTCGACCGCCGACAAGCCTCGTTCGATCCAATCTTGTCGAACAACGCTTTGAACGGCACGTTAGTCACCCTCGACAGCTGGTTCCACTTCTTGGTGACGTCACTGCCTCCACGGTTCGGGTAGAAACCACACTCGTAGCTGATGGCCTTACATCCCGCGGCTGCGGCCCGTTCGATGAGCGTCTTGTAGGCTTGCCGGTACCGCGGCGTCCTATCGCTCACGCCCGGAAGCATCGGGCGAAATCGTAACGACGTCTTCACCCCAACGTCGCTGAGGGCTTTCATAGTCCTCAAGCGCTCGGTTGCATTAGGAGCACCGATGTCGATGCGTTCAATCAACTCGTCGTCGCAGGTAATGATCGAGAACGCAACCCAAAACAGGTGAGGCGCCTTAGCAAAGACTCGAAGGTATTCGGGCTGACGGAACGTGTTCCCCTTCGTGCTGATACGGACTGGTTGATTGTACTTGATCACAAGCTCAGCAAACTTGAGGAACCATCCTTGCTGACGCTCGATGTTATCGCCCGGGTCGTTGATACCCCCGAGCTGGACAGGGCATGGAAACCCGTTCACCTTGCGGTCATACTTGAGTGCTAAGCGAATGTTCTCCGCGTCCTGGCCACCTCCACCGCTAAAGATGGATTCGATCGTAGTAAGCGATGTCTGCCCGATAGGCTTCACCTTCGTCTCAATATGCCCCGTCAGTTGCTCACTGAAGCAATAGAGGCAAGCGAACGAGCAATGAGAATGCGAATCGATGGTAACCGGCAACGCGCAATCGAAGCCATCGCTCGTGAACCTGATACCGCTATAGCTTCGAAGTTCAGGCGTCTTTGCATCGTTGCAAGAAGCTCCTCCACACATCCGGCATTCTGAGCAGGTATCAGTTCGTTGATACCGTCGCTCTTCGATCATCGAAAGCTTCTTGCCACTCATTGAGTCTTCTCCTTACCCTTGCAAACCTTCTTACGATTGTGCTTCGTCTTGAACGGCTCACTGACACTCTTCTCGACGTTGCTCGACTTCTTTACCTTGGGTTGTTCCAGCGCTGGCTCGGGCTCTTCCTTCTTCACCGGTGGAGGCAAGCTATCCGAATGGTCAGCAATGAACGCGTCAACCATCTGTGCGAAGAAGTCACTCGAGATCTCATGCTCGGTGCGCATGTACGGCCGAAGCTTCTCAACAAGCCGCTTGAACGTCTCTTCGTCTCGATAGAACTCGCAATAGAACCACTGCTCGTTCTTATCGCAGTTCGACTCCTTACCCTCACCAAGCTCACGAACGACGCTATTGCTCAGCGTCGCATCAACGTTGAGCCGTTGCATATCGGCGAAGGCACTCGAATCGAGTTGCATCATCATTCGAGTTTCATCGCCATTCCAACCGAGCTTTAGAAGATCGAATCCGTTCTTGTGCAAGCCAGACATCGTTTTTACGAGGCGATCGTAGTTCCACGTTGCAAGCTCGCCAGTTCGATTGTCAGCCAAAGCATAGGCGGCCGCAGTCACTTCATCGTCATCAGTGACTAGGGCTGCAATGTGAGTCCAACCTAGTTGCTTTGCAGCTGTCACCGTACCGTTGCCGGCTGTGATGGTCATGTCGCTCTTCTTGACGACAATACACTTGCGCTGACCGAACTCATCAAGAGACGCCTTGATCGAATCAAGGTTCTGTTCGTTGTGATCTCGAGAGTTATCCGGATCTAGAGTCAACATCCCAATCGGAATCTTCATCCCGATAAGTTGCTCATGGATCTTATGGAACTCCGCCTTCGGTGTCGCCGGACTTGCTGTCTTGGTCTTTCTGGCCATGGTGTTCTTTCAGAGGTTGAGAACCTTGTGAAGCTGAATGCAGATGTGCCATTTCGGGTTCTCACTGACCCAATCGAGGCAACGTTGAACTGCAACGTTCAACTCATCATGTCGTTCGTATCCCCCGCGCATATGCGTCACTTCTACCGTTCTAGGATCTGTTGGGTCCATCGGGACCACGAACAACGTTCCCCATTCGCCTTCCATCTCGACCTGATAGAGTTGTTCATCAGTCCAACCCTTACCACCGATTGCACCAGGAAGCGTAATCACAAGCTCGTTTGCCTTGAGCACGTTGAGGTCTGGAACCTTCAGGTCACCACGAAAGATCTCAAGCTTCGGCCTAACGCTGATGTAGGACATGGCCTCAAGTACGCCCTTCTCTGGACGAATCGAACCATTGGTTTCCATCATCAACTGGAAATCACTGTCCTTGATTGCCTCGACTAGTTCGAGATCTGCGAACATCAGCGGCTCGCCACCCGTCAACAGAACGAAGTCATCAAGCCCTGGCGTGACCTTATGAACTCGATCGATACGGTCGAGCCATAGCTTGTCGCAGGCATCTGCGATCTCGAACGCCGTCATCGCCTTCGAACAACACGAATCGAAATCAGTATCGCACCATGCCGCACAAGCAGAAGTTCCTCTCCTACGATGCAATGGATCTCCATCCCAATAGTTACATCCGCCGAAGACTATCTCTACAGCCTTCCTCCCCGACATCGCCCCTTCAGACACAATCCCATCACGAATGCTTCGAACCAAGTACTTCGCTCCCATCACGTCACCGGCCC
>Ga0184636_1000152_pt1 | contig 16597 bp, 20 predicted proteins | sample PLM3_60_b2_FD_133164 | JGI IMG/M metagenome (GOLD analysis project Ga0184636, IMG submission 133164) | Groundwater sediment microbial communities from an aquifer in East River, Colorado, USA - PLM4_90_b2 | ecosystem: Environmental > Terrestrial > Soil > Riparian zone | place: USA: East River... | reverse complement strand
ACTTCATCCAGATGTGCATTGCCCGATTGGTATATTGCACTTATTCTGAATGCAGCCGAAACAATATTATCAGATGTATCTGTAAATGTGAGCACCAGTTTTGACCCTGGAGTTAATTTCATTTTGTCTGCCAGCTTTTTGCCAACGACTATTTCATTTTTTTTATCCTGATGAAACCCTTCACCTGTTATGATCTTTCTTTTTAATTGCGAAACATCATATTCGGTGCCTGGTATCACACCATTTATTTGCACCCCGGCACTGCCCGTGGCTGTTGTCATCATTCCCTGAACAATGCTCCGTTGTGCAGCCAGTTTAACTTCCCGCATCGCCTTCACAATTTTAAACAAGCTATCGCCAACCGGTAGTACGTAAGACGGATCGTAGTCCTTTTTAAATTCCGGATAATGGATCTGGATATGTGCTGTTTCTGCATCAATCACTGTTCTTACTCTGCTTTGCATCATTCCTTTGTACAAAGCGAGTACTGCAATACCGGCAAATAAACCTATGGCAACGGACATCATGATGACGAGGCTGCGCATTTTATTGCGCCAGATATTCCTCCATGCCATTATAAAAATCATTTCTCTTAATTTAATTTTTTCATAGCGTTAACGGGGTTCAGGCGTGCCACTTTATACAATGGATATAGTGATAGGACCAACCCGATGATCAGTACAGCTATACCCTGGTATATAAAGTTGGATGCATCCATAGAAGTCGGAAATACCGCTTCAAACCCAAATCTTTCATAAGCTTTAGCCGTATCCCCACCTATGCGTATCGGGTTTCTGTTCAGGTAAAAAACAATTGGTATGCTGGCAATAATACCTGCCATACACCCGGTAAGCACAGTAATAACGGATTCGGCAATTAACAATATTCCAAGCTTTGATTTTTTCATGCCGATCGCAACCAGCATGCCCATCTCGAATTTTCTTTCCACCATCATCATAAGTAATGTGCTGAAAATACCAAAGCAAATAAGCAGGTATAAAATTCCCTGTACAACCTTCATGTTGTTTGAATCTGTTTCAATATGTTGTTTGATGTCGGGCATCAGCTCTCCCCATGTCATTACTTCATAATCCTTTCCTGCAGATGAGTGAATAGCCTCAGCCGTGGGAGAAAGAGCTGTTTCGTTTTTTATTGATAAGACATAGGAAGTGAGCATGCCCTCAGCACTGAAAAATTCTTGCGCAGATGGCAATGACATAAACAGCATCTTGTCATTTAATTGAGGCGATCCGAATCGCAGGATTCCTTTTACCCGGTATTTTCCGGCAGCGGTAGAACCATGATAACCCTGCCCGATCAAAACAATAGTATCCTGTACTTTTAATTTAAGTCGTTCAGCCAATCCCTGGGCCAGGAGAGCTGCTTTATCATCTTTCTGCAGGTAGTTACCATTTATAAGTTTGTTTTTGAGAGATGTAATTCTATCTTCTTTGGCGGGGTCTATACCAACTACCATACAACCTTTGGTAAAATCCTCCGAAGAAGCGAGTGCAAATGATTCCAGCCTGGGAGTTAAGTTTGTAATATTGGATTGTGAAAGGATTTTTGTTTCCATTTTTTCATCCGCCACAAAACTGTTATCCAGTATCTGCTCATCCTGGTAGCCTTTTTTATGCACCTGGATATAACCCGTATAAAAACTTACTACATTTTTCACCAGGTTTTTGAAAATTCCCTCCTTAAGGGAACTTGCCATCACCGATAGGATCACTGCAAAAAAAATGGCGGCAGTGGTTATGAATGTGCGGCTGCGATTGCGCCATAAACTTTTCCATGCCATTTTGATGAGCCACATTGTAATGCCGGTTTAATTTTTTTTATTAGTCTAAGGTTTTCATTCGTTCACTGGTAAAAAAATTATCATCCAGGGGCTTGTTATATTTTACATTCTTATAGATCATTTCTGTCCGTTGGTTTTTTTTATCTGCGGGTATCATTTCAAAACGGGTAGGAATTAATCTGCCATCCATCCGTTTTATATCGTTGGCATTCATCGTATTGATCAACGCATCCTCTTCATCATAGAAACGTGTATGTAATTCCAAAAAGTCTTTTTTATCAATACAAACGATCAGCTTGCCCCATACCACCGCTGCTTCAGGTTTCGGAATCATTTGAATGATATAGCAGTTGCGATTATCAATGATCGTATCTCCGATGATGGTATGATTGTAGTCGGTTACTACTGAAGATTCTTTAACAAGATCATCATTTGTAAAATCCGTGCCCATCCAGGATTGACTCATCATTGACGGCGGAAGTTTGATCGTTCTTTCCAGGGAGGGCATCCAGTTCCATACTTCTTTTTTTCTTTTCAGAAAAACAATTCCTTTATCTTTTGCAGGCGATTGGATAAGGATCATAGCAAGCTGAGTGCCCTTTGTCCATGTTTTTACATTCATCTCCCGGCTCCATGAAGGCCTGATCGTTTTTATAGTGATCTCAGCCTGCAAAGTATTTCCTCTCATTTTCTCATCAGCTTTTTGCACTATTTCTTCTGCATTTTGTGCGTGCAAAAAAATTAGTGTGAACTGAAATATCAATGACAGGAAACACTTCATTTGCATTCATTTGAGAGATATAAAAATACCGGGAAACTGAATGGCAATGTATGATAGCGATCACCTTACACTGTGACAAAAATTATGAGAAGGGAATTTACCGAGGACTTATCCATACCAATTTTCAGTCTTATATTAATTAAACCTGTAAGCATAGCCGATAACAATAATGATAGAACCGGTATGATTCTTCCCATTTTCTTCTGTGTTGGTTTGTATGTTGGTAAGCCCCAGGGTAAATCTTCCTTCTAAAAATAATTTGCCAACCCCAAAAGAATAATCAATGCCGCCCCCACCCACTACCCCTGCATTTATTTTTTTGATCTCATCCCTGATATTTGTTTTACCATCAAATGAAACAGGAGGTAGTGGTGTGCCATCCTGTAATGTCAATTGCGTTTTTCCTTCCGGATCGAGATAGATAGAGCTCGTGCCTGCAGTAACTGTTTGTGCTTTTACCAGGAACGCAATATATGGGCCGAGATTAAGATGGTAATGAAGGGCATTTGCCTGGTGTAAATTTAATTGCCCGAGAAATGGAATTTCAATGTAATTAAGAATGGTTTTATTTCTGAAATCGGCATAGAGCTGCGTACCTGGTGGCAGTGTAATTCCGGAAAGCTGATCAGTCGGCACCGGTTGCATTTTGTTTCTTTGTCCACCCTGCGGAGAGTAATTCGCTTCAGCCTGTAAAGAAAAATAATTTGATATTTTTCTATTGAACAATAATCCGAAATAGGCCCCCTGGCGTGAAGTATAACCCTTGCTTTGTTCGGTATTTCCTTTGATATCCGGAATACTGATGCCTCCTTTTGCACCTATCGTAAATGCCTGGCTATATACATCAGGAGAAAATAACAGTAATGATATAATGCCTGTAGCCAACCCGTATTTGTATTTCATTTTTTCATTTTTAATTCTGTTAAAAATGGGGCAGGCCGGATCTTTTTCCTTTATTCTTTTCTATATAGCCCGATCAATTCTCCGAATCCAATGATGTGATCGCTCATGGCTTTCTCTAAATCAGTTTTATTTGAACTTACGGGTAATTCCAGTTTACAATCCAATGCATAGACTTTAAAGAAGTACCGATGTGTTCCCTTTGGGGGGCAGGGACCGGAATAGATATGTTTACTGAAATCATTCATACCCTGTGCTCCCGGTGCATGATTTTCTCTCAAATGATGTGTGATAGGAATATTCCATAATACCCAGTGCACCCAGGTTCCGGCCGGCGCATCAGGATCATCTACAATTATGGCAAGACTCTGAGCGTCTTTGGGAATATGATCAAAGTTTAATGACGGGTTTACATTTACTCCATCACAGGTATATCGCCCGGGAATGAAATGATTTTCTTTAAAAGCAGCCGAACTGACATCAATCTTTTTGTATGTTACTGCTTTTGTTTTTTCAAACGGTAAAACGTCCGGTGTCATAAAAATTATTTTATTGCTTTAATTAAAATAAATGATCCTTTTCCATATCCCGGCAAAGGCATTTCAATGCTTTTAATTTTATCAAGATCATGAAACAGGGTTTGGGAATAATAAAATTCTTTGAATCCTGCTTTTTTTAATTCTTTTTGCACTTTACTTACTGAATAAAAATTTGCCTGTTTATAAAAAATACTTTCGGATTTCCTGTCTTCATAATACTTTCCAATTCTGCTGTTTTTGTCAATAAAGCCTATAATGAGGCAACCCCCACGTTTCAAAACTCTGAAAGCTTCTTTAAAAGCTTCAGGCAGATCTTCGAAATAGCTGATGCAAAAATTCATAAGCACAACGTCGGATTGAAGGGTTTTATAAGGCAGGTTTTCAGCTACTGCATTCATCACAAAAATTCCTTTCTTTTCTGCAAGTGCCCGCATATTTTCAGCAGGTTCTATTCCTTCTTTTATACCTAATGCCTTTGCAAAGCGGCCGGTGCCTAAACCAATTTCAATAGCATGAATATTTTCTCCTTTTGGCATTAATTCTTTTATTGCGGCAACTTCAGATTTGAATACATAAGGATATTTTTTGTACCAGGCTTCGTATTCTGCTACATGATTATTAAATGGAAGTGTTTGAAGCATAACTTGAATTTTAATATTATAAAGCAACTTCATTTTCAACTTTCAGTCAATGAGAACCATCATTGATTTTGGTGACAGTGGTCATTGAATAGAAAATAATTCTTAACAGTTTACATGTTGTTTCAGCAGGCTGCTTACTAAATTTATGGTTGCTTTAAGCGTAGATACCATTGTGTGGATAGACAGCGTTATTTTTAATTTTAGTATGCATAAAGGCAGTAGGCCCGGAGCAGGCGCGAACCGGTGAACAGAAAGTTGATATGGACTGTTGCGCTGATATTACTGATATGTACTATGACTTTTCCAGTTTTTGCACTTCTTCCATCTCCCCGTCTTCCAGCCTTACTAAAATCAGGTTTTTGGCATCCTCGAGGTTTACCACCCATATAAGTCTGGTAGCTTCATTCACTCTAATTGCTCTTGTAATAGTATAATCGTAATACGTACTCTTTACCTGCCTTCTTATATCTTCCGGTAAATTTTTTTCGTAACCATAGCTTATATGATAAATAAGACTTCCGCGTTTAGTAAACAGTGCACGATTAAGTTTATCATCTGTCATGAATTTTATTAAAAAATTTTTATTTGCCATATACCATGTAGGGTTTTCTGCATTGGCAAAATATTTCCGGAAATTTTTCCATACTTTTTCGGGGATAGTTTTTTGAGTAGCCGTAACTGTTACCGGTGGCAATGTTTTAATAGGAATAGTATCCTGTGCATATATGCCCTTTGCTGTAAGCAATACAAGAACTGCCGATAACCCCCAAATGAATTGCTTTTTCATTGTTATCATTTTTAAGTTAAGTGTATTTTTATCACCTCCAAGCTATCACATTACCTAAACCTATTTTGTGACTGCAATCAGTTATATTGAAGATTGTAGTCAGTAATCCGGGTAGTCCCGGAATGGATTCTTGTTAATTTTATTTTTATAAAATATTTTTTTAATGTCGGTTTTTCTTCATAATTCTCTTGTCAATCTTTTTAGTATCCTGTTAAATTTTTTTCTGTTTTCTTTCAAATCAGGATAGCTTACTGAATTAATATATATGCTTCCTGCGCGAGTCAGGAATAAGGTATTTACTTTTTCAAATTTCCCCGGATGCCCATGCGTTCTCCCACACGGGTCTGTATGCCTCATTCTTAAACCTTCTTTCTAATGGAAATCCCGCCAGGGCCATGCTATTCTTCATAAAAATGCCTGGTTTAGTCATACCTGGCTATAAAAAATAGCATGCATCATTGATAGCTATCAGGAACTTGTTTGCCTGAAATCATCCTTTTCCTCTTGTCTTTAAAATAATTTTATTCAAATCTCACAATCATGAGAAAGATTATTCTTGCCTTTGATGGGGATAATTTCTCCGAAGGGGCTTTTAAATTTGCACGTCAGCTAAATGAACAAAACCCTGTTTTATTATCGGGTATTTTTCTTCCACAGATCATTTTTTCAAATCCTTTGAGCTATGCAAAAGGAGAAAAACCTGTTCCTGTATATGTGCCCCTGATTAACGATGAGCATACTGATACAGTAGAAAAAAATATTGAACGCTTTAAAATACTTTGCTTAAGCAATGGATTAGAGCACAGAGTACATAAGGACTTCTCTGATTTCCCTCTGCATGAATTAAAAAAGGAAACCCGGTATGCAGACTTATTGATATTAGGCAGTGAAACTTTCTATGAAGAGCTGGGAACCACTAAACCTAACGTTTATTTAGAAAATATGCTGCATCATTCAGAATGTCCGGTTATTGTAATTCCGGAGAAATTTAATTTTCCACAAAGTGTAATCCTCACTTATGATGGGAGTAGAGATAGTGTATATGCTATCAAACAATTTGCTTACCTGTTTCCTGAGCTAAATAATAAACGAACATTGATTATTTTTTCTGATAATGAAAATGGCGAATTCCCTGAGCAATCAAATATTGAAGAACTGGCCGCCAGGCATTTTTCTGACCTCGCCTTTTTTAAACTCGATATGGATTTCAAAAAATATTTTACGAACTGGACAATAAAAAAATCTGTGCCTATTGTAGTGGCTGGTTCCTATGGGCGGTCCGCTTTTTCGCAATTATTCAAAAAAAGTTTTATTGCCGAAATTATTACTGATTACAAAACACCTGTTTTCATTGCTCACAGATAGGGAACTAAGGTTGGGTAAATTAAAAACTGCTGAATGGCTATGTGAGATTTTTTTTTGAATGCAACTCCTGGAATCTTATTATAAGTACAGAAAGAGTCGAAATATATTTTAGTGGATTAAAAATTCTTGTTTAGTTGAACATGAGTAGGGGTGACTCGGAAGTGCTTTCAAATTTGCCCGTTTTTTCGTTTAATGAAATTCTGAATACGATTCCCGGAATGTCATTCAATTCATTTGGATTTTCACCAGAAAACGGCCAGGCCCCACCTAAATGGGTAGTGATACTGGAAATAACAGGTAGCGGTCTTTGCAAAAGAATCTGTAGAGCTTTATTTTTTTCTTTCTTGTCAGTTAATTCCTCAAAACCACCCCAGGCAATCACACTTTTCCAATTAGCCATATCTTCCATTTCATCCACCTGGAAACAAATTTTTGGGTTTTTTCGCATCATATCAATTTTTTTTCCCGGGTAGGCATGGCAATAAATATATTTTCCATCGTAGGCATAACTTATAGGCACCACATATAATAAGTCACCATTATGGCATCCAATGCGGCCAATTACCTGTTTACAGAGCAGGTTCTCAATTTCAGCGGATGATAATTGCCCTATCATAATTTTTTTTTCTTGTCAAATTTATTTGAAATCCCTTCTTTATTTGATGACAGTTATCAGCACAATGAATGATATTCATTTTTGACAAATCAGACAGTATATTCACTGCCATCATGAGCTATTTCAAGCTTTAGATTTTTTTCTTCCAGACTTTTTATTTTTTCTTTACCTGTCTTAATATCTTTTATAAACCAGGTTCCAAAGTGAGTAAAAATAATGCGGTGAGTGAATCTTTTAAAAAATTCAACGAGGTCAGGAACACCTGCATGCCCAAACCTCTGGCCGCTGTTATTCTTTCTGACAACCCCGCCTTTTCTAAAAAAACTGGCTTCTGTTATCACCGCATCGATTTTTTTTAATTGCTGGTGAAATCTTGTTTCAATTGCAACGATATCGCCGGTATAAAATATTTTTTTATTGTTTTTCTCAATAAGATATCCCTGGGATTTAACTTTTAAACTATGGATGGTTGGTATCGGGGTTATTTTATAGCCATTCTGAATAAAAGGCTCAGAAAGAATTTTTATGTTTTTTATTTTTCTTGTTTTCTCCATGGCAAACACAGGAATATTTATCTCAACTGTTTCTTTCCCGGCAACAAAAAAAGCATGGTCAGGATGGAGATGCGTAATAAAGATACATTTTGGATAGTAGTTCAGATATTTTTTTTCACCCACATCAAACAGAATTGTTTTGTCAACCAAAATACCTGAATGGTTATGATGCCGGGACTTGCTTATTTTTATCTCACCTCTTGTGCCTAATATCTTTACTAGCATATTATTTGGTCCATAATTTAAATAACAGGCTGTTATTGAAAATAAGTTTTGCGATCAAGTTAATGATAAATAGCAGATTAAACATTGAAATCTGCCATCGGATAACCGGAAACCCGACTCTTTTTCTACAATTCAATTTTTTACTTTTGACATGAAATGGAATTACCAGTCAGCATGCAGGCAATGGTGTTGGAACGGGTAGGGCAACCATTGATTCTGAAAAATATTCCGGTTCCTTCGCCTTCCGAATACCAGATATTGATAAAACTGATAGCCTGTGGTGTATGTCGTACTGATTTACATATCATAGATGGAGAACTTACAAATCCAAAATTGCCTCTTATTCCGGGGCATGAAATAGTTGGCAGAGTTGTAAAAAAGGGAAGTAAAGTAACTCATGTTAACGAAGATGATCTTGTTGGAGTTCCATGGCTGGGCTATACCTGCGGAGAATGTAAATATTGCCTGAAGGGACAGGAGAATCTTTGCGATAAAGCTCTTTTTACCGGCTATACAATCGATGGAGGCTATGCTGAATACACTGTTGCGAACGAACAATATTGTTTTCCGCTTCCGCAACAATATGCGAATGCATCCGGAACACCATTATTGTGTGCGGGATTGATCGGTTACCGTTCTTACACAATGATCGGTGAACATTCAACAAACATGGGTATTTATGGGTTTGGCGCAGCGGCACATATTCTTATTCAATTAGCAATTTACCAGGGAAAAAAAGTTTATGCATTTACAAGAAAGGGTGATTCAGAGGCACAGGCTTTTGCTTTGAAATTGGGTGCGGTGTGGGCCGGTGATTCTTCTCAGTCGCCACCTGAAAAACTGGATGCAGCGATTATTTTTGCTCCTGCCGGAGATCTTGTTCCCAAGGCCCTGGTTGAAATAGATAAAGGAGGAGTTGTGGTTTGCGGAGGTATTCACATGAGCGATATCCCTTCCTTTCCCTATCATATGTTGTGGAATGAAAAAGTGATTCGTTCAGTGGCTAATCTTACGAGAAAAGACGGAAACGAATTTTTGAAAATAGCACCCGGGGTTCCCATTAAGACTGAAACCCGGATTTTTCAGCTACAGCAGGCCAATGAAGCATTAAATAATCTAAGAAAGGGAAACATCCGCGGGGCGGCTGTATTAATAATCGATAAAAGATAATTTCAGTGGCTGTATAGTACACGTTTATAAAAGATGAGTTTATAACCGGTTCAAAACGTTCTGCATATCTTCTTTGAGTTCTGTTGCAAATGTTTTGAGATTCAGATCATCAACACTATGCATTACCTCTTCAGGATTTACAATTGAAACTTCAACTTCACCATTATCATGTTCCTGTACCACAACGTTGCAGGGCAGAAATACACCGATCTTGTCTTCTTCCAGCAATGCTTCATAAGCATAACGGGGATTGCAGGCGCCAAGGATAATATAATTGCGAAAATCTACATTTATTTTTTTACTGAATGTTTCCCTGATGTCAATAGTGGTGATAATTCCAAAGCCTTCTTTTTTCAATTCTTCAGTTACCTTTTTAATGGCTTCATCGAAAGATACCGGCAATTTTTTACTTAAATGATATGTCATGTTAGTTTATATGCAGACTTTAAAAAAATCAGAGCAATTATAGTTTGTATCATATATTACAAATTCTGTATCCCTTATTTTATAGTATTCCGGATTGATCTCGTCCTGCAAACGTATAACTACAAACCAATAAAAAACGTTTTTTATATCAGGGAATTGAATGATCTTAATCATTCGGGCATCGCTTCAATAAAGTGACATTGCTTTGCAGTAAAAAATCAATAAATTTATTAACTATAAGCAATTTTGAAAGTGATTCACCCTCTGAGAAATAAGAGCAATTTACTGCAACGATTATTAACAGGTTTGTTCTTAGTGGTGATCATTTGCATCGCCGTTGCTGCGGGTATCTATGGTTTTTTACTTTTATTATTGCTGATCAACAACCTATCCCTTCCTGAGTTTTACAGGCTGTTTGGTCTCTCCCGGCTTGAACCGGGAAAAATTGCGGGCACTATCCTGTCAATGACCATTTATATTATAACGGTATTAATTGTGACAGGCCTGGCTGATCCGGAATTGTTCTTATTTATTTTACCTGCCGGGTTCATCATTTTTGTTGTTGAACTTTTTTCAAATACAAAATATCCTTTTCAAAATCTTGCAATCACATTTCTCGGTATTATTTGCATTACCATTCCGCTTTCTTTTTTTACGGCCATTGCGTTTATACCATTCGAAGATCACAAGTATCATTCATCTGTTGTGCTTGGCTATTTTTTTATTTTATGGTTCAATGATTCAGGGGCATACTTTTGTGGAAAGATCTTCGGGAAGCATAAGCTTTTTGAACGGATATCTCCGAATAAAACATGGGAAGGTAGTGCAGGAGGTTTTTTTTCAGCAGCCGGAGCCGCTTATCTCAATTCGCTCCTTTTCCCGGAACTTAAGCTTCCTGGCTGGCTCACATTGGCAGTCATTATAGTTGTAACAGGAACATTCGGAGACCTTATTAAATCTATGATGAAAAGAAGTTTGCATGTAAAAGATTCAGGTACCATTTTGCCCGGCCATGGCGGTATGCTCGATCGTTTTGATTCCCTTTTAGGATCTGCGCCTTTCGTTTTTATCTATCTTGAGTTTTTGATCCATGCTTAAACCTGCTTACTATATTATCAATGGGATTACGCTTTACCGGCTTATAGCCGCTCCTTTTCTGCTGGTTCTTATTTTAAACCGGGAAATTGAAATTTTCCGGTGGCTGATTGCTTTCAGTTTTCTTACCGATGCTATAGATGGCTTTCTTGCACGTCATTACAAGATAGCAAGTATTTTGGGAGCAAAACTTGATTCCATCGCCGATGACCTCACTATCCTTGTTGCAATAACAGGATTAATAATACTGAAACCTGAATTTGTATGGCAGCAATTAAATGTGATCCTGGTTGTTTTCGGACTATTTGTAATTCAAAACATTTTTGCAATTATGCGTTATAAAAAGATTACCAGTTTTCACACCTACCTGGCAAAAATGGCTGCCGTGTTCCAGGGTATATTCTTTATCTCTTTCTTTTTTACTTCACAGCCCGTTTACCCGCTTTTCTATGCGGCTGTTATTATTACCATGCTTGACCTTATTGAAGAAATAATATTAGTATGGGTTTTGCCGGATTGGAAGACAAACGTTAAAGGACTGTTCTGGATATTAAAAAACAAATAAAAAAGCCAGGGAGAGAAAGTTTTTTCGCAGGCAAATAATCAGACCTTTACTGTACTTGTTATTTCATCAGGAGGTTCATTCTTATGTTCAGCTTTTTGTTTTAAGTGTCTTTTTAAAACTTTAATGGCATCTGCGGCAGCTTTTTCAAAATTGTCAGCATTCTTATGAACAAACAAGTCATCACCAAAAATATCCAACCTTATTTTGCATACTTTGTTTTGTTTTATTAATGCGTTATCCTCGGTTAAGAATATTTCAGCCCTGGAAATCTTTTCACTTAAATGTGAAAGAGTCATAACTTTTTTTTCTATCCTTTTTAATACCTCTTCTTTCACCTGTAAATTGGGTGAATAAATTTCTATGGTCATAAAATTATTTTATTTTGTATGGTAAAAATAAAAAACCGGTTCTTTCTGAATAATGATGTACGTCAGGCTGCGATATGACAGCCGGAAAAAATAGCAATAAATCTTATGAGGAAGAAACCTGTTCAGGCAAAGATTTCCTGATCGTCCGTATCAATTCATCTGGTTCAAACGGTTTTACGATGTAACCGGCAGCTCCCATTTGCAGACCTTTTTCTATATCTTTTTTTTCACTGTATGCAGTAAAGAAAATAAATGGTATAGAGGTAAACTGATATTCCTGTTTTACAATTTTTAAAAATTCATAGCCATTCATTTGCGGCATCATAATATCACATAAAATGAGGTCGGGTTTTTTTACACTGATCATCATTTCAAGAGCTTGTTTCCCGTTTCCCGCCAAAATAACTTCGTAATCTGATAGTTCAAGCAATTCGGCCGTATTTTCACGAATGGGATCATTATCCTCAATCAGTAAAATACAGGGTTTCATACAGAAAGTTTAATACGATAGTAAAGCTCAATTGTTATTGGAAAAAAGGTGCACTAAAGTTACTAAAAACAAATGAAGAAACATCACCAGCCTTTTGTCATACAATCCATTTACCTTTTAACTGGATAGATAGCAGTATGACAAGAACGCCAACGCTCAGATATAGAAACTGGAGCCAATAGAAAGTCTGGATCATTATGATTTGAACAATGATCCATCCGCAGATCAGAATACCTCCTGCAAGCGACCAGTTATACTGATCCCGGCTTCTTTGCATAGTAGAAAAAACAGCAGCCATATTGATACTGCCGACCATTGTCAATAGTATACCGGGAATAAAAAAATTTTTAAAGAAAGTTCCTTGCAGCAGGATTGGGGATAATTGAAAAACACTTCCATCCGGGTATGTTATCAACAGCATGCCACAAATTGCGGTGGTTAAACCAACAAAAGAGATTAGGAAAAAAAGAAGCAGTTTCATAGATAAATCTTCCTCTCCAAATATATCTCCGCTATCGGTTCAGATTCATGATGACTGTCAGTCAAAATTTTGATTGTACTCAATTTTCAGGTATTATCAAATAGTGCAGATCTTTAACTGAATTAATTTAAATAAAAAAAATACCCCTCCCCTGAAGGGTATTTTACTTAATCCGATCATTCGTTCAAAAGGCAAATATTTCTTCTTCAATATCCAATTTGTTTTCCACTGTGCTTACACCCGGGGCAGCCCAGACCGCATCTTCAGCATCGTCTTTTTCAGCAATTGACCTGACTGTGCCCGTCAGAATTATTTTTGAGCCAATTGTTTCAACCCTGATCTTTTCGGCGTCAATGGTGGCGCTGCGATGAAATGCTGCATTGATCTTTTGCTTTACATCTGTTCCTGAAATTTTTGGGCTTACAACGATCAAATTACTTACATCCCGCACTCCCGGAAGGTTTTCGATTGAATTTTTAGCTGCCTGCCGCTGATAATCCCATTCTACAGTTCCTTCCAGCGTAACCAGGCCATCTTCCACTTTGAACTTGATCCTTTCTTCCTGTACAGCCGTGTGCAGTCTTAATGCATTCAGAACTGTTTCAGCAATCTCGCTATCAGTTTTTTTGAAAATTGGAGATACACCAACCTGGATATCCAATGCAACTGCCTTAACTCCGCTGACTTTTTTTGCTGCCTTTTCAACAATAATTTTTTTCGTATATGTATCAACAATACCTGAGAGCGTAGCCACTCCGTTTTTTACAGCCACTCCTATTTCCGACGCATTCAGTATCGGCTCCCACTTGAGCTGATTAATAACATCCTGCTGGATTTGATAATCGTTTTTCATAATTAATAAATTTAGTTAAACAATAAATTATGGCTGAAGCTACGCCTTAACCTGGTCGTATTCAATGCCTGCTATCAGACTTAATGATGACAGTTATCAGCAAACTCTCAGGAAGGATAGACTGTGATAGTACTATTTATTATTATCCTGCAAATTGATTTGAATTTCTTCTGCTCCAATTTACATTTAACAGGATGGAGCCAAAGGAAATAAACGCAAGAAGCACCATGATCAACCAGCCTAAAAACGGGGTATAGGTTAAAATCTTTAAAAGAATAAAAATTCCAAGAGCAGAGAAAACGATTTTCCAGAATTTCTGATTCAGATTACCAAGATTATTTAACCAGTTAGCAACCACTACAGAAGTAATACTTGTCGCAAGCAGGATGAGCATGATGTAGCTAAACAATAAAATGATCCCAACAGGAAGGCCGATGATTGTAATAAATGTAATAGCTGCAATGACAGGCACAGCAATGCAAAATAAAAAACCGTAAGCCAGGGATCTTAATGGGGAATTAAAAACGGAATTAGCTGCTTTTTTCATTGTGTTACTGAATAAATACTGAATGATCATTATCATCAAAAAAGCGGTGCCTATATACCATAATAATCCGAGCCATGTGCTGGATCCCAAATAATACCAGCGGCCATATTTTACTTTTAATGCCGGATCAAAAACAGCATTTCCGGCTTTAAGCGATTGCCTGAAATTAACTTTATGCGGGGTCCAATAGTGAACCTCATTTCGGAATTCAGCATTATCACCTATAACAATTTTACCACTTGCACCCAGCATAGCCTTCCCCTGGATAATTCCATTGATGGTGATCCTGCCACCACGGCAGTCAACATCTTTCAGAACTGTTCCATTTAAAATAAATTTACCTGTCGTCGCCTTTATACTATTATTCACCTTTCCGTCAATTGTTATATCACCTCCGCTTGCTATCAATCCTCCAATCATTACATCTTTATCAATAAAAATAGTACCTCCTGTTATTACTACATCACCTGCGACATTCTTTAAAATATGCAGGCTTCCTCCTGCACAACGAATATCGTCACCGACAAAGCCGTTGAATGTAACATTTCCACCTGCGAGCAGGATATCATTGGTTACGGTATCATTAATATGAATGGTACCTCCCGCTATGATCAGGTCGCCATAAACAGGAGCATTAATCACAATGTTTCCCCCGGCAATATAAAGGTCCTCGTAAACGGGACGGCTGATAGTCAGGGTGCCTCCATATTGTATCCGGAATGCAAATGCTGAACTTACAACAATGCATAAGCTTAGAAAAAGAACAAACAACCGTTTCATAATGATTTTTTTAGTGTGCAACGATCAGTAATGGGCAATGAACACAGGAAGACTTGTGGCCTTCAAAACAAGTTGTGCTTTGCTTGGTTTGAGCAAAGTTGATAACATGCTACGGCCATAAGACCCCATCACTACGAAAATATTTTTCTTATTCAGCAGATATCCGAATAGCTCATCCATTGCTTCTCCCTGTAAAACGGTAAACTCAATATTTGTGTAATGTGCTTTCAACCATTCTGTGACCTTATATTTTTCATCAACAGTAGCTGAACCCGATTCACTTACTTCCAATACTGATGCTTTCTTATTTCTGTATTCAGGAAAGAGATAGGTAAATTGTTTTAATGCGAACATCGAAGACATGCTTCCGTCATAAGTAAACACAATTTCGTCTATGGCATCAAAGCTTTCCGGAGAAATAACAACAGGGCATTCTGATTTTTCGAGAATGCTTTTTACAAATTTTGACGGAGTTCCTTCAAATTTTTTTAAAAAGGATGTTTCTGCACTTATTACCAGTAAATCGGCATAACGTGTTTCCCCGATCAGTTCCTTTTCAGGAACTCCTTTATCCCGATGTATATTCCAGCGAACACCCTGGTTCTCACATGCGTTTTTAAAGAATTGAATATTTTCCTGCGTATGTTTTTTTCTCTCAGGGTAATCTGGTAAATCACTTGCAACAATGGTTTCAGCATAAGGCACTCCGTGTAATTTTTTCATTACTGGCTTTTCTTCGAATAGAAGATTTTCCAGAAAAACGGCTGTAATTCGCGATTTGGTCAGTTTCGCAAGATAACAGGCAAAGTCCAGTGCATTCACATTCAGATTGCTGCTATCGATAGCTACTAATATCTTTTCCATAAAAATATTTTTTCAAAGCTAACCGCCTGTATAGAAGAACACAATGACTGCCATTAGTAATAATAATGACCGTCATCAAAAAACGACTTTTGTCGTGATCATAATCATAAAGCTGAGTAATCATCATCACTGATAATGGAAGCTTAACATAATAATTTACAATCCCATTAATGCAAAAGCCTTCACGAATGAAGAGAATAAAACTTCAAATCATTTTTTTTCTTTTGTTTATGTTATATGGATGCGCTTCACCCTATATCAGAACGGCCTGGAAAGCACAGCATGCTTTTAGCGGGAAATATAATAAGATCCTGGTGGCGGGTATCATTAAAGATGAAGATCTTACCCTTCGCAGGCAGGTGGAAACACATTTTACAGAAGATCTCAGAGAATCAGGCTATAATGCTGTTTCAGCACTTGAAGAGTATGGCTCAAAGGGTTTGGCTAATTTGGGAGAGGAAGAAACCTATATTCAACTACGGAGCAGCGGAACAGATGCTGTAATTACCATTGCGTTGATCGATAAAACAAAAGAAAAATATCACAAACCCCGCAAAGCTTACGGTTATGTCAGTCATTATTACTATAACCGGATATGGAATTATCAAACTATACAAGGTGAACTTGCTGATGATTACTATCCGGCAAATGCTAAGTTTTTCTGGGAAACCATTTTATTTGATCTGAATACACTTGAACCACAATGTACGGTTCAAACAAAATCATTCAAGGCTGGTGATGCAGAGAGT
>Ga0184636_1000151_pt1 | contig 16672 bp, 13 predicted proteins | sample PLM3_60_b2_FD_133164 | JGI IMG/M metagenome (GOLD analysis project Ga0184636, IMG submission 133164) | Groundwater sediment microbial communities from an aquifer in East River, Colorado, USA - PLM4_90_b2 | ecosystem: Environmental > Terrestrial > Soil > Riparian zone | place: USA: East River... | reverse complement strand
CGCTATGTAGAAGTACCGGGTTATTGGGCAAGACCCCGTCATCGTGGTGCTGGTTGGGTTTCTGGTCATTGGAAATATAGTCGCCGGGGATATCGTTGGGTTCCCGGACATTGGAGATAGCCCGAAGAAAAAATAAGCCCCTCTTGTCACAAGGGGCTTTAAATTATTATTCAGGGAGTGTTACTGTTTTATTTCGATGTTTTCAGATTTTATTAATGAATCATCCTGCATTCGTAAGTAGATCTGCGCAACCGTAACAACATCTTTTTGGCAATAAGTAACGATGCGAGCCAGGTTTTTTTCCTTCCAATAGACTTCGTGCACCTTGCTGCCGTCGATATCGTCCTTTGGGGTAGGAACCCCCAATGTATAAGCAAGAAGATTTAAGGAGGTATAGTTTTTATAATCTCCAAACTTCCACAACTCAAGCGTATCAAGGTGCGGAACATCCCACGGTTTTTTTCCACTCAATTTTAAAATTTCCGGAATCGGAAGGTGGTTAACGATAAACCTGCGGCAGAGATAAGGGAAATCGAATTCTTTTCCATTGTGGGCACAAAGGTATTTATTTCCTCCAGCGGACCATTTATTCAACATGTCAGAAAATTGATGTAATAGGAGCATTTCGTCATCACCCGAAAAAGATTTAACGATCAATTTTTTTTCCTGTCCGCTTCCCTGTAATAATCCACAGCTTATACAAATGATTTTTCCAAACTCGGCATAAATGCCCGCGCGGGAATAAATAGTTTGAGGAGTTTCTGATTCTTTATTACGGACCAGATAAGATGCTTTTAATTCCCATAAGTTTTTCCAGGCATCGGGAAGGTTGTCGTGGCCGTCATACTGCGGCACTGTTTCAATATCTAAGAAAAGAATGCAATGAAGAGGAAATGCTGAACTCATAGAAAAGGTATTTCATAAAGATAATAATTCTGCTTTTTCTATCAGTCAATAATAACCCTGCCCAACTACAAATATTTTTCACCCATCGCTTTTTTTACTTCCGCCACGTAATCCTTAATCTCTTGTTCTTTTTCTTTTTTGCAGATAAGTAAAACATCTTTAGTATCTACTACGATGAAGTCATCAAGCCCCTGCAGCACCACCAATTTATTGTCAGGCACATGCACCATGGATTTGGCCGCATCAATAATTACTGTTTTTTTTCCTGCCACAGCATTCCCATTCTTATCTTTTTCCATATTTTCCCATGCGCTGTTCCATGTTCCAAGATCGCTCCAGCCGAACGATGCAGGAATTACATAAACATTATCGGCTTTTTCCATAATACCAAAGTCTATAGATATATTAGAACACTGGGGGTAGATTTCTTCAATGGCCGCAGATTCTTCTTTTGTATTGAATTTGTCTTTTTCAGTCACAAACACTTCAAACATTTCCGGGAGATGTTTTTCAAATGCCGCGATTATGTTTTTTACTTTACAAAAAAATATACCCGCATTCCATAAAAAATCGCCGCTTGCAATAAATGTTTTCGCTAATTCAAGGTTAGGCTTTTCTGTAAAAGTTTTTACTTTAAAAATACCGGGAGCAGCCTCGATTGTATCGTGTTGGATATATCCATAGCCTGTGTTAGGATAGGTTGGTTTTACACCAAGCGTTACAAATGCATTCAGATGCTCAACAAAACTAAGAGCATGGTGAGTGGTTTTTACAAATTCATCAGTTTCTAAAACCAGGTTATCTGAAGGAGCCGCAACTAAACAGGCTTTTGAATCTTTTTGCATCAGTTTAAACGAAACATAAGCAATGCAAGGGGCTGTGTTTTTTCTGTAGGGCTCACTCAGAATATTTTCATCGGCAATGTCCGGCAACTGTTTTTTTACCGTTGGTACATATTCGTGTGAAGTAATGATGTAAATATTTTCGACAGGAACAGCCTTGCTATACCTTTCGAAAGTTTGTTGTATCAGTGTTTTTCCCGTGCCCAGAATATCCAGGAATTGTTTTGGGTGATTAGTGCGGCTCATAGGCCAAAACCGGCTTCCTATCCCCCCCGCCATAATTGCTACATAATGATGTTTGTGCATATAATTATTTCTCGGATAATTAATTTAAATGAAACCCTCTTTCAACAGGTCATGTAGGTGGATCATGGCCACATACTTTCCTTGCTTTACAACGGGTATCTGTGTAATCTCGTGTTTCCGCATCAGGTCTAACGCATTTACTGCCAACTCGTCCGGCCCAATGGTTTTTGGATCAGATGTCATGATATCCTTAGCCAGGATTTTTTCCGACAAATGGTTTTTCTCAAGCATTCTTCTCAGGTCACCATCAGTAATAATGCCCTTTATATTTTCTTGTTCGTCTATTACCGCAGTTGCCCCCAATCTTTTTTTTGTCATCTCAACGATCACTTCTTTTAACGACTGATTCAACAACACTTTCGGGTTTTCATTATCTGAATAAAGATCAGAAATGCGGAGATAAAGTTTTTTTCCCAACATTCCACCCGGATGAAATTTTGCAAAATCATCAGATGAGAATCCCTTTAATTCCATAAGGCAAACAGCAATGGCGTCTCCCATTACCAACTGGGCTGTTGTGCTTGTGGTGGGGGCAAGATTATTTGGACAGGCCTCCTGTTCAACCGATGTATTTAAAATGATGTCGGATTGGCTTGCAAGATAAGAGTCCATATTACCCACCATTCCAATCAAAACATTTCCAAAATTTTTAATCAACGGAACCAGCACTTTTATTTCGGGACTGCTTCCGCTTTTACTAATGATAATGACAACATCCTCTTGCTGTACCATACCCATGTCTCCGTGAATAGCATCGGCCGCATGCATAAAAATAGAAGGGGTGCCCGTGGAATTAAATGTGGCTACGATTTTTTGGGCGATTACAGCACTTTTACCAATGCCGCTAACCACAATCCGGCCACCACAATTAATGATTGTTTCAACAGCTTTTTCAAAATCATTGTTGATATAAGCGGCCAACCCTTGTATGGATTGCGCCTCTACTTGTATAGTACGCAGGGCTGTTTGTTTAACCGAAGACTGCATTCGTTGCAATATTACGCCAATTGAGTTGCACCAATAGCGCCGCAAAATTATAGGATTTAAAAGGAAACGCCGCTATATAACTATCGTGTTGGAATTTTAACCTTTACTGATTTATAAATAGACATTTGTATTGTAAATTCGCATTCCTGTCAGCCGAAGGCAGGGAGTTGGTCTGGTTATGAAGGTTGTGCGAAAGATCTGCTGAACCGGTTCAAACAACTATCTCCCCCGTTTAAATGACCAGGGCATTCTGTTACAAAACATTACACTTTGGCTGGGGTAGACATATTGTGCGAAAATTCCATTTTTTCATTCGGTCGGTCAGCTAAAAATCAGTACCTTAATTAGGGAGCGAAAAAATTTAACAATGGCGACAACTACTGCAAAAAAATCCGCTGGAAAAACCATAAAGAGTAAAGAAACAGTTCCGGCCAAAAAAAAGCTGGATCTTCATAAGGCACTACAGGAACATTTTGGGTTTGATAAATTTAAAGGGACCCAGGAAAAGATCATTGAATCTGTTCTGGCCGGCCACGATACGTTTGTAATAATGCCTACCGGTGGAGGGAAAAGCCTATGTTACCAGCTGCCGGCCCTGGTAAGCGATGGCCTTGCAATTATTGTAAGTCCATTAATAGCCTTGATGAAAAACCAGGTCGATCTTATACGAAGCTATAGCAGCAAAGACGATGTAGCCCACTTTCTTAATTCAACGCTTACAAAAAAAGAAATCAGAGAAATCCACGACGACCTTGCAACCGGCAAAACAAAAATGTTATATGTCGCTCCAGAAACACTTACTAAACAGGAAAATCTTGATATTTTCAGCGATCTTACCATTTCTTTTTTTGCAGTAGATGAAGCCCACTGTATTTCTGAATGGGGCCATGATTTTCGCCCGGAATACAGAAGATTGAGAGAAATGATGATTCAGATAAACCCGGATATTCCGGTAATTGCACTAACTGCAACCGCTACGCCTAAAGTGCAGAATGATATTATTAAAAATCTGGATCTGAAAAATCCCAAAATTTACACGGAATCATTTAACAGGGCAAACCTTTATTACGAAATACAACCTAAGATAAAAAAAGAGGAGACCTTAAAACATATGGTTAGGTTCATTAGCCAGAATAAAGGGAAAAGCGGAATCATTTATACTACAAATCGAAAAACAACAGAAGAATTAGCAGAGTTGTTGCAAAAAAATGATATCAGGGCTGTTGCCTATCATGCGGGGATTGATAGCAAAATAAGAGCGGAGAGACAGGACCAATTTTTAAATGAAGACGTACAGGTGATGGTTGCTACCATTGCATTCGGTATGGGAATAGATAAGCCCGATATACGATTTGTGATGCATTACAATATTCCCAAAAGCATAGAAAATTATTACCAGGAAACAGGTCGCGCAGGACGTGATGGGATGGAAGGGAAATGCATTCTTTATTATTCTCATAAAGATGTATCAAAGCTTGAACACTTAATGAGAGATAAACCCCTGAGTGAAAGAGAGGTAGGATCACAACTTATTAATGAAACTGTTGCTTTTGCAGAAAGCGGTGTTTGCCGCCGCAAGGTCTTGCTGGGATATTTTGGAGAAGAGTATTCAAAAGGCAATTGTGGCAATTGTGACAACTGCAAACATCCAAAAGAAAAAATTGAAGCGAAGGAACAAACAGTGCTGGCATTAAAGGCAATTAAAGCCCTGGATGAACGCTTTGCTGCAGAATATATGGTTAATATCATTATTGGGAAGCTTACGGCGCAGATACAGATGTTCCGGCATGAAAGTTTAGATGTATTTGCAAGCGGCAATGATCAACCCGCACATTTTTGGAATTCCCTGGTAAGACAAATGTTGTTAGAAGAATTATTAAGCAAGGATATTGAAGAGTATGGTGTGCTTAAAATAACGAAGAAGGGCCATGAGTTTCTAAAAAAACCAAAATCATTCAAGATTATTCTTAATAATCTTTTTGAAGAAGCTAATGAAGATGATGATGAAGGCGGTGAAGCAACTATGGGTGCAGCTGCAGATGAAAAATTATTTGAAATGCTGAAAGAGCTACGTCAGAAAGAAGCCAGGAAGAAAAGTCTTCCTCCGTTTGTAATCTTTCTTGAATCATCTTTACAGGATATGGCCATTATGTACCCGACGAATATCACCGAGCTTGAAAAATGCCAGGGAGTTAGCAAGGGCAAGGCCGTACGATATGGAAAACCATTTGTGGAATTGATCGCAAATTATGTTGAAGAAAATGGAATTGAGCGGCCGGATGATTTTGTGATGAAGAGTATTGTAAACAAAAGCGGCCTGAAAGTTTATATTATTCAGCAGACCGATAAAAAAATTCCGCTGGAAATAATTGCAAAGAACAGAGAAATGCGACTCGATGATATGATGGAAGAGATGGAAACTATTGCAGCAAGTGGTACAAAGCTGAATCTGGATTATGCCATTGACCAGATGCTTGATGAAAATGATCAGCAGGAAATATTAGAATATTTCAAAGGTTGTGATACATCTTCCCTGCAAGTGGCACGGGAAGAGCTTGCTGAATTTGATTTTACCCTGGAGCAGCTTAAGATCATGCGCATAAAATTCCTGGCGCAATATGGGATGTAGTAATAAAATACCAAATAAAAAATCCCAAATTCCAAAAAAGAAGCCTGTTCTCTTTTATAAAATCCCGGTATATTTGCAACCCAAATGGAATTTGGGATTTAAATTTTGAAATTTTAATCATTTGGTGCGGTAGCTCAGTTGGTAGAGCAAAGGACTGAAAATCCTTGTGTCGGCGGTTCGATTCCGCCCCACACCACTCTCCCGAAGGCTCAGAATTGCTCTGGGCTTTTTCATTAGAAGTCAGTACTGGGAAGGTTCTGACGGGTTAAACAATTGGGTTTACTGCTCTAAGATACAGAAAGAGATGATTCATTCAGAGAATAAGAACTGACGCAAATTGAGGGTCACATGACGCATCTACTGACGCATGGAAAACATCAATTTCTTTGTAGTTTACTGAGTTCAACTTGATCTAAAGCAAAAGATAATTTGAATCTCCTAATGCTAAAAATTATCGAGCACTTACTAGTTGGGGCAACTAAAGAAAGGAATATTGTCGGAACGTAAATGCAAAAGATTTACTATGAAGGTATAAAATTCTATGAATGCGTCAGTGATTTAAGTAATATTTTTTTTGAAAAACAACATACCTAAATCTCTTTTAATAGGAATGACCCTATCCAGTGTACTAGTTATAGGCAAAACGATTGATTGCAAAATCTTTGAAATTTTGCTCATGGGCTCACCCTCCTCTTTGTCAGGGCGATTAAATATTTTCCGAATTGCACCACAGGAATAGTAACTAGCTTGAATAGGCAAAAATTCAGTTTTAATAAGGGCAAAAGCGTTTTCCATAAATAGGTCACTATAGTATTTAACCGGTCTTCCCATGTTGGTTTCATGTCCAGTGATATGTTTCTCAATACGCTCAAAAATTATAACCTCAGATTTTGACACCCGACAAATGCTCTTAATTAATTGTTTTAATTGTGTCTCATCTGTATTATGTTGAAGAACTGTGGAAGTAAAGACCATGTCAAAATGGTTGTTATCGAACGGAAGCGAATAACCGTCAATTTTTTGAATCTGTACATTTTTGTTTTTCAAAATCCTCCTAGAAAGGTCGATCATATTTTCAGAAACGTCAACACCAACAATTTCTGCACAACCTTTATTTGTCAGAAAATCAAGGTTACCACCCGGTCCTGATCCGACCTCAAGGATGCGTTTATCCTTGACGCAAATTGTATCAAACAATTTTAAAAACATTTTCCGTTTATACCGATAATAAGGCTCATCATCCCCTGCTATAATTTTAAGGTCCTCCCGAATGTTAATTTTCTCGGCAACCTTATTCCAATAGGTTTCGGGCCTATATTTTTTCAAAGTCATCGTTGTAGTTCATTTTCATTTCATAAATAAGTTGTGGAAATGTTCATTTTCTTCCGTTCATTTTCTTCTTTTTTTGTTGTTTTTTTCTTCTTTTTTCTTCGGATTTAATTAATAACCAATTTTCCGAAGCACTTCTTCAAAACCATTTTCTGTAAGAATGGCTACAGTCTTTCCACTCAGAGTTGCCATAAATAAAAAATTTAAAATGAGAAATAGATTTATCCAAAAGAAAAATAACAAAAACCAGACCTTTTAAACAAGATGGAATCAGCGGGGAAATGCAAAAAATCGGGTCATCTTCCAATATAAACCATCAGGATTTGCACATCGCTTGGATTTATGCCTGATATTCTACTGGCCTGGCCAAGGGTTCTTGGTTTAATTTGGGTAAGTTTTTCCTTTGCCTCATTGCCCAGGGCTTGTATTTTTTTAAAATCAAAGTTCTCGGGAATTTCCAGGTCTTCTAACCGATGTATCTTTTGTACAAGCTCTTTTTCTTTTTCAATATAAGCCTCGTATTTTACTTGTATAGAGGCTTGTTCAATCATTTCAGAAGAAAAAGAAGCCAATCCTTCTTTAAGTTTGGGCAAATGAGTAATAAGTTCCGTCAATTCAATATCAGGACGTAATAAAATCTTTTCAGCTCTTTGTTTTTCTATAATTAAGGAGGAGTTTATTGATTCGAGGTAAGAATTGATTTCTAGTGGTTCAATTGTCAATTCTTTTAAAAAAGTTCTTATTTTTTCAACACTTTTTCTTTTTATAATGACCTTTTCCATCCTTTCCTGAGAGGCCAGGCCTAAACGATAGCTTAATTCAGTCAAACGAAGGTCCGCGTTATCCTGGCGAAGCAGGGTCCTGAATTCTGCTCTTGAAGTGAACATCCTGTACGGCTCTTCCGTTCCTTTATTAATTAAGTCATCGATCAGCACGCCGATATATGCTTCACTTCTTTTTAATACTACCGGGGAGAGATCGTTTATTTTTTGATGCGCATTAATGCCTGCGAGTAATCCCTGGCAGGCGGCTTCTTCATACCCGGTTGTGCCGTTAATTTGCCCGGCAAAAAATAAATTATTGATAAGCTTGGTTTCAAGCGAATACTTTAATTGTGTAGGAGGAAAATAATCATATTCAATAGCATAACCAGGTCTGAAAATGCGGACGTTCTCAAAACCGGCAACAATACGAAGCGCTTCGTACTGTATTTCTTCAGGCAATGAAGTCGAAAATCCGTTTACATAGATCTCAACAGTATTCCAGCCTTCCGGTTCAATAAACAATTGGTGTCTTTCTCTTTCGGCGAACCGATTAATTTTATCTTCAATGCTGGGACAGTACCTGGGGCCAATGCCGTCTATTCTTCCGGAAAACATGGGGCTTCTGTCAAATCCGGTTTTTAAAATTTCATGGACGCCTTGATTAGTGTAAGTTATCCAGCAGCTTTTTTGTTTTTTTGGTTTAGGAGTATCCAGGTAGGAAAAACCGGTAATTTTTTCATCCCCCGGCTGTTCTTCCATTTTGCTATAGTCTAAACTTCTTCCGTCAACACGTGGCGGTGTCCCGGTTTTAAGCCGATCGCTTTTAAACCCAACAGAAAGAAGTTGTTCTGTAATTCCTATCGCCGCTTTTTCAGCTACCCTACCTCCTCCAAAATTTTTTTCACCAATATGAATGATTCCGTTTAAAAAGGTCCCATTTGTAAGTATTACGGCTTTTGCTTTTATTTCGTGACCAAGACCGGTCAAAACTCCACGGACACGCCCTTCTTTAATTAATAATCCCTTTACCATATCCTGGTAAAAATCAACATTGAGGGTTTGTTCAAGCAATTCCCTCCACTTTGAAGAAAACAACATCCGATCATTTTGGGATCGGGGGCTCCACATAGCAGGACCCTTGGACCTGTTCAGCATCCTGAATTGAATCATTGATAGATCCGAAACAATTCCCGAATAACCCCCAAGAGCATCAATTTCCCGAACTATTTGTCCTTTTGCAATACCTCCCATGGCCGGGTTACAGCTCATTTGGGCAATAGTCTGCATATTCATGGTAATCAGGAGTACCCTTGAGCCCAAATTTGCCGCTGATGCTGCGGCCTCGCAGCCTGCATGGCCGGCCCCTACAACTATGACATCATATTCGGGAAACATAAAGCCTGCAAAGATATCTTGTTTCGGAGGCTAGTTCTCAAACTTTTTCAAAAATTCTATTTCTTTTTTTACCTCTGAAATATCTCTGCCACTGTTTAGTAATTCAAAATCAAAGGCCGTATAGGTTTCTATCATATTGAGGTAGGACCTGTTTTCTATAATAAAAGCCTGTTGTTTTTCCGTACTAACCATTTCCGATAATTCAATCTTGTAAATTTTTTCCAGAATTTCCCGGCATACAGGGTACAGTGTTTTTTTATACAGTTCTTCAAAGAAATCTTTTGCAGCCAGAATATCCAATCGATTCCCCCGGTCTTTATTTTTTTGGAGAGCTTCAACTCTGATATTGGTGAAGTTCCAGCACAGTTTAAGTTCAGCTTCGTCTGAAAAATCAAAATAGGTGACGGGAACAATATGATCAAATTGCCATTTTTTTCCAAAATCATCCCAGGTAATTCCATTTTCAAACTGTATCTCAAACCATTTTCTCAGGGTTTTAATATCCAATCCGAAATACGGCGCATAGAAAACGCACATGTTTTTTTCTATTACATACCTTCTCAGGGCTATTTGCCATTTTCTCTTCTCCCTGAATTTCAACAGAGCCGGTGTGATTTCTGTTTGGGGTGACCATCGCTTTCTAGTCATTTTGGAATCTTTATACAAATTTACTGGTTTCACGGGACACTGTTTCGGTATGAAACAGTGTCCCGTGAAACACTATTTTTGGAATGTGCGTATATAATAATCTTCTTTTTTACGCATTAAGTCCTTTTCTATAGAACTTTTATCATCATAGCCACAGAGATGAAGGGCTCCATGGAAAATAACTCTTAATAGTTCTTGTTTTAAACTAGTCTTAAAGGCAGAGGCATTTTCCCTGACACGATCGATACTTATATAAATCTCCGCATCCATTTCCCCCGGAACTGTCGAAAGATCAAAACTGATAATATCTGTATAAAAATCATGCTTCAGATAATTCCTGTTTATGTTTAAAAGTTCTTTATCTGTACAGAAAATATAATTCAGGCTTTTAAGCTTTTGATGTTCCTTCCTAAAAAGCTTGTTGATAAAGGATTTCAACCTCGTTCGTTCACGTAAGGGGACCGTCGCACACTGAAAAAAGAAATGAATATTTGTGTTTATGGCCATAATTTCAAAATTCGTAAACAAATAAGAGTCAACAAGAGTAGCTTTGTAAATGTCCACAAAACTTTCAGAATTAAAACCTGGTCAAAAGGCGATAATCAAAAGATTTACAAATACAGAAACTTTTTTAAAACTGATGGAAATGGGATGTGTTCCCGGGGAAAATATATTACTGGAACAAATTGCGCCTTTTGGAGATCCGATTTCAGTAAAAGTAGCAGGTTATTCATTAAGCCTTCGGATAAATGAAGCCGCAGCTATAGAAGTTGATTTAATTAATTGATTATCAATATATTAAATGAAGGTCGGATTGTTTTTTGGTTCATTTAACCCTATTCATGTCGGACACCTCATTATTGCCAACCATATTTTAAATGAAGTGCCGTTAAATAGCCTGTGGTTTATCGTTTCTCCCCAAAATCCGCTTAAAAAAACAGGATCTTTGTTAAAAGCATATGATCGACTTCATTTAGTAAGGACTGCTACTGAAAATGACAAAAGAATCAGGGTTTCTGACGTAGAATTTCACCTTCCCCAACCTTCTTATACCATTGATACTCTTACATATTTGCAGGAGAAGTATCAGGATAAAAGATTTTCAATAATTATGGGAAGCGATAGTTTTCAAAATTTGCATAACTGGAAAAATTTTGAAACGCTAATTAAAAACTATGAAATTCTAATTTATCGAAGGCCCAATTTCGAGGTTATTAATTCTTTGAAAGCTAATATAGAGGTTTTAGACGCCCCTTTACTGGATATTTCATCTACAGAAATCCGTAAAATGATAAAAAATGGAAAATCTATTCGCTACCTGGTACCAGAAAATGTACTAGAGGAGATTGAAAGCAGCCATTTTTACAAAAGCTAGATAAAATATCCAACAAGAAGGCAGGCAAAAACAATAACCGGGGATGGAATTCTTGTGTATTGAAGTAGTAAGAAAGTTCCCAAAATAATTGCAATGTTTATAAAACTAACAGTCTTGACATCCATGATTGAAACATCCCTCATGATGTAAAGTGTTGCAGCAATCATTATTCCCACCACTACAGCATTGATTCCCTCAATGGATCTGTAAACTGCAGCGTATTTTTTTAAATTATTCCAGATCGGGAAAAAGAAAAGAACCAATAATGCACTTGGAAGAAAAATAGCAATGGTCCCAATGAAACATCCCAATAATTGCATGCCGGTTCTTTCTTCCGGTGTATTTCCCATATTCCTTAATGCCATTCCGCCGGTGAAAGATGCAATGGAAAAAACAGGTCCGGGCATAGCACGAACGACTCCCATGCCCGTATACATATCATCTTTATCAATAGTAATAACATTTTCATCTTTCTTTTTTTCTTTTACCTCTACAGAGCGGATGCAAAACTGCTCATACATCATCGGCATTAATACCTGCCCTCCGCCAAATACCAGGCTTCCCATTCTATAAGTGTTTTCAAATAAATTAATGGGCTTTCGATTTGGCCAATTATTTTTTTTGGCCTTTTCGCTGATAAATCCTGCAACGATAAAAATGATAGCGAACATCCAGATATTCCACCATTTTATTTTTCTCGGTTTTTGCTCTGTCTGGGGGATACGTTTTTTACTAAGATTTGTTGACACCCCACCCAACACAATTAACAGAGGAAATATCCACGGCTGCTTAAATAAAACGTAAGTGGCTATCGCACTTACAAGCATGATAATCCATGTAACTGTATTTTTTATGGAAATGCCGAATGATACAACCGCTGCATAAACCAAAAAGCCCGCAGCCATCGGGGGAATAAATTTAAAAACATCATTATGAAGAGCTCTCTTATCAAAATAATGAAGCAGGAAAGAAAGGGCGCCCATTAAAATTGATGCGGGAAGTATCCAGATTATTAATGTTAAGACCGCAAGGATAACGCCTCCCCGTTTATACCCAATCAGCGTAATAGTTTGGGTGGAAGAGGCCCCGGGAAGGAGCTGGCAAAAGCCATTATATTCCAGCAATTCTTCTTTGGTTACGTATGGCCGTTGATGAACAAAAGTTCTCATCATCATTGCAATATGCGCCTGGGGTCCGCCAAAGGCAGTAATGCTATGCAGAAAAACCGCTTTTAAAAAAGGTATATGGCGGAGCAACATAAAGAATAAATATAAAAAATTTCAGGGTAGAAGGGCCGGATAAATCTTTTTAAAAATAGTATTGGCTAAATTGACTAAAATTTTTGAATGAAATATCTATTAACTGCGACCACGCTAATTGTTATAGGCATGAGTTGTTTTGCCCAAAAACAGGATAAGAAGCTTGAAAGAAAAATTCAACAGCTTATAAAAGGATTTAATGGAAATATTGGAGTTTATGTGAAGGATTTGAAAAGGAGGAAAACTGTTTTTATAAATGCAGATTCAATTTTTCCGACAGCCAGTATTGTAAAGGTCACTATTTTGCTTGGGGTAATGGACAAAATAAATCGGGGAGAATTAAATTATGATTCTGCCCAATTATACAAAGACTCACTTTTATACGCCGGGGAAGATATTTTAGGATCTTTTAAAAACAATGAAAAAATTTCATTGAAAAAAATGATAATGTTGATGCTGACCACGAGCGATAATACAGCAAGTTTATGGTTGCAAAGTCTTGCAGGAAAGGGAACAAGAATCAATGAAATACTGGATAGTCTTGGATTTAACGAAACAAGAATAAATTCAAGAACGCCGGGCAGAGAAAGTAATAGAAGTAGTTATGGTTGGGGACAAACCACCCCGGCTGAAATGGGAAGAATGATCGAGCTGATCTATCGCAATCAACTATTCTCAGACAAAGCTTGTGAAAGGATGATGAGGTGTTTAGGAAGAAATTATTGGGATGAAAACGAGGCCATTTCACAAATACCGCCCTATATTGAAGTATTTAGTAAAAACGGTTGTGTAGATGCTTCAAGAAGCGAAGTACTCCTGGTAAATGCGCCAAACCACCCCTATGTCCTTTGCATTTTTACAAAAAACAATAAGGATACAAGTTGGGCGCATAGTAATGAAGCCTGGACAATAGCAAGAAAAGTATCAAAACTCCTGTGGAATTATTTTGAACCCAGAGACAATTGGACATCGGTGTTGTCTCCCCAATAAATTATTTTAATAGTTGATAAACAAAGAGGCTCATAATATATGCAAGCCCTGTCATGTATAGTAATTGTATCAATGGCCATTTCAAGCTTTTCGTTTCGCGACGAACAACAGCAAGCGTACTCATACATTGCATCGCAAACAGATAAAATATCATCAATGAAAGACCGGTAGCTAAAGTATAAAGCGGAGTTCCATCGGCTCGACGCGCCGCCTTCATTTTATCCTGCAACTTCAAACTGTTTTGATCTTCTTCACCTACACTGTAAAGAGTTGCCATAGTACCAACAAAAACCTCTCTTGCTGCAAATGATGTAATGAGCGCAATCCCGATTTTCCAATCATATCCAAGAGGCATAATTGCAGGCTCAATGGATTTGCCAAGGATTCCGGCATATGAATTTTCTAACCTGGTTGCATGAAACTCCTTATCCAGTTGATTAATATCCGCACCAGGCTTTAATTTCAACTGATCATATTGCGAGGTAACTTTTTCCATCCTTTTTGATGGACCAAAGGAGCTCAGTGCCCAAAGAATCAAACTAATTATCATGATCACCTTTCCGGCATTAAAAACAAAAACTTTTGCTTTATTGATCATGGTCTGAACAATATTGTTCCATCTTGGCGAACGGTAAACCGGCAATTCCAGAATAAAAAAGCTCTTTTCTTTTATCCTGATAAAGTACTTCGCAACATATGAAACGATCAATGCCATCACAAGCCCCAGTAAATACAACCCCATCATTACAAGTGCCTGCAGCCCGAGAAAACCGAATAAATAAGCTCTTGGAATTACAAGACCAATAAGAATTGTGTAAACAGGAAGTCTTGCCGAACAGCTCATTAATGGTGTTATTAAGATTGTCAACAGCCGCTCCTTTCTGTTTTCAATACTTCTTGCACTCATAATGGCAGGAACGGCACAGGCAAAACCGCTGATCATGGGCATAACACTTTTTCCATTCAGTCCAACGCTCCGCATCAGTCTATCGGTAAGAAAACTAATCCTCGCCATGTACCCGGTATCTTCCAGTAAAGTAACCAGCCCGAATAAGATCATAATCTGTGGAACAAAAAGAAGAATACCACTTAATCCTGCCAAAACTCCGTTTGTTAACAAATCACTCCACCATGTTTTTGGCAACAGAACACTAAGAGATGAGTTTAATTTAGCAAAACCGGCATCTATCCAATCCATTGGATATTGCGCCAGCCAGAAAACACTTTGAAAGAGAAGAAACAAAACTATAAGCAGAATAAAATATCCCCATCTGCGATGAAGCAAAACATTATCTAACCGTTCAGTGATCAGGGTCTTTTGCAAAGGATCCGGCTCTGATACGGCAACCTGCATTACATGTTTAATGCGACCATACCGTTGTAAAATTTCTTCTGCCTGTGTTTTAGTGGGATTAAAGCCATGCTTTCTTTCAATATTCTCAATCGCATCCTGTGTTTCATTATTCAAGTCAAAGAACTCATGGTTAATAAGATAATGTATAGCTGTATAATCGTTTAATCCGGGAACAATTTTCTGAACATCGTCAATTCCGGCTGATGCCAGCATCTTATTTGGTATAAAATCTCTTGCAGGTGCCTGGTACAATTGCTGTGCAGTTTGTTCAATCGCTTTTTTTAATTGCGGAATTCCTTTTTGTTTCCTCGGGTTAACCGCAACCACCGGAACACCCAATTCTCTTTCCAGCTCTACAATATTGATTTTAATTCCTCTTTTTTTTACCATATCCATCATGGTCAATGCAATCACCATGGGCAGTTTCAGATCAACGATCTGTGTGCAAAAAAGCAAATTTCGTTTCAGGTTACTTGCATCTGCAACCACAACGATTACATCTGCCTTAATATCTCTATCCTGGTTTAATAACACTTTATAACTAACCCATTCGTCAAGTCGCCTGGGGTAGAGACTATAAGTCCCCGGCAGGTCAATTACTTCGGCAACGGTCGTTTCCGAAACAGAGGTTGCTCCGGTTTTTTTGTCAACTGTAACACCGGGGAAGTTTCCAACCTTCTGGTTCAACCCTGTCAGGCAATTAAATAAAGAAGTTTTCCCGCTGTTTGGATTACCTACCAACGCAATATGTAGTTTTTTACTTTTCATGATTACACTGGTCTGCAAAAATAAATTGAACCTGATAAGCGGGCTTACGAATTACGATTTTTAAGCTTACCGTAAGCGATAAAATTTATCTGAATTATTTAACAGTTCTGCAAAGGATAAGAATTTGGATCGATAACTTTGCCTCATTATTCTAATAAACTTACTATGATTTTTCTTCGTTCCTGTGTTCTTTTATTGCTGATTTTTTTTTGCTATAGGGCCAATCCGCAGAAATTAAAAAAAGCTGATAAAACAACTCTTACTAATCTTCAAACCCACATTCATTATTTAGCAGAGGATAAGCTGGAAGGAAGAAGAGCCGGCACGCCAGGTGAAAGGCTTGCCATGAATTACATTGCTGATCAATTTAAACAAATCGGATTACAGCCCAAAGGAACGGATGGCTATTTTCAATCCTTTGATATAAATGAAGGAAAACAAATAAAAGAAGGGACACGGCTTATTATTAATGGCAAGGAATTAATGCCTGAGCGGGATTATTTTCCTTTTGTATATAGCCCGAATATAAGCATACAGGCATTGCCTGCAATTGCCGTGCAGGAATCCGACATGCCCTGGTTTATTGATCTGAAGGAAATAGTGGAAGAAAATGCAACCAGTCCTCATTTTGATTTGAAAGAATATATCCATCAGCAAGCCGTCGAATTAAAAAAACGAGGGGCTACAGCATTGGTATTTTATAATACTTCTGCCAGGGATGACGATTTAAAATTTGACGGAAAGGATAAGTCTGAAATCACTAAAATACCTGTGATATATGTAACAAAACTTTCCGCAAAAAAATATTTCAGCGACGCTTCTGCCTCGGTTGACATAAAATTAAAAATTGATATTAGCGAAAAGAAAAGAACCGGGCATAATGTAATCGGCTACATTGATAATGACGCTGCAGAAACAATAATACTGGGTGCACACTTTGATCATCTTGGTTATGGCGAAGACGGGAACTCTATGCTTCGCACCAGTGAGTATCTTATTCATAACGGGGCCGACGACAATGCAAGCGGAACAGCAGCAGTCATTGAGTTGGCAAGGCTGTTAAAAATTTCAAAACTCAAAAACAATAATTACCTGGTCATTGCTTTTTCCGGCGAGGAGT
>Ga0184636_1000150_pt1 | contig 16679 bp, 13 predicted proteins | sample PLM3_60_b2_FD_133164 | JGI IMG/M metagenome (GOLD analysis project Ga0184636, IMG submission 133164) | Groundwater sediment microbial communities from an aquifer in East River, Colorado, USA - PLM4_90_b2 | ecosystem: Environmental > Terrestrial > Soil > Riparian zone | place: USA: East River... | reverse complement strand
TGTGGCGCTTTGTGAACAGACGACTTGAGAAATGGTGCAAATGGAACAGGCGGATGAACTTGGGCAAGAGCCGCAGATGGCTGAATACTTTGTATAAAATGCAGCCCGGTTTGTTCGCCCATTGGAGTGTATGCCCCGCTTATTAATTGCCAGCATCATCTTGAAGAGCCGTATGAATCGAGAGGTTCACGTACGGTTCTGTGAGGAGCAGGGGGTGAAATCCCCTTGCTTACTCGACTGTATGTTCGCCCTTCGTCTTGGTGTGTCGAACTGAATGTATGTGCCCAACGAAGCAGGGTGTGTCCCGGAAGCGTTGGAACAAGGCAGGCTCTTTTGCAAGGTTGGCTTTTGTGTGTCGGATTTGTGTGCCTTGCAAATGTGCCTGGTTTGGTGCGTTGGCATTGGGTCTCAATTTTAAATGTCAGCAGTTTCATACTTGTAATGTTTATCAAACTCTTTTAGAATTTCTGGACTGTAATATCTTTTCAATCCTTTTCTCTTTTTCATGTCAAGATATCTCTCACCACACAAAGAAGAATTTTTCTCAAACTCCTTTTTGAGTCTTACAAACTTGGTGTCAAACTTAAAACCCTTGTATCTTGATTTCAATTTGGGCATTAAATCGTCTGTATAAGACCACGGATATTTGTTCGCAAAATTTTCTTCTACATCAACTTTTACAGAAATTGCTTTGGGATTAGTGGGGTCATATTTTACTGAAAAAGCTTCGGAAGATGAACTCCTCACAAACTTCGTTTGTAAAACTAAACTTATGTTATGTTTTGCCTCTTCATTAGAAGGAAAATCTCTTTCCTTTCTTGAAATGTATTTGAGTAAGTTCTTATGTTGTTTGTCCTCTTTACTCAAAGCTAATGGGAGAATTTCGCTTGGATGAAAAAATGAAATTGGCATAAGAAAGAAATTGTAAATACTCAAGTCGTAATTGAACCACTCACCAATTATTTCTACATAACTTTTCAAAGTTGCAGTTCCAATCTCCAATAATTTTTTCTCAAATAATTTGCTGTCGTTGTAAAAGTGTATTGCGTTATCTCTGATTTCAATTAGCAAATCAATATTTTCTTTCAATACATCGTCAAGTGGTAATACTTTGATGCCAGCATAAATGTCAATTGTCAAATGATTGCCAGCACGGTTCTTTTTGAAGCAAATATTTTTCTTTGGAGTTCCGTCTGCTTTGGTGCTCCTGTCCTTGTCAATGATTTGAAGAGATGCTAATTCGTTTTTATTGTTCTTTAGAATTTTTGCTTTTAGCAAAAGTTCCCAAGCGTTTACCATTAAGATTGAAAAACTTTCTTCTCGATATTTAAAGTCGGGTTTGTTGTAAATCTCAATTGCGGAAATTGCAGCTTGAACTGATTTGTCTAAAAGATATGTGTATCTTGCTTTTCTTGACATTAAATACTCAATTGATATTTCTTGATTAAAAATTCGTTTACTTCCTTTTGAGTTGCACCGTTTGACAAAAAATATTTTTCCTCTTGGTTTAACATACAAATTCCAAAATTCTTCACATAGTTTTTTGCGTAGGAAAAATATCCTGCTGAATATGGTTTGCTTGTATTCACCATGTAATAATCAAACACACTGGATTCTAAAATGCGTTTCAAAATTTTCAGTTCACCGGGTGATTCGGCAAATACAGCATAGCCGCAATAAATAAGCATATCTTTTTGGTCTGTGAAAACAAAGTGTGGTTTCTTTGCCATGTAAGGGAAAAGCAACTTAAAACCAGTGTCACACAATGCCTGTGTTCTTCCGAACGCATACCAAGCTCCGTAATCACCATTCCCTTTATCTCTCTTTTGTAAATCTTCTTTATTGTCTAAAAGATACTTATATGCTTTTGGAAAATTTGTTTGTAAATGCTTTTCTTTCATTAAGGACAATGAGTTGATTCCATTTTTGTATGGATAAATCAACTTCTCTTTTATAGATTCAATTTCATGTTCGTATTTGAGAATGTTCGGCTTAATGATGTCTCGGCAAATTGCTTTCTCGATTTCATATTTTTTACCATTGTGAGCAAGCACAAAATAGTTATCAGTCTCTGCAATTGGCTTAAAAATATATGTGTCGTTGCTAAGTGTTGCAATTCCATTTCTGATTTTATAAGATGCTCCTAAAGATTTCCCTGTGGCTTCAATTCGTTTGATGTTTTCAATTATCCGTTTGTCATTCAGCAACCAGCCTCTTTGAGAATTCAAATCTTTGTATGGGATATGGCTAAAAAGTTTTATTCCATTGTCAACAAGAGTTTTGCTATTCTCTTTTTTGAAAGCAATAGATAGTGTTGAGTTTTTTGAAATCAAGCAAATACAAGTATATGCAGATTTGCCCTCAAATATTTTTTCATGTCCAAAATCAATAATGCTCAAATCAAATTTCTTGTATTGCAAATATTTTCTCAATTCTCTTGCATTTACACTTCTGTAAAATGAGTTTACAGTTATATAACCCAACACTCCGCTTTCATTCAGTTGTTTCAAACCGATTTCAAAAAACGGAATGTATAAATCGGGGTTCCCTGATTTGGTTACAGCCCAATTTGTCAAAAGATTTTTTGAAGACTTGTCAATGTTCTTTGCTCTCACATAAGGCGGATTGCCTACAATTAAGTCAAACCCGCTGTTGGCTTCTACTTTTGTTTCGGATTTGAGCCAGTCAAACGAAAGTGCGTTTGCACAATGCAGGTTGAACTCAAACTCTTTTCTATCCTCACCATTTGCCAAAGCCAAAATTGAAAGAAGAATTTCGGTTCGCTTAATGCTGCTTGGGCTAATATCTAAGCCAAAAATATTTTCCTTGAAAATCTGATAAAATGTTTTGCCTGTTTCCGATTTCAGCTTGTTTGAAATGGTAAATAGAAATGCTCCACAACCGCAAGAAATGTCTGCCGCCAAAACATTTTCGTGTGGCTTATCAATTTTCTTTAAGGAGTTTTCTACAATAAAGGACTTGATGTAATTCGGTGTATAAACTGCTCCGTTAATTACTTTTTCTCTTGTTGGTATTGCTAATTCAAAAGCCTCAATCAAATCGTCAAAATTGAATTTGAAAGTGGAATAAACAAGATACTTGTTCAACGCTGAATCTTCTGAAATCATCTGCGACTTTATCAAAGTGTTGTTCTTCACTTTAATTCCACTTGACTTTAGAAATACAGAAACGATAATCTTGTTCAAAGAAGATTCATCTTCTCTGAATTGGTTAATGATATTTTTAAATTCCTTCTGCATCGTTTATCAGTTTAGAATTTCTATACGGTTAACATTTCTACCTCTGCCGTTAAAGAATGCTTTCTCTGCATCAGTCAAGGCATACAACCGATAACACAATTCGTCTAACGAATTCCATTGTATTAAAAGTAATCTTGCAATTCCTCTTCGTTGTGTCGGCGAAGAAGTTTTATACCTGCTTTGCAATTCGTCAATCCGCTTTGCAACTCTTGCTAATTGAGTTTTCAATTGAACATTATTTCGGAAAGTTTCCAATGGAAATGGAACTGGTGCAAGAAACTGTTTATTGAACTTGAAGTAACCATTTGTCTGCGGATTCGCAATTGACCTTGCTAAAACAGAATAGACTGTAGAATTGATAACGGCAGATAAAGCATACAAAGTATCTTCGTTTTTGTCGGGTGTGTCAATGAAAAATACATTGGCGTTATCACAATAGGTTTTATCAGAAAAAGCAAGTGAAGCAAAAGTGTCCAACGCTGTCATTGGAATTAATATCTTCGGATATGTTGCTCCATGATTTTGAACTCTCGTATAAAGATGCCACGACCTTGCTTCAGTCCATGTTTCTACATTCTTCTGAATTGTTCCTTTGTTTTTTGAAAGATAATTTCCTGCAAGAGGAAATCTTCTTTTGAAATCTGAAAAGGGAATTTCTGTTACATTTTCATTTACAACATCATAAGGAAAGATTACAAAAACATCGGCCTTCTCATTTCTGTAAGGGTAAAAATTTTCGTTACAGATTAAAGGTCTGCAAGCAGCTAATTCAATTTCAATATCATCGTTAATGTGCGATTTGCCTTTTATAATTCCTCTCCTAACCGATGTGGGTCTGATGTGATAAGCTTTGTCCCAAAGAACCTGAATGCCGACTCTCACTTTTGCATAGTCACCTAAGCAACCTGCGTGCAACAACCTTGTTCTGATTTCAATAAGTTGGTTGTCGTCAAAACTCCAAGGGTTTGCATTGACCGCGGTTGCAGGTAGCATTGAATACTGTTCAGGTGCTATATCAGGTGTTTGCGTTTCCCTCAGTTGCGAAGCAAGTGTTTCGGGGTTACCTCTGAATAATTTAAAACTAAAATTCTCAGGTGAGGATTTGTCTAAAAGCAATAAGGCAACATAAGTAATTCGGTCTTTGAAAATGGAAGTTGTTTCAAAATCAATAACTGAAGAAAGATAATTTGATGCGGTAATTATCTCCCTGATTTTTTTGCCGTATTCTGTTTTGAAAAATCTTTTCTGAACAATGAAACCAAGTCGCCCAACCGGATTCAACAAACCGACTGCTCTTTCAATGAAAGGAATTGCCAAATCAATTTTTCCATTCTTTGAGGATGGAAATTTCTCTTTGATGTAAAGGTGCATGTAAGGCAAATCAACATTGTAGTTTTTTACTTCTACATAAGGTGGATTACCAATAATGAAATCAAAACCGCCTTTCTGTTCAAAGATTTCATTGAAGCCATGTTCACCAGACCAGTCAAATATATTTGTCTTTAAAAGTTCTTCTTCATTATCTTCTATTGAAGGGAACACTTCCAAAATATCTGATTCAACTAATGAGTTGCCACAACGAATGTTGTTGCCAATTCCATTGAGAATTTTATTTCCAAAAATTCCAATTTCATTATACGATTCAAGGAATTCAGAAGCATCAACAATCTTTAATGATAAAGACATTTTCGCAACTTCAACTGCTTCGGGATCTATGTCAACTCCGAAAATGCAATTGTCCATAATTGCTTTTTTACCCAATAAGTTAACGATTACATCGGTCTTTGTAACAACAAAGAATTTTTCAAAGTCAGGATGCTTTGAAGTGATAAATAATTCCCTGAAAATTTCTTCAATGTAGTCGTATGCTTCAATGGCAAATACTCCACTACCGCAAGCAATATCCAAAACCTTTTGAGAGAAAATATTCTCAACTCCTAAACCTTGAAGGTTGCTTTTCGGAATTGTTCGCCTGATAATTTCCTTAACAATGTATTGAGGTGTGCTGACTGCACCTTTTGTTTTGAGATACTCACTTTTGATTTCGTCTTTTACTTCATCACCATCAATCAAAAGTTTTTTGGAAAGAAATATCTCATAGATGTCGCTTAAAAGTTTTGTCGGTATTACATCAAAACGATAAGGAGAAGGGTAGTAGAGATATTGAAGCAACGAATCAAAAACTCCGTTGGAGATTTTGATTTCGTGAATCTCTTTTATTCGGTCAAACAAAGGTCCATCATAGTGGTTGAAGAAATCAAAATAGGATGAGTTTTTGAAAGTATCCCAAAAACCTTTATCTCTGTATGAAAGCAACAAACCGTCTTCTTCAATTTTTCTTGCCTCACAAACACGAATGAATAAAACCCTATTGATAATGATTTGAACAATGTAGCTGAGGTTGGTAGAATTATCACCAATGAATTCAGGATTGCTTTCTAAAATATCTGCTGCTAATGCTAAACGGAAATCGGATAACTGTTGAGCAAATTTTAAGTCAGGTGTAATTTTCTCAATGTATTTATTGTCCTTTAAGGAAGTGGAATAAATTTCATTGAGCTTGCCTTTATAAATGGTCTCCTTTAGGAGATGCGTTTCTAAAATATCGTAGTTTGCAATATAATCATCAATGCTAAAATATAATCTTCCCAATGTCGGATCTTGCCCTTGCACTGGTGTGTAAGTGCAATCGTAGACTGCAAATTCTTCAAAGTTTGAAATGAATGCACAAGGAGCTAAGATTGACCAACCATAAGATTTAATTTGAAACGCTGCTTCTGCATCAGCAAGGATTTTGACAGAAATATCTTTTGCATCAAGAAATGTTAATTTCTCTTTTGCAATTCTGAAAGTGTAATCGGGTCGTATGTTTTGCGAACCGATTTCTTTTAACTTTTCTTTCTCTGCTTTTGATAAAACTTTCTCTTGCAAAATTTGAGAAGTGTCTCTCACATCCCAATCAAATATTGCCAATAATTCATTCAGCCAGGTTCTGATTGTCTCCTCTGAGGTCAAATCAAGTTTACCTTGTTGTTTGAACTTATTGTATTCCGCAATGAGTTCTGTCAATTTTTGTTTGCGTTGTGCTGAACTCATTTAGTTTTTCTTTTTGATTGATATTTTACTTCTTCTTCTGCAACTTGAATTGCTTTTAGGGCTACATGTTCGCCTTTTACAATTTCATAAACTTGGTCAGCAAGCCATAGAGATAGGAGTTCATCTTCCTTAACTGAAAAAACTGTCGCAAAAATTGAAACCTGTTCTTTTTTTGCTCGCCTTTCTCCTCGTTCAATCTTGCTCAACATTGGTGTGTCTATATCAAGTTGATGAGCAATTTGTCTTTGAAGTAAATTCTTTTGCTCCCTAAGTTGCTTTATGCGTTCTCCAAATTGATTCATTGTCTAACAATTGACTTGTCAAATAATGACAAATGTAAGCTAAGGAATTTAGTAAACAAATATTTTTCTACACAATTAGTGAGTATGTCAAAATATTGTGGGTTGTTGACGGTAGTTATTTTGCTGATGTATTAAGGTCAAGCTGATAAGAATTCCGTCAGCCGGGGTGGGTGGGTTGTGTGTTGGCATTTTTAGCACTTTGCAAGGTTGGCTTTGTGTCGGGGTTTTGTGTGCCTTGCAATGTGCTAAAAATTGCGTGGAGTCGGGCGGCAAAGTCATGGGGTGTTTGAATTTTAGTAGGATGCTGATTAGGGTGACAACAGTAGTATTTCTGTATTAGCCGAAATTAATATTTTTTTAAATACTTGATTTCCCCCAGTTACCTATTTCGCTTTTTGTATTGTTGATATTCGCAAATACAACTCAACTCTGCCCTGTTGAAGCTGGTCGCCCCACAAAAGGGGTAAACTCTGACTAACTTCTAATTAAAATTGAAGCCTTATTATGTGCTGAATTACCGAACGATGCAGTGAGTGATACAACAAACGCTAAATAGCCCCGATAGCTATCGGGATCAAAAACTTAGTACATGCACAGCATCCTGCAGATAAAAATTACCAACGATCTCCAGACTTTTGCCAAATGCCTTAATTTTAGTGTCACTTAAATATTTTCAAATGAAACGTTTATTGCTTGTTTTAGTATGGTTTGTTCCTGTTTTATTACAGGCGCAATTAAAATATCCCGAAACCAAAAAAGAAAATGTAACCGATAATTATAGTGGTGTAAAGGTGGATGACCCTTATCGCTGGCTGGAAGATGATAACAGTGCAGAAACAAAGGAATGGGTGAAGGAGGAAAATGCTGTGACCAATGAGTATCTTTCTCAAATTCCATATCGTTCACAATGGCTGGCACGATTACAGGAGGTCAGCAATTATCCCCGGTATTCAGCTCCTTTCAGGAAAAACGAATATTTCTATTATTCAAGAAATGACGGTCTGCAAAATCAAAGTGTATGGTTTCGCCAGAAAGGTTTGAATGGAAAGGCTGAAGAAATATTGGATCCGAATAAATTTTCTGCAGACGGTACTACCAGTCTTGCCACATTCTCACTTTCAAAAAATGGGAACTATGCAGTGGTGGGCAAGTCGATCGGTGGCAGTGATTGGAGAACATTTTTTGTAATGGACATGAGGACATTAAAATACCTGCCGGATTCATTAGCATGGATAAAAGTTTCCGGGGCTTCGTGGAAGGGAGATGGCTTCTATTACAGCCGCTATCCGACTCCGGAAAAAGGAAAAGAGCTTTCTACAAAGAATGAGAATCACCAGGTATATTTTCATAGAGTTGGGACTTCGCAGGATATGGATGTACTGGTATATGAGGACAAAGCGAACCCCCAGCGATTTCACAATGTATTTACCAGCGAGGATGAACGCTATGTATTTCTGAATATCAGTGACAGGGGAAAGGGAAAGGATGGTAATGCACTTTGGTATATTGACACCAACAGCGGCGATAAAATTTTTAAACCCCTTATTAAAGAAGTAAGCAATTATAATTATTCATTTGTTGATGCGGAAGATGGAAAATTTTTGGTAAGGACAAATGACGACGCAAAAAATAACAGGCTCATACTGATCGATCCTCAAAACACGGATCCTTCAAACTGGAAAACGATCATTGCCGAAAAACCGGAAGTGATGACCTCTGTAAGCGGAGCGGGGCATAAATTATTTGTTGGTTATCTTAAAGATGTCACAAGCCGTATCTATGTATATGATTACAATGGCAAGCTTGAGAAAGAAGTAAAGCTTCCCTCACTTGGCAGCGCTGGCGGTTTTGGCGGGGAACGGGACGATAAATTTGTTTTTTATACATTCACTTCCTTCACCTATCCTCCAACAATTTTTAAATATGATCTTGCCGCGGAGAAAAGCACCCTCTTTCGCAAACCGGAAGTAAAATTCAACCCTGCCGATTATGTAACTGAGCAGGTGTTTTATCCAGGCAAGGATGGAACAAAAATCCCCATGTTTATTGTTTACAAAAAGGGATTGCAAAAAAATGGAAAGAATCCGACCATGCTCACAGGGTATGGCGGTTTTAATATCAGCAGTAATCCTTCATTCAGTGCGCAACGGATAACCTGGCTTGAGCAGGGAGCTATTTATGCATTATCGAACATGCGTGGCGGCAGCGAGTACGGTGAGACCTGGCATAAGGCAGGCATGCGTTTTAATAAACAGAATGTATTTGATGATTTTATTGCAGCCGCTGAATATCTCATCAATAAAAAATATACTTCCAGCGACTACCTCGCTGTACAGGGTGGGTCGAATGGTGGCTTATTGATTGGAGCTGTAATAAACCAGCGCCCTGATTTATTTAAAGTGGCTATTCCGCAGGTGGGAGTAATGGATATGCTGCGCTATCAGAAATTCACGATCGGCTGGAACTGGATCGCCGAGTATGGAAACAGTGACAGTACAAATGATTTTAAAAATCTCTATGCTTATTCACCGCTTCATAATATTAAAACCGGTCTGAATTATCCGGCCACGTTGATTACGACAGCCGATCATGACGATAGGGTAGTACCCGCACATTCTTTCAAATATGCCGCTACTCTGCAGGAAAAATATGGAGGCAAAAACCCGGTTGTCATCCGCATTGAAACAAATTCAGGTCATGGTGCAAGCAACCTGATGAAAGGACTTGAGCTTTCGGCCGATATTTATTCTTTTATTTTTTACAACATGGGAGTAGAGCCAAAATTTTCGGTTGGGATACAAACACCGAAAAAAGCATTTTAGATACTGAGGCCAGGCTGTCTCAAAGGCAAATAAATCGCGCAACGGCGCAAAGAGTAAATTACCGAAAGTCAAACGTTGCGCCTTAGCGTGAAAATGTGTTTGTTTAAAGATAGTTTTGAAGAGGGATTGAAAATGACCTTTAGTTAATGGTTCTTTGCGTATTTTTTTTCTCCGGCTTTGATCTCGACTGGTAAATCATTTTCTTTAGGCGGTATGGGACAATTATATTTGTTTTTTTCATAAGCACAATAGGGGTTATATGCTTTATTAAAATCAATGAGCAGTTTATTATTTTTTATATCGCCAGCTGTAAAATCAAGATAACGGCCGCTTTCATACGATTCATTTCCGGAGGTTTTATCCGTAAAAAGAAGAAGAAGATAATCTTTGTATTCAGGATCTTTTAAAAGATCCTGTGATTGATAAATATTGAGTTTTAATGGGGTGTCGCCGATGGTAAATGAAACGGTTCCGTATACTTTGTATAATTTTTTTTCATGGCCTGAAGTTTCCATAAGGAACCATTGGCTGTTAGTTGCTTTTTCAAATTTTGCTGTTACCCGGTAAGTTTGATCAATGGGATAGAATTGCAGGTATTTTTTATCGCCCTCTTTTACTACTTCATGATCTTTTACATAACCGTCAATATGGGATTGTAAAGAATCCATATAAGTTTTTGATTGTGCACAGGATAAGGTTGAGACTAAGATTAAGGTTGAGAAGAATATCATATTGTACAGAGCCTGTTTCATCAGTCATTATTTTTTATTTCCTGAAATTCTTATTTAATCCTTCAGTCCGTGATCAGCTCATCATCAGTACATTTACGCTGCGCTGTAAAATATTAAATGCAATTTCTGCCATCAGATTTTCCTTATCAAGAGTAGGGTTTACTTCCGAAATTTCAAAACAGCAAACCTTGCGGTTCTGCATAAATTTGCTGATCAGGTCTTCGGCTTCTCTTTCTCTTAAGCCATTACTTACCGGGGTTCCGGTGCCTTTAGTGATCGAAGAATCCAGGCTATCCACATCAAAGGACACATAGATATCTGTGCAATCAGCAAGATAACGAAGCACTGAGCGAATAATATTTTCGGGCCCCTTGTTTCTTACTTCTTTTGTCGTTATCATTTTCATGCCGTATTTATCGACCAGGTGCTTTTCTTCTTTTTCAAAATCACGCACGGAGATAAACACGATATCTTCCGGCAATACTTTAGGATGAACCTTTCCGATCTGCTTCAGATGTTTCCAGTATTTTACCGTTTCCTCGTCTACTTCATGTACTGCACATTCATCATTATCCTCGTTAATAGCAGCAGCCAATGGCATGCCATGTACATTGCCGGAAGGAGTTGTGAACGGAGTGTGCAGATCTGCATGCGCGTCTATCCAGATTATGCCCAGCCGGCTTTTTGGTTTTGCCATCTTGATGCCTGCAATCGTTGCACCGGCAGTGCTGTGATCACCACTTAATACAACAGGGAAAAAATTATTTTTTATTGCATCAGCGACAGCCTTGCTTACTTTATCATACATGATAGCAATGCCCTTTATTCTTTTTGCATACGGCGATTCGATCGCTTCATACAATAATTTATTTTCATGGGGGATTTTTTCGGACGGAAAATGGAGGAAAAAATTACTCATAAAATCAAGAGCTGCTATCTTAATAGCTTCAATACCTAAACTGGCCCCCCTTGTGCCCGCCCCGATTTCTGATGGAACTTCTATCAACTTAATATTCTTCATACAAAGCAAACGTTTAATCCGAAATATTGCGTGTGGTGATTAGTAAGTAAAAATGCAGGAAAATTAATCGGGAATATAAAAATTTGCCGGAAGCATGTCAGCAAATTTATTAGAACCAGCTATGGTAAAATCCATAAACATACGCCTGCAATCGTTTATTAAAGATACATCGATTAGATGACAGATGATAATTATAGAGATGATAATTATACAAATGATAATTAACTCATTTTCATATGGCAGCTATAGAGCTATCATCTTATTCGTGCACAGCAAGTACCGGCACATGACTGTGATATACTAATTTTCTTGTGTGATGAGCTTTAAAAACATTGCTGAAAAATGAATGATGACGGGGTATTGTAATCAGTATATCGATATTTTTATCTTTAATGAATTGCTCAATGGCTTCAAAGAAATCGTTCATACCAATAAAATAAAATTCGGGATCATAATTGCTGAACATTTCCTGCATAATAGCCTTTTCTCTCTGGTATTCCGCTGTTATAGAAACGTAATGCTGGCTATCCACGTTTACGATGTGCAGAGCCGGGCGAAACATTTCCAGTACAGATTTTATAGGTACGGAAGGAGTCGTTAACCGTACATTTTTAAAATCAGAGGTCAGGGCCACATTCTTTACACCACTGAATTTTGCAGCAGGAGGAATGATCAATACCGGGCAAATATGTCTTTCAACCAGTTTTAATGTATTGGTGCCGACAAAAACCTGTTCAAGTGAAGATTTGCCTGTAATACCCATCACTACCAGGTTGGCGTGCCTGTGGCGAACTACCCGGTCAATTTCATGAACGAGGTCGTCGCCCTTTACCGATATTGTTTCCATTTTCACAATATTCTCCTTTGCAAGCTGTTCCTTCAATTGCTGTAATTGCGTATTCGCCAGGTTTTCTTCATCGTCTTTTTCATACATGTTATACAAAATAAGATCGGTGCCGTAAATGCCGGTTAGCATTTTAGCAGCATAATCTGCCGCATTCATAGAAGCTAAGGAAAAATCTACTGGAACAATAACTGTACTCATATGTTCGTTGGTTTATATTTAATGAAAGTAGCGCAAAAATAGGAAGCACTGCCAAATTGATAAATTTTATTATCATAAGCGAATATAAAAAAGCTGACCGGGAATTCCGGTCAGCCCTCTGCATAAATCGAATCAATATTAACCTTCATCCTGGTCTAAATCACTGCTTCTGCCTGTGCCGCTCTGTGAGCCTCTGTCACCTTTTGTCTTAGAAATATCATCCTGATCCATAGACGATGAGCCGGGATTGGAAACATTTCCCTGCTGCCCTTGTCCTTGTTGCCCTTGCTGGCCACCGCGATTTGGTGTATTACCTTCCTGACCTTCGCGGTTGGAGGTACTGCTGGTTTGGCCGGATTTACTTCCCTGGTCGCTGCGGCTACCCGATTGCCCCTGGCTGCTGCCTTTGTCATCAGGATTTCCACCCATATTTCCTTTTTGCGTGCTGCGATCGTCATTTTTTTGATTTGGCATAACAAACGTTTTTAAAATGAATCAATTTTGTTTTTATAAGCGTTTGACATATAACCTTAAAAATTATGCCCATAGTTATAAATAAGAATTTTAAAGGTTTACATTAAAAAAACAATTGAGATATAATAATAAGAAGCGGCTCGCTCATGGTTCCAAAGAAATAAAAAATTGTGCCGTATGATTTTTTTGTGAAGAAAAACCCCGGTATAAAAATGAAAATTAATGGATCAGTTTTTTTCGAAAAACCGGGCTTCAATGGCGCCCCGGGAGGTATAAATTAACGTGGGTGTTGTTTGCAAAAAGCTATTAATAATTCAGAGTGCCTACTTTCACAATATTCCGCAGGTCAGATGCATCATAAATTGCAATACCTGTATTTATATAACAGATCAGCAGGTTATTATAAGGAATTACATCCAGGTAATAGGCATCGGTTTTTGTATACATTATTTTGGGATCTGCAGGATCTTTCACATTGATAGCGGATAGCCCGTTACTTCCCCTGCAAACAAAAACTACAGAGTCTGCTAATCCTAAACCAAATGGGGTTGACAAGGGTAATAATTTTTTCAAAACGGGAGTTGTTATCGTTTTAATATCATAGATATACAAACCTGATTCAGCCGGGCCGCATCTTGTGTTGCCCTGTAAGGTTGAATAAGAAACCGTATCGTTTGCCACTACCGGATCACAACTGCGCAGATGAATTGCCTGGCCCAATTTAACGGGCAACGATGGATTGCTGATCGAATAAATGAACATGCCGCTATTGGAGCCAATGAACAATTTATCCTTGTAAGGAAAAATTGTTTCAACTCCCCAGCCAATGTATACAGGAGATTTTTCAACGGTGTTCGAAGGATTTGAAATATCAAATACCCGGATATAGCTAAAATCGGCGAGATAAAGATAATTTCCTGCTATAGTAAACTTTGCCAATGAACCACCTGTTCCTGTGCTGTTTGAGGCATCAGTTGTTGTAGCCGATTCCTTATCGCAGGAGGCGAGCAAAACCAGGAAAAGACAAAACAAGGAAATAATTTTTCTTAAATGCATATAATTCATTTAAGGATAATAACAATTCTGGTAAACCGAATCTCTTACCCACCCAACCTGTAACCTACCGGAAGAATAACATTCATAATATACTTTATGCTCCGGCAAAGGAATGAAAGTGTACATATTGCCCTGGTTAAAGGCATTGCGTATTCTTTTAACCTCGGTACTATTTTGCCAGTTGCTGATGTCGATCACAACCAAATCTGTAAAGGAATTAGCGTATAAAAAATTTCCTTTAATAGACATTTCTGAGTTCCCGCTGAGTTTTATAAATCCTATGCGGCTTGCCTGGGCGGGATTCGTGTTATCAATTACATGGATGCCATAGCCAAGATCATTTTGGAACAACAGGGTTCCTTTTGCATAGATTTTCCCCGGAAATTTTACAGATTGAGGTCCCATTACCTGCGGACGCAATATCGATGAATCGGTAGTATAGAGTGGTTTATATCCCCAAACTTTACCCTGACGGTAGTGTATTGGTTTGCGAAAATCCCAACAGGAAACCAGTGAAACGGTAAAGGCTAAAAAGAAAAGCAGTTTTTGCATATTGGTTTAATGGAATGGCTCTATGAATGCAGGAAATTAAAATAGTTTAATGGGGTGGAAAATTTTTTTGAGATTGCCTGGAGCCGGGCTATTTGCCCTTTTTTAATTGATATGTCAGCGAAACAAGTCCTGAAGAGTAAGCTTTACTTTCTTTCAATGTAAAATAATTTCTTTCCATGATGTTGCCGAAAAAAGGTTTGCCTTTACCAAGCAAAACAGGACAAATAGCCAAAACCAATTCGTCAACCAATTTCAGATTAATGAGTGAGCAGGCAAATTCAGCTCCTCCAAAAACGGCAATATCTTTTCCCGGTTCATTTTTTATTTTCATCACCCTCTCTTTTGTATTGCCATTCACTAAAATAAATCCTTCTTCAACTTTTGGCAGACTATTAGAAAAAACGTAGTACTTCATGTGAGCAAAGGGATTGTTTTTGCTTCCGGATTTTTGAGCCATTTTTAAAGAAGCCTCATACGTTTTTCTTCCATAAAACATGGCATCAATCTTTTTCCACTGTTCTGCCAGTTTCTTGTATTGTTCTTTGTCATTAATGATCCAGTCATATTCCCCGTTAGGACCCTCAATGTAACCATCAAGGCTAACAGCAAAACCGGCCATGAGTTTTCGCATAAAACTGAATGATCTCAAATTTATGAAAAACCGGACTTTTCCTTACCAGATGGATTCAAATTAAAATGAACGTTTACCCCAAACATTGTTTCTTTCATCTGCGTCCATATAAATACCGCCATCTAAGCTTACAGATTCCACTGTCCTTTTTGTTTTCACATTCACTTTTGTTTGGTTCTGGTTTGCCTGCCATACTAATGGAGTCTGGTGAAATCGTTCGTTGCTTCCATCGGAATACCTGATCGCAACATCAAATGGCGCGGCCATGCCGCCAATATTTTGTACAGAAACTGAATAACCATTGTTTGTTTTTGAAACATCGGTTATAGTAAGATCAATATAATAATGGGAAAAAAACCAATTGTTCCAGAACCAATTCAGATCTTTCCCGGATACATTATTGAATGTATTAAAAAAATCCCAGGGTAAGGGGTGCTTGCCATTCCACCGGCTCATATATTCATGTAAGCATTTTTTAAATAATTCATCGCCCAGCATATCTTTTATTGCCAGGTAACCAAGAGAGGGTTTGCCGTATTCATTATTTCCCAATCCTCCTCCGTGGAGATCGGGCCCCGGTGTAATAATGGGTAAGTCTTCATCCGGGGATGGATCATTGATCCAGTTTTGAACACGAAATTGTTTATAAAAATTATCTGCTTTTTCTTTATTCATCATATCCCGGTTAAAAAGCAATTCAAATGTAGTAGCCCAACCCTCATCCATTGACCCGTAGCGGGTTTCGTTAATTCCCATATAAAATGGCATATAGGTATGAGCTATTTCATGCTCTGCGACGAATCTTGAAAAAGTTGTGTCAGCGTAGGTTTCATCGTTTGCCATCATGGGATATTCCATTCCTGCATAACCCTGGAACACCGTTGTTTTTTCATAAGGATAAGGGACTCCGGGCCAGTAATGTGAAAGCCATGACAAGGCTTCTTTTCCAAAATGCACCATGTAATGAAAATCTTTTGCGGTATCATTATAGGCAGATTGTACAGAGGCGCGACGTCCCCTGGCATCATCAACCATTACGCTCGATGCATCCCACACAAAATGATCACTTAGTCCAAAGGCCATATCAGGAACATTGCCGGCTTTGAATTGCCAGGTATTTATTGCATTTTGTTTTGTGACATTTTTTGTGCTAATATCCTGTTGTGTCACAATGTGAATAATATCATTACTCGTAAACGATTGTTGAAATCTTTGTACAAACGAGGATTGTAAAACTGCATCCGGATTTAATAAAGTGCCTGTGCCCCATACAATATAATTTTTTGGCACCTGTACATTCACTGTATAATCGTTGAAATCACTATAAAATTCCAGTGCATCATTAAAATTGATAACATCCCAGCCTTCGTAATCATCATACACCGATACGCGGGGATAAAAATAAGCCAGGAAAAATGTAGTGGAATCGATCATCCCTTCACGTCCGCTTTCCAGTGACATATCATAATGCCATTTGATGAAGAGTTGTGCTGAGTCATGTGCAGGTAAAGGTTTTTGTAATCGTATCCGGAGGTTGGTAAAAACAGAGGGATCATTATTCCACGCCAGCGATTTGCCATCTATGGTAAATGAATCAACTTCTACGCCGTTGGTTAAATAATCAGGGCTGGCGCCTCCAAGTCTTGGTGCACCCGGTTTATGAATATTGACAAGCAATTTAAAAACAAG
>Ga0184636_1000149_pt1 | contig 16735 bp, 24 predicted proteins | sample PLM3_60_b2_FD_133164 | JGI IMG/M metagenome (GOLD analysis project Ga0184636, IMG submission 133164) | Groundwater sediment microbial communities from an aquifer in East River, Colorado, USA - PLM4_90_b2 | ecosystem: Environmental > Terrestrial > Soil > Riparian zone | place: USA: East River... | reverse complement strand
TAAAACATGGTCCAGAGATTGTGAAATTTCTCCGGAAATGATCGGATTTATATTCGGAGTCCACAATGGAAAGAATTTTATTGAAGTTAGAGTTACAGAAGAAATGGTTGGTCACAGACTTGGCGAATTTTCCTTAACAAGAAAATTTGTCAGACATGGAGGAAAGATGCAAAAGGATATTGAAAAGAAGTCAACAGAAGCTCCAAAGGCAGCGCCAAAGAAGTAAAGGGCTTTGTCTCCGACGTAACGTCGGAGCTACAAAACCTTTACCCCGCCATCTAAGCGCGGGAACAAAGACTTAGATTATTAAAAAATATTGAAAAACAATCAACATTGAGGATTAAATTTACAGGCATAGAAGGCGGGGTGCTCAATTTATAAATTGCTCGCACCACTCGCAAATAAAAGTGGCATGAAAACACAAACAGCAAAATTAAATTTTTTAAGAATAGCTCCGCGAAAAGTGAGGTTGGTTGCTAACTTGATAAAAGGCATGCAAGCCATTGAGGCTGAAGCGCAACTTTTGGTTAATCCAAAAAGAGCTGCAGAATCAGTATTAAAGCTTTTAAGATCAGCAATTGCCAACGCAAAAGAAAAGAAATTTGACGTTGAAAAATTGGTTGTAAAAGAAATCAGAGTTGACGGAGGGCCAATGCTTAAAAGATTTATGCCAAGAGCGCAGGGAAGAGCCGCTTCAATACATAAATTGAGCAGCCACATTACAATAATTTTGGAAGAATCAGAAAAAGTTAAAAAATCACGCTTTAAGATTGTTAAAAAGACTAGAGTTAAAAAGTCTGAGATTACAAAGATGAAAAAGGAAGAGATGAAACACGAGAAAGAGCACGAACACAAGACAGAATACGCGGAAGATAAAAAGAATGATATCAAACAAAAAGAAAAGCCGGGTGTAGCAAGAAAAATGTTTAATAGAAAAGCAATCTAATAAATTAATTAAAAGTTAAAAAATCAAAAATCAAAATGACAATTAAAAGTTAAAAAATGGATAAATAAAAATTCATTTTTAATATAAATAACTTTTACATTTTTAACTGTCATTTTTCACTTTGATATTTACATTTTAAATTTAAAACGTGGGACAAAAAATAAAACCAACTTCATTAAGACTGGGAGTCATCGGGGACTGGAATGCACGATGGTTTCCAAAGAAACTGGATTTCAAAACCTTCTTGGAAGAGGATGTTTTGTTACGAAAACTTATTGATGAAAAAATTGGTGATGCCGGAATAGACAGAGTTGTCATAGAGCGCGTTGGAGATTCTTGCAGAATTTTTATAAAAGCTGCAAAGCCGGGTCTGATAATCGGACGTGGAGGAAAAGGAATAGAGGATTTAAAAAAGCTGATTGAAACTAAAATTAACAAGTTAAGAATCAGAAATAAAGCAAAGAAAATAGTAGGATTGAGTCTGAATATTGAAGAGTTAAAGAGAACTGATATCTCTGCTTCAGTAGAAGCTCAGAATATGGCCAAGGAAATTGAAAGGAGAATGCCTTTCAGAAGAATTATGAAAAAGCATTTGGAAGGAATTTTACAGCACAGGGAAGTTAAAGGAGGAAAAATAAGAATGGGAGGTAGATTAAATGGCGCTGAAATTGCTCGAAATGAAACTTTGTCAAAAGGAACAATTCCTTTGCAGACAATAAGAGCAAATATTGATTATGGTGAGGCAACAGCGTTCACTACCTATGGAACAATTGGAATTAAAGTTTGGATAAATAAAGGAGAAGTGTTTTCAAAAGATAAAATATAGATAATGCAAAAATAAAAAATCAAAAATCAAAATGACAATGTAAGGTCTAAAGATAGATAATGACAAAATCATTTTATATCTAATCAATTTTACATTTTAAACTGTCATTTTACATTTTGAGATTTAAATTTTAAATTTTTAACGTGTTACAGCCAAAAAAAGTAAAACATAGAAAATGGCAGAAGGGCAAATCAAAGACCCGTATGGTTGAAACCAGAGGAACTGAAGTAAGTTTCGGTAGCTTTGGTTTGCAAGCAATGGACGGAGCTTGGATCAATTCAAGGCAGATTGAAGCTGCAAGAAAAGCCATTACTCACCATATTAAAAGGGGTGGAAAGGTTTGGATCAGAGTTTTCCCAGATAAGCCAATAACAAAACAACCGCCGGGTGTTACATTGGGAGGAGGAAAAGGAGCCGTTGATTCTTATGTTTTTCCAGTAAAGCCAGGTAGAGTGCTCTTTGAGCTGGATGGAGTCAAAGAGGATATTGCAAGAGAAGCTTTGACAAGGGCTGGACATAAATTACCGGTTGGAACAAGAATTATTATGAAAAAATAATAATTTGACTCTAATATCAAATTAGGGTTGAAATATTAAAGTTTAACTGTTAGATTCTAAATACTAATAAAGTAAGATGAAAAAACAAGAATTTCAAAAATTAAAAGAAAAAGGAGGTGTTGAGCTTCAGAAAGATTTAAAATCTTTTCAAGAAAAGTTGAGAGACTTGAGGCTTGATTTGGCTGCCGGAAAAGTAAAAAATATTAAGGAGGTAAAAAGCGTTAAAAAAATTATCGCAATGATAATGACTTTAATCAATAATAAGTAAATTAGTTTATATAAACATGAGAATATTAAAGGGAACAGTCGTTTCCGATAAAATGAATAAGACTAGAGTGGTTGCCATAGAGAGGCTTAAAAAGCATCCGCGTTACCAGAAATTTTATAAGGTAACCGCGCGTTTTAAAGCACATGATGAAAAGAATGAATATAAGAATGGTGATGCTGTAATTATTGAAGAAGTAAGGCCATTATCAAAGGATAAGAGGTGGAAAATAGTAGGGAAGACAGAGAATTCAAATAATGTAATCGTTAATGAATAAATAAAGCCAAAAAAATGATACAAGAACGATCAATTTTAAAAGTTGCTGATAATAGCGGAGCCAAGACCGTGCGTTGTTTTAGAGTGCTTGGAGGTACAAGAAAAAGATACGCGCGTATTGGGGATATTATTGTCGCTTCCGTTCAAGAAGCTGAGCCAAGGAAAACAGTAAAGAAAAAGGATAAGGTTAGGGCTGTTTTGGTCAGACAAAAGAAATCATTTAGAAGAGCCGATGGTTCCTATGTTCGTTTTGATGAAAATGCGGTTGTTCTATTAAATCCAAAAAAAGAACCGATTGGAACCAGAATTTTCGGACCAATTTTGAGAGAATTAAAAGAAAAAGGTTTTGAAAAAATAGTAACAATGGCAGAAGAAATAGTTTAAACATATGAAGATTAAAAAAGGTGATACAGTCAAAATAATAGTTGGTAAGGATAAAGGTAAATCAGGTAAGGTTACCAAAGTGATCCCTCAGGACAATAGAGTCTTAATTGATGGGCTGAATTTGTTTAAGAAAAGCGTAAAGCCTAAAAAGCAGGGAGAAAAAGGACAAATTGTTTCTATGCCAAGAGCTATCAATTCTTCAAATGTAATGATGGTTTGCCCAAATTGTAAAAATGCAGTTAGGGTTGGATATATTATTGATGGAGATGATAAAAAGAGAATTTGTAAAAAGTGTCAATCAAGGATTTAAATAATTAATATAAAGAGATGAAAGATTTAAAATTTAAAGAAAAATATAATAAGGAGATTGTTCTGAAAATGAAGGAGAAATTTGGTTACAAAAATAATTTGGCTATTCCAAAAGTGGAAAAAGTTGTAATTAATATTGGAGTTGGAAGAATGAGCCAACAGCAAAGTTTTCAGGATAAGATTCTTCCGGAAGTTGTTAAGGATTTGTCTGCTATAACCGGACAAAAACCTAAAACAGCAACTGCAAAAAAATCAATTGCCGGATTTAAATTAAGAGAAGGTCAAACCGTTGGATTGGTTGTAACCTTAAGAGGAAGCAAGATGGCGGATTTTATGGATAGATTGGTAAAAATTGTTTTTCCGCGCGTTAAGGATTTTAGAGGAATTGAGTTGAAAAATGTTGATAAAAACGGTAACCTTTCTATTGGGTTTAAAGAACACGTTGTGTTCCCAGAAATAAGCCCGGAAACATCAAGACAGGATTTTGGATTGGAAGTCACAATAGTTCCAAATATTAAAAATAGAGAACAGGCGATAGAATTATATAGATTAATAGGAGTACCATTAAAGAAATAAAAACATGGCAAAAAAATCAGTTATAGCAAGGTCACAAAAAACACCAAAATATTCGACACGCATAGTAAGACGCTGTTTCCGCTGTGGAAGAAAGCGTGCTTATATTCGTGATTTCGGAATTTGTCGTATTTGTTTCAGGGAAATGGCTTCAAAGGGAGAAATTCCGGGAGTAAAGAAAGCGTCATGGTAGGATAGATAATTAAAATATCAAAAATCAAAAATCAAAATGACAGTGAAAAGTTTAAAAATAGATTAATCAAAAATTAATTTTAAATATAAATAACTTTTACATTTTAATCTGTCACTTTACATTTTGAGATTTAAATTTTAAATTTGAAACGTGTATATAGATTTATTAACAAAAATTAAAAACGCCCAAGCAGTTAAAAAGGAATCAATCAAAGTCCCTTATTCAGGCAACGATGAAATTATTCTCGGAATTTTAAAGAAAAATGGTTTTATTGAGAGCTTTGAAAAGAAAGGAAGAAGCTTGAAAAAAATATTCAGCATTAATTTGAAATATGAAAACGGAGTTGGCGCAATAAGTGGAATTAATGTTTTTAGCAAACCGAGTAGACATCTTTATTTGGGATATAAGGAAATCAGATTGGTCAGGGGGGGATATGGAATTTCAGTTGTTTCAACTTCAAAAGGAGTTATGACTGGAAAGGAAGCAAGAAAGGCTAAGCTTGGAGGAGAATTATTTTTTGAAATATATTAAAATCAACGAGAAAATAATAAACGAAATTTATGTCAAAAATAGGAAAAAAACCAATTGAAATACCTGAAGGAATATCTGTTGTTAAAAACGGCGATGTTTTGGAATTCAAAAAAGGTGATAGTGCGGTAACTTTTAAAGTTTTGCCATATATTAGCGCCGAAATTTCAGAAGAAACAACCGACGGAAAAACAATAAATACCTTAACCTTTAAGGTTGAAAGCGATTTGAATCAGGCAATAGCCAATTGGGGAACTACAAGATCATTAGCCAGTAATATTATAAAAGGGTTAAAAGAAGGATTTTCAAAAGTTTTGGAAATTGAAGGAGTTGGATATAGGGCAATCATGGAAGGCGACACATTGGTTTTAAATCTTGGATTTTCACATCCTGTCAGATACAATGCAGTCAAAGGCGTTAAAATAACAACTGAAAAAAATGCAATTACAATTGCAGGACAAGATAAAGAAGCTGTTGGACAGACTGCAGCTGAAATCAGAGCTTTAAAAAAGCCTGAACCATATAAAGGAAAGGGAATCAAATACAGAGGAGAAATTATAAGAAGAAAACAAGGAAAGAAGGTAGGAAGCGCAGCCAAATAGTTATAAAGTAAAAAGTTCTTAAAGTTCATAAAGTAAAAAACTTTATAACTTTCAACTTTACAAACTTGATAAACTAAATTCATGAACAAGAGAAAAAAATTAAATCAAACAAAACAAAGAAGAAAAAATCGCGTGAGCGCCAAGATTTTTGGAACTTTGGAAAAACCAAGACTTTCTGTTTTTAGAAGCAATATTTATACTTATGCTCAGTTAATTGATGATTTAAACGGAAAAACATTGGCAAGTGCTTCAACGCATGAATTAAAAAAGGCAAAAGCAAAAGATTCAAAAATAAAGGAAGCAGAGGCATTAGGAGAATTGATTGCTAAAAAAGCATTGGAAAATAAAATCATTGAAGCAGTTTTTAACAGAGGAAACTATGCTTATCACGGAAGAGTAAAGGCAGTTGCAGAAGGAGCTCGCAAAGGCGGACTAAAGATCTAAGTTATAAAGTAAAAAGTTCTTAAAGTTTATAAAGTAAATAATTCAAAAACATTATAACTTTCAACTTTACAAACTTGATAAACTAAACGTATGGAAAATAGAAGATCACAAGATAATAGAAGACCAATGGCTCCAAAACCAAAGGCTGAGTTCAAAGAAAAAACCATCGATTTACGCAGGGTTACGCGTGTTGTCGCCGGAGGTAAAAGAATGAGCTTTAGAGCCACTGTTATTTTAGGTGATGAAAAAGGAAGAGTTGGACTTGGACTTGGAAAAGGACTTGATGTTTCTCAGGCAATTGATAAGGCAAAAGTTAATGCAAAGAAAAACCTGGTTACTATTAACTTAAGAGGAAGAACAATTCCTCATGAAACTTTTGCAAAATACAGCGCCGCCACAGTTATTATCAAACCGGCCAAATTGGGACATGGTTTGAAAGCTGGAGGATCAGCTCGTAACGTTTTGCTTATGGTTGGAATTAAAGATGCAACTGCAAAAATTTTGGGAACTACAAAAAACAAGCTCACAAATGCAATGGCTACAATTGATGCGTTAAAACAATTAAAGCCAGCCATCACTAAACGTAAGTAAGTTATAAAGTAAAAAGTTCTTAAAGTTCATAAAGTGAAAAACCTTTATAACTTTCACCTTTACAAACTTTATAAACTATTCATATGCAATTACACGAATTACAATCAACAACAAAAAATAGAAAGGCAACCAGAATCGGACGCGGCGGAAAGCGCGGAACTTATTCCGGAAAAGGGACCAAGGGACAAAAGGCAAGATCAGGACACAGAATAAGACCTGCAATTAGGGACTTGCTTATTCGTATTCCAAAATTAAGAGGTTTTGCCAATAAGCCTGTTTATGACAAGGTGGTTACAATCAATATCAAAGATATTGAAAATAAAATAAAGGAAAATTCCATCACAAAGGAAGTGCTTGTTAAAAATGGTTTGATTAAAAATTCTGACAAACAGATTAAAATTTTGTCTACAGGTGATGTTAAAAGAGCTTTGGATATAAAGGGAATTTCAGTTTCAGCAAAAACAAAAGAAAAAATAGAAGCAGCCGGAGGTAGTGTAGAATAATTAAAAATTGAAAAATCAAAAATCAAAATGACAATGTAAAGTTATAAAGTGAATTAAAAAATCATTTTACATATAAATAATTTTGCATTTTAAATTGTCATTTTCCACTTTGATATTTACATTTTAAATTTGAAACGTGAATAAATTCTTACAACTTTTTAAAATTAAAGATCTCCGCAATAAAGCTTTAATTGTTATTGGATTGCTTATAGTTTTTAGAATTTTGGCCGTTATCCCGGTTCCGGGAATCGATGCTGCAAGGCTTCGTGATTTTTTTGCTTCCAGTCAATTGTTTAGTTTTTTGGGAGTCATGGCCGGTGGAACAATGAGCAATCTTTCAATTATCATGCTTGGCGTTGGACCATACATTACTGCAACAATTATCATGCAGCTTTTTACGATGATTTTTCCGAAATTAAAGGAAATGTATTACGAAGAGGGAGCGGCAGGAAGAGCAAAATTCAATCGTTATTCAAGATTTTTGACAATTCCTCTGGCAATTCTTCAGGGTTACAGTTTCCTTAAACTTTTAATTTCACAAAATGTTTTGCCTCAGTTATCAATGGAGACAATGATAAGAGATGTTGTTGTTATTACTGCAGGATCCCTTATTTTAATGTGGCTTGGAGAGCTTATAACTGAACAAAAAATGGGAAATGGCGTTTCTTTGATAATTTTTGCGGGTATTGTCAGCGGTATTCCAACGGCAATTAGTAATATTATAAAAACATACAATCCATCTGATTTGATGACTTATATAGCTTTTGTGGTTGTTTCAATCCTGGTCATTGCCGGCGTTGTTTATATTAATGAAGGAGAAAGAAAAATTCCGGTTTCTTATGCAAAACAGGTAAGAGGAAATAAAATGTACGGCGGAGTTTCAAGCTATTTGCCGATTAAGGTGAATCAGGCAGGTGTTATTCCAATTATTTTTGCGATTTCATTGATGCTTTTCCCTCAGTTTATTGCTCAGGCCAGTGCAGTGTTTTCAAAAGATCTTTCAATAAAACTGATTAGTTTTGTAACAGATGTTTTCAACAATCAATATCTTTACAGCACCATATACTTTTTGATGGTTGCCATATTCACTTATTTTTACACTGCAGTTACATTTGATCCATCTGAAATTTCAAAGAATTTACAGAGAAGCGGGGGATTTATAACAGGCATCAGACCGGGAGAATCAACAACGGTTTTCTTAAGCAAGACAATTAGCAGAATCACTTTATGGGGAGCAATTTTCTTGGGTATTATAGCCATTTTGCCAAATCTCTTAAGAATGTTTACGGGAATTTCATTCCTGACAATTGGAGGCACTGCAGTTCTCATTGTCGTTTCCGTTGCTCTTGAAACTATAAGACAAGTCAATTCTCAATTAATGGTCAGGGAGTATGAATAAATCAACGAAAAACGAAACTGAACGAAATTACGAAATTAAAATCCGACTTTAAAAAGTCGGATTTTTGTGGTTTTAAAACCCCTCTTTTAAAAGGAGGGGCGAGGGGAGGTTTTTATTATTTCCTGAGCCTGTCGAAGGATGTCATCCGCCCGGACGAGCCATTCGGACGAGTTGCGAGGCACGAAGTAACCTCAGTTTTCTACTATTCCATTTTTGTCATTCTGAGTTCCGCGAAGAATCTTATTATTTTTTATCCGCCCGGATGAATCCATTCGGACGGGTTACCGTTCCGTACGTCATTCCCGCGTAGGCGGGAATCTATAAGCCCTCTTTCAAAAATGGAATTAGAAGGATTTTATTATTTCCTGAGTCTGTCGAAGGATGTCATTGCGAGGCACGAAGTAATCCCATTTTTTTGACTTTATTAGCATGTTAGTTTATATTATTCACAGTTCGTAAGACGTAATTATTATAAGGAGGAATCACGATGGATGTGGATATAAAGAGGGTTGAAGAATTCTTTTTTAAAGCAATGCTTAGAGGTTGGGCTGGAAATGGTAAATATATTGAAATTTTTGGTAGGGCAGGTTACAAAAGATTTGTATTTTCTGATGGTGATTTTCATCTTGTTGATGAATATTGTGTTAACGCAGAAAGCAAAAAATCATTTGGCACGACGACGATCTGGTTCAGAAATATACCGGTGTGGGTAATGACCTACGGTGGATGGTATGAGAAGTGGGCAATCGATTTTGTTAAAAAAGCACTTCTTGAAGCATATCAAGCCGGTATATTTATGGGTGGTCGTGGCCCCACTAAGTTTTATCCCGGTGGAGAATTGATTTACGTTAATCATATTGGATTAAATTCTTTTGGTGATTTTTCAGGACTTGAGAGAGTGTCTGGGGGAAGAAAACAGCATCCAGGTGAAGAAGGCGGGTATCACCAGTATTGGGGCGTGAGCCTGATTTAAAAAGTTGTATTTTATAGTGTCGGCTAGTGCACATTTGCGCCAGCCGACTTTTTTTACCTAATGAATTTATTTTGATATAATATTTAAATAAATAATATCGGATATTTTGTCATTCTGAGCTTTGCGAAGAATCTCAGCTGAGCCCTCTTTTAAAAAGAGGGTAGGGGTGATTAATTTTTAAGATCCTTCACTGTGTTCAGGATGACTAATAAATTTTATGATGAATAACAAAATCGCAGTCATATTTTACGGGGCGCCGGGGTCGGGAAAAACAACTCAGGCAAAATTGTTGGCAGATAAGCTTAATATTTTTCATTTTGACACCGGAGATTTTTTGCGCAAAATTATTTATGATCCAAAGTTGGCAAATAACAAGGAAATTCAAAAGGAACGAAAGCTTAACGAAGCCGGAAAATTAAATGTAACCTCCTGGGTTTTAGGCGTGGTAAAAAAAGAAACAGAAAGAATTGCCAATTTAAATCAATCAATTGTGTACAGCGGATCTCCGCGCACAATGTATGAATCTTTCAGCGATAACAAACACGAAGGACTATTTCATTTTTTGGAAACCTTGTATGGAAAAAATAATATCAAAATTTTTGTGGTTGATATTCCGGAAAAAGAATCAATAAAAAGAAATTCGCATCGTTTGGTTTGTTCAGTTTGTAAGACTCCATTGCTAAATCCAAACCTTAAAGAATGTCCCATTTGTGGTGGAAAAATTGAATATAGAAAAGATGATAGTAAAGAAGTTATTGTTAACAGGCTTAAGGAATATCATACTGAAACAGAGCCTATTTTTAGCGAATTAAAAAAACAAAAGTATAATGTTATTAAAATAAATGGCACCCCGGCTCCATATAAAGTCCACCAGACAATTTTAAATTATTTTAAGAAATAATTTAAAATTGAATTTTTAATTTAAAATTTTTAATTTTCAATCAATTTTTAGTGGTTTAATTTTGAAAATTTATTAATTAGTACATTTATTTTAAATTGTAAATTGATAATTAAAAATTCTTACCTATCATGGTCAACATCTACACAAACGAGGAAATAGAAAAAATAGCCTTGTCCGGAAAAATCTTGGCAAAAACTTCCAGGCTGCTTAAGGGTGAAATTAAAGAAGGTATTTCTTTAAAACAGCTGGATAAAATGGCTCATGATTTTATAAAAAGTGCCGGAGCTGAACCCGCATTTTTAAATTATCAACCCGAAGGAGCGGATCATCCATATCCCGCTTCAATTTGCGCTTCAATAAACGACATTGTTGTTCACGGCATCCCGACTGACTATAAACTGCACACTGGAGATGTTTTAAAAGTTGATTTGGGTGTTAAGTTAAACGGTTTTTATTCTGATTCAGCCTTTACGGTTATTATTGGTAAAAGCACAAAAGAGACAACTAATTTGGTTAAGGCCACATATACTGCGCTTGATGAGGTAATTAGGCACGTCAAGCCGGGAAATAAATTGGGAGATATTGGTTGGTCAATTGAAAAAACTGCAAAAAGATTTGGAGTTAATGTCATAATCGGATTGACCGGGCATGGTATTGGTTATGATTTACATGAAGATCCGACAATTTATAATTATGGCAATAAAGGACAGGGGATGGAATTAAAAGCCGGAATGGTTTTGGCAATTGAGCCGATGTTTTCTGCCGGCACAACTCAGGTCATTCAACTTGATGACGAAAGTTGGGCAACTAAAGATGGAAGTTTATCCGCTCATTTTGAACACACTATTGCGGTTACAGCTAAGGGCCCAATCATATTAACCCAGTAAAATTTAAGGTGTCATTCTGAGCTCCGCGAAGAATCTCCTTTTATATTCCCTGAGCTGCCTGCCCCGCCATCGGCGTGGGTCGAAGGGCTCTGTTATTGCGAGGCACAAAGCAATCTCTCTGTTATTCACGCGCATCCGCCTCCGCCAGTTGGCGGATGGCGGAGGGAATCCAGCCCCCTTTATAAAAAGGGGTAAGGGGGATTTAAATTTTACATCCAGTTTTGCCAGCCAGCTATTTGACTAAATAGAATTTTTATTCTAGTCTTTTAAAAGCACAAGATTTGTCAAATTACATATACAGGGAGGTTGTTATGGATCAGTTTAAAATAGTAGGCATACTATTTTTAGTTGTAGCTTTGTGTGTTGTGGGATTTGTTGCATACACAAAGATGGCGCCAGTTGATAAGCCGGTGCAAGCAGCGGTTGTGCAACCACAATTAGTAGTGCCATCCACGGGAATGAGAATCATTTCCATGGATGAAAAGAGGATTACAGCCGAGGTTATGATTAGGAAGGATTTTTTGTCAGCGGAGGAATGGGCAAAAATTACGCCGAAGGCGAAGCATGCGGTGGTTGTAAAAGAAGAAGATTTGATTGAGGTGGATGATGAAACTGGTCTTCCACTTGATGACGAGTAATTATGTGTATATATACGCCCGGGCGAGAAATCGCCCGGGCTTTTTTTGTCTCGTATTATGTCATTCTCGACCCGCATGTCATCTGTGTGCATGCGGGAATCCATTGCCTCCTTTCAAAAATGAGAGCCTGCCCCGCCACGGCGGGGTTAGGAGGATTTGTATTTTTGTCATTCCCGCGCAGGCGGGAATCAAGATTTATTCACTTTGACAATAATATTCATAAGTATATAATTTAATTAATATAAAAATAGATAGCTAATTAAATGGAAAAACGACCTTATTTTTCATTAATAATTCCCGCATATAACGAGGCAAAACGTTTGCCTAATACGCTTGTTGAAATTAAACGCCACCTTGAAAAAGTGGATTTTTCTTATGAGGTTATTATTGTTGACAACGCTTCAACCGATCACACAAAGGATGTAATCGGAAGATTTGAACATCTTTGGCCGGAATTAAGAATGATTGATTGTAAAATTAAAGGAAAAGGAGTTGCTGTTAAAAGCGGCATGCTTGATGCAAAAGGCGAATACCGCGCGTTCACCGATGCGGATAATTCCATTTCAATTGACCAAATTACTGATGCATTAAAACATTTTTCAGATGGTGAATTTGGAGTTATTATAGGATCTCGTGATGTTAAAGGCGCAAAACATGACCAGCCATGGTACAGAAGAATTGCCGGGAACATTGGCAATATTATAATCCAAGTACTAGTTCTTCCTGGTTTATGGGACACGCAGTGTCCGATGAAAATTTTTAAAGCTGAAGCCGCAGAGAAAATTTTCCCTCTTATAAAAGTAAAGCATTGGGGATTTGACGTTGAAATTCTGGCGCTTGCCAAAAAATTTGGATACAAGATAAAAGAGATTCCGGCAGTTTTTATTAACGACCCAAATTCCAAAGTTAAGATAACTACTTACCTTGAAGTTTTATGGGAAGTGTGTAAGATAAGGTACTGGCTATGGACTAATAAGTATAAATAAAAATTTAAAAATCAAAAATCAAAATTACAGTTTAAAATTTAAATTTAACACAATTGTGTTATCCTGAATGGAATGAAGGATCTCAATGTTAGATAATAAGATTCTTCGCTATGCTCAGAATGACATTTTACAAAATTTTACACTTTACATTGTCATTTTCCACTTTGATATTTTCATTTTAAATTTGAAACATGGAATTCTATTTAACAAAAGAACGTTACGAAGAACTCAGAGAGGAATTGGAAAAATTAAAAAAAGAAGGTCGCAATGAGATTGCAGAAAGGTTAAAAAAGGCCAAGGAATTTGGTGACCTTTCAGAAAATGCCGAATATGCTGAAGCAAAAGAAGCGCAGGCAACAGTTGAAAGCCGCATTATTGAATTGGAAAATATTTTAAGAAACAGTTCCATTATTAAAAAAACAAGTGGAAAAAAGATTATTGATTTTGGTGTGACTATTGTTGTTAAAAAAGACAGCAAAGAATTTAAATACACAATTGTTGGTTCCAATGAAGCCAACCCGGAAAAAAATATGATTTCAAATGAATCCCCATTGGGTGTGGCTTTTTTTGGAAAAAAAGCCGGTGATATGGTTGAAGTTGAAACTCCAAAAGGCAGAGTCAAATATCATATAATGAGTATAGAATAATAGTTAAATAAAAATTATTAATTTTGGTTTATAAATTTTAATTTAATGATTCAATGAATTAATTTTAAAACATTAAAACATTGCAAATTAATTTTAAATTTTAAATTAAAAATTTTAAATTATTAAATGAAGAATAAAATATTAATCGGAATTATAGCAGTAATTGTCTTGGTTATTTTGTACGGCTGGTCAACCTATAATGGTTTGGTTTCAAACAGAGAGGCAGTTGATAATCAATGGGCTCAGGTTGAAACTCAATATCAAAGAAGGATTGATTTGATTCCAAATTTGGTTGAAACAGTTAAGGGAATGATGAAGCAGGAACAAAGCATTTTTGGACAACTCGCCAGCGCGCGCGCCAATTATGCCGGAGCAAAAACAGTTGAGGGCAAGGTAAGTGCTGCCAATGCAGTGGAAAGTTCTTTTGGGAGACTTTTGGCAATAATGGAAAATTACCCGGAACTTAAATCATCTAATAATGTGCAAACACTCATGACACAGCTTGAAGGAACTGAAAATCGTGTAAGTGTTGAGAGAAAGAGATTTAATGATATGATTCAGGCTTATAATTTATCCACTAAAAAGTTTCCAAGCAGCATGATTGCATCAATCTTTGGCTTTACTGAAAAATCATACTTCCAGTCAGTTTCAGGCGCGGAAATCGCCCCGAAGGTTGAATTCTAGTTTTCTGTTATTGTCTGAGTTTGTCGAAGACATTTAAATGCTAAAATTTTATACTTCGACAGGATCAGTAAATAAAATTTTAGTATATGCTTAAAAAAGTTTTTATTTTTAGCTCAGCCTTTATTTTTTTGTTCTTGTATTTTTATGTTGTCTCCGTATTGGCTTATACAAATCTTGGCAAACCGTCAGGCTTTGTTAATGATTTCGCAAATGTTTTAAATTCGGAAAACAAACAATCGCTTGAAACCAAAATTTCCAATTTTGAAAAAGAAAGTTCAAATGAAATTTCTGTCGCAATAATCAATGACTTGGGTGGCGACACTGTTGAAAATTTTGCAGTTGAACTTTTTAAGGATTGGGGGATTGGAAAAAAGGGAAAGGATAACGGAATTTTAATCTTGGTTGCGATAGCCGATCATAAAATGCGCATTGAGGTTGGATATGGTTTGGAAGGCGCTTTGACTGACGCGCAAAGCAATTGGATTATTAATCAAATAATGAAGCCCGCCTTTCAGTCTGGAAATTATTACCAGGGAATTGACGGAGCTGTTGATAATATAATTTCTGCAACAAAAGGCGAATACGTTCCTTCGCCGTCAACAAGCAATAGAAAATCTACGTCTTCCGGAGATATTTTTTGGTTGGCAATCTATCTCATTTTTATACCTATTACCTGGCTATTGAAGATTATGGCTAGAAGTAAATCCTGGTGGCTTGGGGGCATTTTAGGGGCTATAGCGGGCGTTGTAGTGGGTTTTTTTGAGGGTTTTATGTATTTAGGAATCGCTGCAATTGGGGTTTTTGGAATTTTGGGATTATTGCTTGATTTCTTTGTTTCCAAAAATTTTCAAAAAGTTAAGCAATCTGGAGGGGTGTTTCCATGGTGGCTTGGCGGTCCCGGCGGATTTGGCGGAGGCTCCAGCGGTAGCGGATTTGGCGGTTTTGGCGGTGGAAGTAGTGGTGGCGGAGGCTCCAGCGGAGATTGGTAAAATCAGCTTATTTTTGATAAAATAAGCTAAATTTAGAATTTAAAATTATCAATTTTAATTGAATTATTTAATGAGTCAATTTTGAAACATTGGAACATTTTAAATTAATTTTAAATTAAAAATTGTAAATTGAAAATTTTTTTATATTGCTTATGCTTAATGATCTCCGCCAAACTCGTTTGGAAAAACTTAATAATCTTATCTCAGCCGGATTGCAAGTGTATCCGGAAAAATCAAAGAAAGATTTTGCCAATGCCCATGCGTTGGAAAATTTTGATGACTTACTGATCCGCCAGCTGGCGGAAGATATTTTTTTGACAGGCAGAGTCAGATCTCTCAGACAAATGGGGGCGCTGATTTTTTTTCACATTGAAGATGAATCGGGTAAAATTCAGTGCTTGTTGAAAAAAGATTTTTCAGGAGAAGAACTTTTTAATCTGTTTGGTGGGAATATTGATATAGGTGATTTTGTCCAGGTTGAAGGAAAACTTTTTAAAACTAAAACCGAAGAAAAAACAGTCCAGGTAAAAGATTGGAAAATTTTAAGTAAGGCAATTAATCCGATTCCAACGGAATTTTACGGATTAAAAGACAAGGAAGAACTGTTGCGAAAGAGATATCTTGATTTGATGATTAATCCGGAGACTCGCGAAATTTTCAAAAAGAAAAATATTTTTTGGAAAGCTGTTAGGGAATTTTTAGATAATGAAGGCTTTTTGGAAGTTGATACTCCGGTTTTGGAAGATGTTCCCGGAGGAGCTGACGCGCGTCCGTTTATTACGCATCACAATGCCTTGAACAGGGATTTTTATCTGCGTATTTCCTTGGAACTTCCATTAAAGCGTTTGCTTGTCGGCGGATTTGAAAAAGTGTATGAAATTGGAAAAGTTTTCAGAAATGAGGGCATTGATGCCGAGCATTTGCAGGATTATATTGCCATGGAATTTTATTGGGCGTATTCGGACATGAAAAAAGGGATGGATTTGGTTGAAAAAATGTACAAGGGGATTGTCAAAAAAATTACCGGCGGTATGGAAACTGAATATGACGGCAATAAAATAAACTGGGACAACGATTGGGTAGTTTTGGATTATTTTGAAGAATTTAAAAAAGCCACAGGTATTGATTTATCTGATGATGTTTCAGTTGAACAATTAAAAAAGAAAGCAGACGAGTTGGGAATAAAATACGAAAAGTCTTATGGAAAAGGCAGAATGATAGACACTATTTATAAAAAAACTATCAGAATTAATTTGATTCAACCGTGTTTTTTAACCGGTCATCCGATTGAAGTTTCTCCACTAGCCAAAAAAGACCCTAAAAATCCAAATAGAGTTTTGCGTTTTCAACCTATTGCCGGAGGCTCTGAACTGGGGAATGGGTTTTCTGAACTCAATGACCCGATTGACCAGCGCGCGCGCTTTGAAGAACAAATGAAACTTAAAACAGCGGGAGATGAAGAAGCCCAGACTTTGGATGAAGACTTTGTTGAAGCGCTTGAATATGGCATGCCCCCGGCAGTCGGTTTTGGACTGAGCGAAAGACTATTCTCATTTATTTTAAACAAACCAATCCGCGAAACTGTAATTTTCCCTCCAATGAAGGAGAAAATTAGTGATTAGCTATTAGAGGTT
>Ga0184636_1000148_pt1 | contig 16736 bp, 29 predicted proteins | sample PLM3_60_b2_FD_133164 | JGI IMG/M metagenome (GOLD analysis project Ga0184636, IMG submission 133164) | Groundwater sediment microbial communities from an aquifer in East River, Colorado, USA - PLM4_90_b2 | ecosystem: Environmental > Terrestrial > Soil > Riparian zone | place: USA: East River... | reverse complement strand
CCAACAAAGAGTTACCGAATTAGAAGAAAAAGTTTTTCCAGAACAAGCCTCAAACGATACTTCCAATAATTGATTTAAGGTAGCCATGCGCTTTGGCGCATGGGAATTTTTAATTTAATTTTTGTAGGTGAAAGAGGTAATGAAAATAGAACAGCTTTTAGCTTCCCGGCGTTACGATCCTAACCGGGAAATGCGGCCTGAACAAATCATCCTGCGAATAGACAATCAAAATATTGGCAGCATTCAAAACATTGTCATTCTTTCCGGGCTGCCAAAGCAAGGGAAAAGCCGTTATATCGGCATAATGGTTGCAAGTGCATTGACAAGACAGGAAATTTTCAATATAAGAGTAAAGACACCGGAGGCAAGAAATGAGGTTGCCCTATTTGATACCGAACAGGGAGAATATGACTTTTATAAGCAAATGGATCACATCAAAGTTTTAGCCGGAGGCATTCTGCCAGATTATTTTTTTGCATATAACACAAGAGAAGATTTTCCAAAACAGCAGCTTACATTGATCGACAAATTTCTTGAATTACACCCCAAGTGCAGCATTGTTTTCCTAGATGGCATCCTCGACTTGCTTGACAGTTTCAATGATGAGCGGGAAAGTATGCGACTTATGCGATTAATAAAAAAATGGACGAAAGAGAAAGATGTTTTAATTATATCAGTCCTGCACAGACGTAAAGACGGCACGGCAACGCTTGGACATATTGGAAGTGCCGTTGATAGAGTTAGTCAATCAGTGTTAACTGTAGAAAAAAGTAAAGAACGCAACACATACATACTGAAACCAGAATATTTAAGAAGTGCAGAAGATTTCACACCAATTGAGATTTACTACAATAGACAGGAGTCGGCATGGCAGCAAACATTTTACCAGCCAGATGAAGCGGAGAAAGTTGTTAGAATGAAGAAACCAAAGCCTGGAGAATTGAATGTAGAAGATCACAAGACGGCTGTTATGCGGATATTCAACGTACAGCCATATCAAAAGTATAGTGAACTTAAACAAAATATCTGTGAAATGTATGCTTCCAGCATTAATTGGGCGCAGGAATGCATTCCTTATCTAATCTCACAGGGACTTATCTATAAAACTGTTGACGGTTATACCAATATAAAACAAGCCAAACTATACATTCAAAACGGGGCATGAAGGTTGTGATTTAAGCAGCTTGCAGAACACAACTTAACATAGCCATCTAAATCAGTAGCCACTCCCTTAATATATCCTCTATCATCCATATTTTGGTGTGATTGACCTAACTGGCCAACACTCATCCATGTTCCTGAATTACCTCTGTAATGGTCACAGTAAGTGAAGAATATAGTATTTTTTTCCTCACCTTCAAAAGGATGTTCATTTGTGAACACGTTAAACTTAATGTCGTCAAATGAAAGTAGGTGGTTAGATGTGGCTCGCCTTTCTCTTTCAATTTGTTCGGTAACGATTTCTGAAAGTTTCGTTTTGAACGCTTTGATTTTTTTATTTTTCATTTGCAAAGTTTTTGCGGGATTTGACTCCCAGTTAATAGATTGAATAGCCACAAAATAACAACCCAAAGAGAATGAATGCAACAGTAAAAGCACCTATTCAATGCAATTTAACAGAAATTTTGCCGCATAGTTATTTTTGTCTATATTAGATCCGTCAATACCTCTTTCAATATGACAAATTTTGAATTATATAAGCTCAAAAAAGAGCTACTTTCCCAATACAATAAAAAATTAAGCCGTTACAAATCATTAGCACTTACTTACGCAAATAGATATTCCCATCAAAAAGAAATCTGCTATAAACTTGATGCAGAAATAAAAAAACTAAAAAAAGAACTGTATGGAAACGAACAAACAAGCAAATGACCTTGAATTTGCTATCGAATGCTACACACAAGGCTTTTTAATTGCAACAAAATGCTTATTGGAGCGAATCTATGATAACAATACTTATGAGTTCCATTCCATTCACCCATTTGTTGCACTGGCAAACAGATTGCCAACAGTAATGCAGTCAGGAATTTTTACTCTTGAAGACGGATCGATAAAATTCATTCCCAACAGAGAGCCGGTTAACAAAAGACCATTGTTAAACCTTACAAGGTTCGATTTCGTTTGTGATAGCTGCGGTCATGAGTTTTGGAAACAAGAATTGAAACGCTATCCTGAGAAAGAAGGCGATCCTATACAATGCCCTCATTGCGATCAAGAAAAAATAACAAGACTATGAAAACAGTTGCTTACATTATAATTATAATGATCTCACTAATAGTTGCGATACCCACACTGATCATAATGATAGCAATAGAACAAGCATTACATTGGAAAGATGCAATAAAGGAACATTTCAAATAACATGAAACAAAAAAAATACAATCTTACATTTTGGCAGACATGCCCCATCCGTGGCGAGGGCGATTTTATTCATCTTATACTCAAACAACAACTATGAGCAAAATTATCATTCCAGAAAGTTTTGCCGGTCGCATCGGCAATAGTGATAAAGATCAGCAAAAATTTTCAATCGAATTAATGGGAAGCAAAACCATTGATGTCATTTATAACGGCAAGCCAGAAATGTTGATTCAAATGTTATTTGACACAATGCAAGCGCATCCACACATTGCACACACACTGATAACAGCAGTATTAATTTTTGCAGACCAAAAAATGATCTCCCTGGATAAGCTAAAAGATCATTCATTTTTCAACCAAAACATTAAGTGATGGATAAAGACTATTATACTTTACAGATCACGTATAATGCAGCCAGTCACAAGATCGGCGAAGTTGAAGTAATAGAGTTTAAAGATATTGAAGGATGGAACAACGTGAAAGATTTTCAAAAATCAATTTGGGTTAGCGGAATCAGATTACAGACAACACCAACAGCATGGGAACTCATTGCACCGTTCAGGATCAACAAGGCTATGGTTATAAAACAACCTCACAAATATAAAATATGATAAAGAAACCTTTACTTCACGTTGAAATGATAGCAGAAGATCTAATGGAGATCAAGTTACATGGCGATCCTGTTATTGTAGCAAAAATGATTGCAACAGCAATGGACGCAAAAACTGAGATTTGCGCCGCAATGATTGCAGCAGTTTTCTCGTGGACAGATGAAAACCAAATTCCAAGAGATCAATTACAATACATGGTAAAATTATACCCCAAATGAAAAAGAAAAAAAGAATTGTTTCCTATTCACTTTATGATATTGTAATTGAGAGGCATTACGATCCCAGATCAAGAGAGATAATTTACGAATGGATGAATCCAACAGAATTTGCAGCACTCAAACGTACTAATAAATGGAAGGATAAAGTAAGCTGCAAAAAACTATCAACGATCAAAATAGAATTATCACTATAACACCATAACCATGAATATGAATAAAAAATACCTCGAATGGTTGCACAAAGTAACCATAAAAAGCAACGAAAAAAATATTGCAATTCCTACAATGCTTAATAGCCTTGTACAACGTTGCTATAAAGAAAAAATGTCACCAGGTCAGACAGTGGACTACATCATTGACTATTGCCGCAAGAACAAAATTCAGCTCATTGAAACGATCAATACACCAATAGGCAGGATAACAACCAACAATCCTGAAACATTCAAAAAACTATTCGAAGATAAAAACAGGATCAAATGACATGGACAAAAAATGATTACATCATTGTAATTGTAGCCATCATTTGGATATTGATAATAACACTTTTACTTTTATCTCAGAAAAAATACAAACCATGAACACATATTATTACTGTTATTTGGATGCATTAAAGAAAAGCGTTTATGGTTACGGAAAGTTTCAAGATGCATCAGCGTGTTTTGCACATTGCAGGACACAATTGGATTGTTGGGAAATAATATTCATCATTAGAATGATGGATTATAAATTAATGAAGCTTATCGTTTAGGAACACTGGCAACAGTCCCGCCTTATAACAGAGGCGGGACTTTAAAAGCAACTAACCACAGCCCAATAAAAAACCGCCTCGACCTAAGAAGGGAGGCGGTTTGAAGCAATAACTAAAGGTTGTCATTACCTCTTTCAATTCAAAGATACAAAAAATGAACATACAACAACTATTTCAATGCCTCACAAGAGAAGAAAAAATCCAACTATTTCAATGCCTCACAAGAAGAGAAAAAATCTATTTAAAAAAACTATTGATCGACGAACAAAGTGACACTTCTTTAACAGTGTTTCAATGGTGCGACATAGTGAAACCATCACAACGACTATATAATATTTTGCACATGGCATTTCGGAGAGATAGCAAAAAAAAAGTTATGGACATAACAAGAGACGATCTAATGATGATCAGAAATTGCGGAATAAAAACATGGAATGAATTTGTAAAATTACGGGGTTATTAAAAAAACACAACACGAGCATGAAATATCTCACAGCAACAGTTTTTGTTAATATCAATGGCAAGTTCGAAGGGAAAAAATATATCCACAACATTAAAGACACTGCGCATTACATCAGCAAATTTTGCAACGACATGAAAAGAAAATTTCCGGCTGCTGAGTACATCAACTTTTATTACAAGCACAACGGAGAATATAAGGAAAGAATTTATCTGGAGTGAATTACCTTCTGCACAATTGTGCATAAAATCAATTTGGAAATCTCTATTTTTTAAAAGCAAAAGCCTTTCTATTGTAGAAAGGCTTTTATTTACTAAGGAAGTCATTCAACTTTGACCCCACAAAAGTAAAATTGCAGCGTTTGTTTTTACCTCTTTCACCTACAAAACAATCCACAACTTTAGACGACTTATCCCCAAACGGGTTTTCCACATTGACAGTACCACATTAGCGGATTAATTTCGTTCTGCGAAACGAAATTAAATCCTGTGGATAATCCGGCAAATGTGAGACTGTCATATTGTGTTTCAGCCGATACAAGTGGAAAAGCAATAATTCAAATTCTCTCCTCTTTCAATTTTTCACTTATTTAGTACAATAAACTCGGATAAATTGGACAGAGCAATTAAAACTGTATTGATTGGCGGTGGTTTACTGCTTGCCTACAATATGTTTTCCCGCAAAGTTGCCGCCGCCACATTAAATTTCCTTCCAGGTCAGTTGAAAAGACTTAGCACAGATGGCGCAACGCCTGTGTTAACGATTGGAGTCATAATTCAAAACACAAGTAACCAGTCGTATCAACTTAATTCTCTTGCTGGTAATGTTTATGCAAATAATGATGGTAACGTTTACAATGTTGGTAATGTTTCAACTTTTACTGTGCAACAAATTTTACCGAATAGACAGCAGGAAATTGTTGTTGATATGCGGTTATCATTAACTGGCATTGTAAGTGATCTTCTCAATTCTATTGCCAATGGATTTGGTCAGGATATTCAATTTAAAGGTTACGCAAACGTTGACGGTCTGCAAATTCCTATTGTTATCAATTATAAATTGTGAATGTTTCAAAAGAAACCATACTTGGCGCATTACCTCCATTTAAAGACCAGTGGATATTGTTGCACCCGGATCAAACGGTTAAAGACATTATCATTGAGGTTTTGAATGGTCATGAAGATTTTTCAGATGATTATGATAGGATAGCTCTTTTTTTTGATGGCAATAGCATTGAGAAAACTTGCACTTCTCTTTTTGATTTTTGTAAACAAAATTTACCATACATCGAAGAAAATGAGGAGGAGCAAACAGTAGCAAGTCCAAGCGCATTATTAACGAGAGGTCATTGTGATTGCAAGGGCTATGCAAATTTTTCTGGAGGCATATTGTCTGCATTAAATCGGCAAGGCAAAAAAATAAAATGGAATTACGTTTTTGCTTCTTACGATCTATTGCGAAAATCCCCGCATCATGTTTTTATAAATGTTATTGATGATGACGGAAACGAAATTTGGATTGATCCAACGCCGGACAGCGAAAAAAAAGAACCTGTCTGGAGAGTAGATAAAAAAATCAACGACATGGCACTTTATAAAATTTCCGGGTTTGAGGAAGATCAACAGAGGCAATCTGCTGCTATTGGTGTTGTTGTTGCTCCGAACGTTGACGTTAACAATATTAATTATGACGGATCAAACAAATATGCGAATGTGTTTGGTCATCATTTAGGTTTGTCCGGGTATGCAGAATATGAAAATGACTCTGGGACAAATTGGACAGATGTAGCTAATCAGATCAATACAATGATAGCCAAAGGCCCTCACCCAGGTCACACAGTCACATCTGACTTTGTTAAATGGGTTTTTGATAATAATATTCGATTTTGGAATTTTTATTATCCGGCTGGTGTTGTTCCGGGATTTGCAGATAGCATTAATCAATTGTTACCGGCCTCGTGGCCTCGTCCAGTGGTAACACAAGACGGACGGTTAACATTTGACAGGGATGCCATGTTGGAAGATTATCGCAATGCAGAAATCCATGTGCTTAATGCAGCCTTGCAGGATTTAATCAATCGTTACGATCCTGCACCATATCCATTAAAGCCAAGAGACGTTAAACTTTTTTCGCAAGAGCATACCGGAAATCCAAACGATACAACTGCAAATCTTTTTACAGAACGCAGAGGGGAAAGCGATTTAAAAAAAGCAATAGATACTGTTTCCGTTGTTGTACTACCTATTATTCAAGCAGCAGCCGGATATTTGGGTATCAAGCTTGATCTAACAGGCGTTGAGGATTTTGTTGCAAGCAATTATGACAAGGTTGATTTGCTCGATCAAGCTTTTGCAAAATATTTCCCGGATAAAAATGTTTCTTATTCAAATGGAAACTTAAATATTGATGGCAGCAACATCCCCGTTGAACAACATACTGTTTTAGATGATATAAAAAAATTCTTGTCAACTCCAACAGGGATAATTGTCGTTGTTGGTGTTGGTGCATTGCTATTAATGCCAAAAAATAAACGCAGAGTTACAGGAGTGAAAACAAATTGGATCGTCCCCGTTGGTTTAGGTGTTGGTTTGATCTGGTTTATTAAAAGTAGGGACAGCTTTAAAAATATAATGCAAGAAACAAATCCGATACCTTATGCATTGCCAGGGCCAGGGCCAGAATCACAACTGCAAATTGCTTATCCAACGGATCAACAACCTTCTCCTGGTCTGGAGGTAGTTTCTGAGCCGGTCCAGATAGATGAAAACATATATGATGCCGGCTATCTTGTAAAACCTGTTTTTGATCCGATCTATGACTATAATTTAAAAGAAGATTTTTTCACCACTGCACAAACAATGTAAACATGCCAAACGCAAAAGCAAAATCTAAGTTCCTGGCTGCTGTTAAAAAAGCAAAGCAATTGTACAAGACAGGCAGATATAAGAGATTTAGTGATGCAGTGAAAGCGGCTTATGGTAAGAAAACTGCTGGCAGAAAAAAAACAAGTTCCCGGCGCAGATCAAAAGCAACGAGAAAAAAAGTTAGTGCAGTAAAATTGATTGAAAGGGGAGAAAGCAGAAGAACAAAGGCAAAAAGAATTGTGAGGGTAAATAGAACTCGCAAAGGAACGTTTAAAAAATTTTCGACAGTGACAGGGATCAGTGATTACAATCATGTAGTCCTGCAAAAAATACAAGCTACAAACGCTTCATTAGGACAAGAAATGCAACGATTGGAAAGATTTAAAAGGACGTGGCAGGAAATGCCAGCAGGGACAGGGAAAAGATTAATGAGACGCAGCATAAAAGATCAACAAAAATTGATTAATAAGATCAGGGCCGACGTGAGAGGGTTCAGGTCTCTGATAAAATAAAAATTTGCAGTTCCGCTAATGGTGGCGGTTACTGTTATTTATTCACAACAAAAATAAAAATCATGGCAAAAAGGAAAAGAACATCTAAGACAAAACACCGCCGCCGCCATAGCATCGGTGCATTATCATTAAGTGCAAGCTCTCCATTGGTAATATATGGATCAATTGCACTTGGATTTTTGATGGGTAACACGGTAAATGGACTTTTAAATAATCTCGTCCCGTCTGCAATTGTGACCGATTCAACAAAAGCGGTGACCACTGGGAAAATTCTGGCTGCTGGTCAAGCCGGGTTAGGTGCAGCTCTTGTTTTTATGAAAGGCAGGAAAACGACTATCAAAACAATTGCCGGAGGCGTTTTGCTTGGATCAGGATTAAAAAGAGCAATGACTGTTTTCAAATCCGGCGCAACAACAATGGGCGGCTATGGTGACGTGCCGGTATTAGGAGCTTATAGAACCAATGGGCAGCTTGGTTACAGAAAGGTTGCCGGCTACGGTGACGTACCCGTAATAGGTTCTTATGCAACTCCAGGCGCATTGAATGGTAAAGTGATGGGAAGCCTGCATCCGTCTGGATCGGGAAGCGGGCTAATGCAATAATATTGATCAATTACAGATAAATCCATCTATGAGACAGTAAGAGGATCTGCTGCGGACATAGATGGAAATAACTATCAGATCCTCAAAAACAATAAAAATAATAATTTTTATGAAAAATTTTCGCTTCTTATCGCTGATGTTATTTGCTTTTGCAATGACATTTCTTCTTATTCCTTTATTTGGTATTATACCGTCATCATGTTTAGGTGCTGGAATTATTTGCCTCTATTGGCTACCAGGTGAATCTGGAGCTTTAGGGATGAACAACACAAATAATTTTTCTGCTCGTGACTCTTACCGGATCGCAAAGGAATTAATTTATAATGCAATGCGAAACGATCCAAAGTTTGGCGATATAACAGGCAATCCTAAAGGTGATAGAGATTGCCGGGATTGGGTCAATAGCAGAAAGTTTTCTCAGTCGGAAATTCGGTTGGAAGTTGAACTCAATGCAGTCAACAGTTCGTTTATGTTTGCGCTTACTGCTACTCAACAAAACAGCACCAATGTAATTTTCAATACAGAAAACCGCCTAACAATACAGGACACATTAATATGCAATGAGTACGCACTTTTCATTGGCAACCCTACCAGTAGAGTAGACACAACCTGGGAACTTAAAACTTATGGTAATCCAATTACGTTTGCTGCCGGTACAGACGCCAATTTGCTCAACACTACTTTGTACAATCACGGTTATTTTAAAATGACATGCAACAAAGATGTTATCATTCCTTATCGTGGCTTATTAAATCATTGGTATAGGCCGCAGACACAACAAACAGCCGTATTTGGAGCAGGAAGTCCTAACGATCAAATTCGTGGCGCAGAAGATGGTGGTATCACACAAGAACCAAATCTTCTACTGATAGGAAGTAAAGGATATGAGCCGCAAATTATTTTGCCAAGCAACATGGCATTGACTGATACATTTATCCGGGCCATATTGATATTTAGAGGTGATTTCGCTCAAAACAGTACATCTGTCGCCTAATTCATAAGTTCACAATGATCATGGTTTTAAAGGCGCAGTGTATCGACACTGCGCCAATTTTAAAAATTCATAAAACTTTTACAATGGACGTTTCAAAACTCAATCAATTAAATACACTGCTGGTAATGGAAGAGCCAAGAGGGCCAAGCCAGTTGATAGAAATATTAATCCCGGCACAAATTATTTCTGTTGTGCAAATTCCTGTCATTCAAAATTTGCAAAATCAAACAGATCAAATTGTGATTTTAAAAGCCCTTCGGGTTATTCCTGACTCCATCCTTACCAATGGCCCAACATCAGGTTTAGTTAATGCAACACTGGTTGAACTGCAAAAAATTTCACTTGTGATTTACTCTCAGGAATGGATCAAGGGCCAACTGATCCCTCTCTGCACATTGATTGACACATTCACGGAAGGTTCTGGCATTCCTTTCAGCACAAGAACAAAGCGTTTTGATAGTTGGAAAGACGTTAATTGGGGCAAATCATCCTTGCAATATTCAAACGGTGCACCGTCAAGCGGCGCAGCTTATTGCATAATTCTTGAAGCTGAATATCAAAAGTTCAAAAAAACAGTAGACGGACTTGTAGAGATACAAGGCGTTTCGTAAAAACAATTTCGTTATGTCCAGCGTGCAATTTTACGGAAAGGGAAAAGCAATTGAGGCATATGAGAATTGCAATATTCCTGCCTGGGGTTTGTTCTCTGGAAAACAATTACTGTGCAGGTATCAAGGCAGTGACATAAATGAAGGGAAACAATTGCTTGATGATTTTCTTGATAAGATTGAAGAAGGCACGGCAACTTATACGTTAAAAGTTTTTGAAGCAGAAGGGAATAAGGCTATCAGGATAAGAGAGAAAACAGAATGCGACAGTAGTTTCAATTTCAAGCTTGATAGCATTGATATTTTTTCCGAACGTCAAGAACAGCGCGGAAGATTTTTAAATAATGAATTGGCAAAAACACTGACAGGGATCAATGACCGGCTGCTAAAGATCGAAACAGAATCAATTGAAGAACAGCCGGAGGACGAAACTTTTCAAGAGTCAATTGGCAAAGCAATTCAGCAATCAATTATTGGAGCGATACAAAACCCGGAGCAACCAAATGTATTAGTTGATCTTCTCAGGGGTGTATTAGGACAGTCAGTTCCAAAACCGGCAATTGGAACTGTCACCCGTGCTGGTCAAATTGCCGGTTTTGGAACTGATAGCAATAATGCATCAACAAAAATTGAGGGCAGCAAACTAGAGCGGTTAGGAAATGCAATTGACATCTTAGAAAAATATGACGACAAACTTGTTGAACATCTGGAAAAATTAGCTAAAATGGCAATAGACAATCCTAAAAAGTTCACAGGATTAATAACAATGCTTGACATAGCATGACACAAGTAATGACTATATGCAAACCATGCCAGGAAGTAATTGGTCAAGTCCCTGGTCAAACATACAACGCTCAAATTGTAGATGAAAATGGTCATGGGATTTATGCCCGGATGTTTTATTTGGATCAAGACGGCCAGCAGATTTCCAGTGAGTCAGACACAACGCAAGATGGATTTTTTCATTTTACATATCCCACAAACAACGCTGACAGCATTTTTGTACAGATTTATTCCACAGCAGAATATGAGCCTTATGTTGCAAGCTTTGATGAATTAGTCAATGGGAAAGTGACACTCAGAAAAAAAGTTGCAGACACCAACGGCAAAGGACTATCAACAGAGGCAACTCTGGCTCTAGTTGGTATTGGTGTTGGATTAATATCATTACAACGAGGCAAAAAAGTTGGTGCAAATAAAGCAACAATGCTTTATGAAAAATTCAACAGGCAATCCACCAACAATAAAGCAATGACGATCGGCGCTATAGTTGTTGGCGGCTATATTATATATCAAATTTTCAAATATAAACCTACCCCGGATCAAAAGGCAACTCTTGATGATGCCACAAGGATGATAGACATTTTACATTATCAATATGGCATTGATCCGTCATTACCGGTTGCACAATATTCATCATTTGCTAGCATAATAAGGACAGCCGTTAACGATTGCGGAACAGATGAGGCAAGTATAAACAGAGTTTTCGACTCTCTGAATAATGAGGCAGACATTTATATGCTAACAATTAAATGCAATATACTTTCTTACAAAGGCTGCTTTGAGGGAAGTTATTTCAGTAACGTTCACTATACATTACCAGAGGCAATAACAGCCGACTTATCAGATACAGAAGTAAATAGAATAAATTCAATTCTGGCTGGTAAAGGCATTCAATATCGTTTCTAATGAACAAAACAAAACAAGACGATTTACAAAGGTTTGATTATATCCCAACGATAATACAGGAATCAAAATGGCAGAATGTAGAACCTTTCTGTAACGGCTGGACTGTAACAAATATCGGGGACGTAATTGTAAAAGTCAACGATCAAATTTATTACCCTGGCGTGATTGGAGTTTCTTTAGGAGACAGTAGAAGCTTTGGAGGTAACGAAGGAGAGATTTACAAAGGAATAATTAAAATTGCATTTCAAGTACCACCGGGAGGCGTCAATCCCCAAATAGAATTAGTGCAAAAAGTTTATATTTTCAAAGAAAAAGAAGATGGGTCAAAATCAAGGTAGTTTAACAGTCAATCAAAGAACGCCGACGACAACAACACCACCGCCGCCATTTATCGCATCGGCCGCGGAAAATGGCGTATCTATTGATCCCATCACTTTCAGAATTGTATTAGGACAAGTTAATGGACAAGTCGGAAATCCCGGAAGATTTTTGAGTGACAGAGAAGAACCAATGAACGGATTTACTTACAGGATCACAGACGGAGGCAACAGACAATTTTTTATTGATCCCCCTGGAGCGGGGTATCTATATACATTAGGAGACTCCGACAATGCAAAAAATTTTTTACAAATAAGAGGCGGCAACAATTCAAACCAATTTTCCTATTTTGATGATGCAGGAAATCCGTTGCTATTCATTGGAGATACTTTTGCCTCCCCAATTTCCTCCTTACTTTCCCCTAATACAACTCTTTCCGTATTGCTTGATGAAACAACAAATCAAGCGCAATTAATAGCTGGAGGCGATCTGCTTACCATTAATAGTGTTTTAAATAATGCAGCCTTTACAAATGCAGGAACAAACATGAAACTTGGAGTGAACGTTGCAACGCCTTTAAAAAACTTGCATGTTTTTGGGACTTCAAATCAATTTGGAGCGACCAATCATGCAAGCGGATTCAATTCTACATTTGATGACCCAATTAGTGCAGTGACCAATGCCGAAAAAGGCGTTAACATCACTCATTACGGCAATGATGGATTGACAGGACATATTAGATTTTTCAAAACAAGAAATGCCGATCCATCAATAAATACAGCAACAGCAAATGCAGATCAATTAGGAGGTATATCCGTTTTTGGCGTTGATACTGGAGGCACTATTAGACAATCTCACAGGATATTATATGGTCAAAGTGGAGCAAATGCAACCTTTGTTTCCGGTTCAATATTCTGGCAATTAGTAAATGGCGCAGGGATATTGGGTAATAAAATGTTTTTAGGGCCAGAAGGTCAATTAGGATTAGGAACAGTTACGCCTGTTGCATCCGCCAAATTTGAAATAGTTAGCACAACACAAGGGTTTTTACCGCCAAGAATGACAACAGCGCAAAAGAATGCAATTGCAGCACCGGCAACAGGATTATTTATTTACGACACCACATTAAATAAATTATGTGTTTTCACAGGCGTTAACTGGGAAACAGTAACATCAGTATAATGGCAGACACAAAAGAAATATTGAAAGTGAAAGTAACAGTTATTGAGACAAAGCAAAATAAAGCTTTAGGCATTGTGTATCTGGCAGTCGCGGACGAAAAAATAAAAGATCAAAATAAACTTGTTTTTCAAATCAATTCAATAGAGAAAGATTTTGCAAACAAATTCTCTATTGACGATGAAATCACAGTAACATTAACTAAATAATTTCAATTATGACAACAAGAAAAAAAGTCGATCGGACACAGACAAAATCGTCTGTAAAGCCAGGTAAGCAAACCCCGGACACAAAGACAAAAACATCTGGGAGGACCTCTAAAAAGAAGTCTGCAGTAAAGACAGAAGGATCTGTGAGTGATCACTCCAGGCAGGCATGGGAGAGAGGCGACAGTGTAGCAACGGCAAAAAATGAAACAGAGTAACCAAATTTTCTAACAATAAATTTTCAATTATGAACATCGTCGGAATTAATCTATCATCAAAAATCGATGCAGCCGTAGTGATTACCAGTAACGTAACTCTGGCTTCCGTTGGCACTTTCTTTGGCCTGTTAGCTCCAACAATCGGAGCAGGGCAGACATGCCATTGCCGTTGGTGGATTCCTTTTTCAGTTGGTGCAACGGGCGGCGTAAGGGCGCAAATAGTTGTTCCGGCAGCGGGAACATTGTTTAATGCAACATTTACCCTGCATAACACAATTGCGCCGTCAATCACAGACGCGTCACAAGTGGCCAGCGCAGCATTCACCAACGCACTTGCAAACGCTGGCACACACTGGTTGGAAATTGAAGCAGATATTGTAAATGGAGTAAATGCCGGAACAGTGGATTTGCAAATTGCACAAAACACAAGTGATGTACTTTCTTTGACTGTACTCCGTGGCGCATGGTGCAGTTTGACTAAAGCATAATTCATTACTGTGGGAGAAAACCGTTTCCGAGAATCGGGATTAATCGAAAGATAATACAAACGGATATCCCACAGTTATTTTTATCTGTACTCGATCATATACCCCGAGCTGGTAAAGTCAAAAACATCTATACTTCAGTTTTATGTCAATTGCAGAAAGAATATACAATCAAGCCATCACAGACGGAATGCCTCCAGTGCTGGCAACTCTTATTGTGTCACAGTCAGGACATGAAACAAACGGATGGACAAGCAATGTTTTTCTAGCATGCAATAATGGATTTGGATATAAATGGGTAGGACAAGCAACAGCAATTGGGCCTTGCACAGGATCACCAGAAGGCGACAGCTATGCAAAATATTCGACCATTGAACAAAGCACGCATGAAATAACCCTGTGGATTAAGCGCAGGCAAAATGAAAACAAATTTCCCGCAAATCTGAACACTATCAACACGCCGGAGCAATACGCATTACTTCTGAAAAATGCAGGGTATTACGGCGATCCCCTTTCTGTTTACACAAACGGCTTAATTTACTGGCTTCGTAAAATCAGCGACACATTAATAACACCGACAAACGGATTGGCAATACTATTCCTGCTGGCCTTAGGATTAATTTTCCGCAAACGTATTTTTAAGTAGCTTGCAATAAGTTTTCGAACTAATTCAAAGTCCCCTCCCTGTCTTTTTAGACGGGGAGTTTTATTTGGTGGAATATACAAAACCATCTATATTGCCGGCATTGCCGGTTGCCGGCACCTAAAGACAGTAATATCTATATGAGATCCACCACAGGCATAAACAACTATCCAGGCAGCAAAGGCGCAAGCGGCGCATTCCAAAAAATCATTTCTGAAATTCCACGTTGCGACAGATTTATTGAGGCAATGTGTGGCAGTGCAATTATCAGCAGCAAAATAAAAGGAGTGGCCAACATAGTTATAAATGACATTGACGGCCGCCTTGTGGATAGAATCAAATTACCAATAGCAAAAAAGGAAAAACTCAGCTATGAGGATCTGATAGATAAATACGACTGTGGTGGACCAAAAACGGTTTTCTATTTTGACCCTCCCTATTTACTGGAAACCCGCAGCTACCAGGGAAAGCTTTACAAATTCGACTGGGATAAGCAGGATCACAAAAACTTTATTGCCAAGGCCTACACAGTCAAAAGCGACTGTATGATATCACATTATCCATGCAATATGTATGATAAAGCTTTTAAAAATTGGAGAAAAATTTATTACAATTCAATGACCAGGGCAGGAATTAGAAAGGAATGCCTTTACATGAATTTCAAGCACCCGGCACTGTTGCTAGATTACCGGTATGTTGGGACTGACTATACCGATAGACAACGAATAAAAAGAAAGGTTGAAAAAACGATAAAGCGATATGACAAATTACCAAGTCAGGAACGCAGCACTATACTTTCAGCACTCATTGACCATTATAGTTATCTGGACACAGCTAAATTGCAACAGATGCAGAAACGATTAAAACAACAGCCATTATTTTAAAAGCTCTGTTAATGAAAAGACAAACGCCGGCCAGACATTACTGCACATATTGCGGCAGAAAAATTGAAGAAAAATATCTCGTTAAGATTCATTATACTTTACTCAAAAAAGATGCATTTCACTGCCAAAAATGTATGTCTGCGAATGCAGACGTTTTGCACAGGATGATAGGCAGAAAAAGTAAGTACCTGATTGAGCTTTTTTCCGGGTCAAAAATAGTTTCAACCATTGCAAAAACGGAGTTTAATTACACCACGGTCAGCATTGATAATAATTCAAAGCTCAGTCCCTCGATCTGCACCGATATTATGCAATTAAAATTGTCGGCGCTGAGTAACAAAAAAGAATGCAGGGTTATCTGGGCTTCGCCTCCCTGCACTTACTTCAGCAAGTTGACGATCGGACAGCACTGGAGAAAAATTACAAAAGCACACAGACAATATATCTACATGCCACAAACGGAACAAGCCTGGTCAGCTATTAAGATTGTAGAAAGAACTCTATGGCTTATCAAGAAAATAAATCCAACGTTTTACTTCATTGAAAATCCACAAGGAGTTATGAGACATTTAGCTCAGCTCAGTAGCGTTCCATTTCGTTACACAGTCTCATATAGTGATTATGGAATTGACATCTATAAGCCAACAGACATTTTTACAAATTGTCCTGGACTGCCATTAAAAAAGATAATCCGGAATGTAAAAGAAATGCCTCCTGATTCAGTTGCCAAAATGAGCAATTCCTTTGAACGATCGAAAGTACCAGCTCAGTTGATCCGAACGATCTTGCAAGCGGTGAATTAGGGTTATCAACAATTGTGTAAAAGTGAAATGGCAGGGTTACTGATCTGTCGCTACTTTAGCCTTATTAAATAATTCAACTTATGACTCCATTCTTACAATTGTGCATTGAAATTGCACTTATCACAAACAGCCTGTTGGCTATCGCAGCCATAATAGTTTTAATATCCAAAAACAAAGAGCACACAATCAGATTTAAAAACAGGGTTTGGGGCAATATTGATGACCTCCAACAAAGAGTTACCGAATTAGAAGAAAAAGTTTTTCCAGAACAAGCCTCAAACGATACTTCCAATAATTGATTTAAGGTAGCCATGCGCTTTGGCGCATGGGAAT
>Ga0184636_1000146_pt1 | contig 16881 bp, 11 predicted proteins | sample PLM3_60_b2_FD_133164 | JGI IMG/M metagenome (GOLD analysis project Ga0184636, IMG submission 133164) | Groundwater sediment microbial communities from an aquifer in East River, Colorado, USA - PLM4_90_b2 | ecosystem: Environmental > Terrestrial > Soil > Riparian zone | place: USA: East River... | reverse complement strand
ATGCGAATCCAGTAAGGTTTCAAATTTACCATTGGGCTCCACATAAAAAATATAGCCGTTCCAGGCTGTGACAATAAAATCACCATTGCCAACCGGCTCAATACCATCAATGCCCTGAGGCAGCTCTGCGATCTTCGTGATGTTCTTATTTTTATCTGCTTTAATAAAATTTTTACCGGCGCCAATGAACAGGTCATCACCGATGGCTTTTAATCCATTTACACCCCTGATAGTGTCGAGATAAAGAGTGGGCACATCATTTTCGATTCTCCAGATCCTTGCTTGGCGTGAATCGGAGACATAAACAATTCCCTTGTTGTCAACCGTAATATCATTTAAGCCATTCGCATTTTCAATGGCGATCTTTTTTTCAACCTTTCCATTCTTTATATCAACAACAACAACTTCGCTGATATCAGCCGCATAGATCCTGTTGCCAGACATGCCCAGGCCTTTCGGTGCATTTAAGCCGGTGATCCAGGTTGAGTCATACGTTTTTCCATCCATGGTCAATTTGCCGACTCCACCTTTTCCATCTGCATCCCAGCCACCGCCGTTGATCAGGGAAATATAAAGAATTCCTTTTTTAAAATCCGGAAGAACAGATTCTGGAATGGCAACTACAGTATCGGTTTCCCAAAGTTTTGTCAGGGAATGTGTTTGTGCGTTTACAGTAATAGCCGCAACCAGGAATAAAAGACAAGCAATCTTTTTCATAATTCTTTTTTTGATTTTCACGCAAAGACGCTAAATCCCCGCAAAGGAGCAAAGTATCCTGAATATCGAACACTCTTAGCGTCTTGGCGAAGTTTTGCTTCTTTGCACGAAATTATTTCATTTCTATGCACCGTGGCAAGAACAAAGAAAGAGTTTTGAAAGATGGAATAGAATTGAATAGTTGACTTATTATTCAATCATTTTAGCATAGCAGGATGACCGTATGTATTGCTGATTTCAGGGATAACATCAAATAATACAGGAATTCCGTGAAATCCGCGATCAATTTGCAATAAATTCTTTTTGATAGATCAGCGGGCTTTTTCCTGTAATAAGTTTAAAATATTTATGAAAAGAAGTAAAATTATTAAAACCGCTTTCATAACAAAGTTGTTTGATGCTCATGCCGCTTTCAATAAGCAGTTTACAGGCATGTCCCACCCGGATCTCTATTAAAAATTGTGAATAGGTTTTTCTTGTCCTTGATTTAAAATAACGGCAGAAAGAATTCGGACTGATATTGGCCACAGACGCGATCTCTTCCAATTGTATGGGTCGTTTAAAATTTTTAAGTGTGAAATCGTAGATATCGTTGATCCGGTCATTTTCCGCTTCAAGAAAATCATGTTTAAAACCCATGGAGGCCAGCGTTTCAAGTTGCTTGCAGCCGGAAATGGTTATCAATGCCTGTATCAGCAAAATGATCCGCTGCGGACCATCAGCATCCAGCAATTCTTCTAATGTTTCTGCAACAGCCTGTTTGGTTTTACCGGTTATCTGCAAACCTCTTTTTCCTTTTTCAAGAACTGATTTGATGCCCACATTTTCAGGAAGATCGAGAAAATTATTTCCCCAGAAGTCTTCGCAGAAATGGGCTACTCTTACATCCGCGGTCGCTTTCGTGTTTTCTTCAAAATAAGCATCATCAAACCTCCAGTAATGCGGCAGGTTTGAACCAACCAGCACAACATCACCGGCATTAAATCTTTTTATACTATCGCCTATGAATTGAGTACCCTTGCCCTTTTTGAAATGAATTAATTCGACTTCCTTGTGGTAATGCCAGCGATTATTGACATGCGGAACAAGGTCCTGCCGTATGCTAAATGAATGGCCCGGTCCTCTTAATACTTTTAGTAATTGTGGTCTCATTCAGCTTAATTAACTTAAAAATGCAATAAATTATGAGAAATATGCCAAATTAGCTTATTTCTTAAATTTTCAAAAAATTTCCGGAATAAAAATTTTTTATACCCATTATCAGGAACCCGGCTGTTGCAAGACAAAAAAATTATAAAAAGGGATGCTTAATTTGCAGAATTTCCATGGATGAGATTCAAAACCAGGGACGGTTTGCCCCTGATGCTAAAATAGTTGAATGGATAGGCAATCTTCTGTACCGCTGCAATTGTGTTTCACTTTTTATTTGTTATACGATATGATCTGCTTATAATCTTAGATAGATCAAAACAGTCGCTAAGAAATTGCCGTATGAATAATAAGCCGAATTACACCTTACCAATCATATTGGTAACCTCACTTTTTTTTCTGTGGGGTTTAGCATATGGGTTATTGGATGTACTTAATAAACATTTCCAGGAAACTTTGAATATTACCAAGCAACGTTCTACTTTATTACAGGCTGCCTATTTCGGGGCTTATTTTTTAATTGCATTGCCTGCAGGACTGTTTATGAATAAAGCAGGTTACAGGAAAGGAATCATCTTCGGCCTGCTGCTTTATGCTGCCGGCGCATTATTATTTTATCCTTCGGCACAAAATGCCAGCTTTCCTTTTTTCCTGCTGGCGGTATTTATATTGGCCAGTGGGTTGACATTTTTAGAAACGGCAGCCAATCCCTATATCACTGTACTTGGCAATCCCGAAACTTCTGAATTTCGTTTAAATCTTTCACAGAGTTTTAATGGGGTAGGATCGTTTATTGGTCCTATTATTGGCGGCGCATTATTTTTTGGAAGTAAAACATCTTCTCAAACTTCTCAACTTGGTTCTGTTAAACTTGTTTATATAGCGATTGCCGCATTGGTGCTGATCGTGGCATTTTTATTCATCCGTACACCAATGCCTGAGGTTAAAGAGGAAGAATTAGTAATCGACCGCGCAGAGCATGCCGGGAAAAAATTATTTCAGCATACACATTTTATCTGGGCTGTTGTTGCGCAATTTTTTTATGTAGCTGCGCAGGTGGGGATAGCAGCCTTATTTATTAATTATTGCACAGAGAAAGGGCTGGGAATTACCAATGAACGGGCTGCCTATCTTCTTTCAGGCAGTTTGTTATTATTTACTATCGGAAGATTTGCCGGTACGGCACTTATGAAATTCATATCACCAAACAGACTTCTTGCCACCTATGCAATTATGAATATAGCTCTTTGTGCAGGCGCTGTTTGGTTACAGGGAATGATATCGGTATACGCCCTGATGGCCATCTTCTTTTTTGAGTCGATAATGTTCCCGACTATTTTTGCATTGGGTGTAAAAAACCTGGGAGCCTATACAAAAAAAGGTTCATCGTTCATTATTATGTCAATTGTTGGCGGAGCCCTTGTTCCTTACGTGATGGGCTCATTGGCTCAATTATATTCAACGGCTTTTTCCTATATCGTTCCCCTGGTCTGTTTTGTATTTGTCTTTATGTTCGCTGTTCATGGCTATAAAATAAAATCGAATGAAGCGGTATTGTCTTACACTTGATCTGAAAGATGACAAGGAATTGATCGAAGAATATGAAGAACATCATAAAAAAGTCTGGCCGGAGATCCTGAGATCAATCAAAGAGGCGGGCATTGAACAGATGGAAATATACAGGTTTGGAACAAGATTGTTTATGATCATGGAGGTGAATGATGATTTCAGTTTCGAAAAGAAAAAACAGGCTGATAAGAGCAATGAAAAAGTGCAGGAATGGGAAGAACTGATGTGGAAATATCAGCAACCGGTAGCCGGTTCGGCTAAAGGTGAGAAATGGGTGCTTATGAAAAAAATTTTCGAACTAATTGTATAATATTATGATGGTAAAAGATGGCATACAGCCATATTTAAAAATTCACCCTGATGATAATGTGCTGGTGGCATTAAAAGATCTTTCTTCAGGCACCCCTATTTCAATTCAGAATCATGAACTGACACTACCGCAGGATGTAAAAGCCAAACATAAATTCTTCATCAGCGACATGAATGCAGGCGATGATGTGATCATGTATGGTGCGTTGGTTGGAAAAGTACAGTCCGATATTCCGAAGGGCGGGCTGATGACAACACAGAATACCAAACATGCTTCCGGGAAATATGTTTATCGTGGATTTAAATCCCGCTGGCATTCACCTTCCGTTTCAGGATTTGCAAATAAAACGTTTAACGGGTATAAACGAAGCGATGGAAGAGTAGGAACGGCAAACTACTGGATCTTTGTACCGATGGTTTTTTGCGAGAACAGGAACCTGGATATGATCAAGGATTCCCTGCAAAAAGAATTGGGTTATGCAGTCAGTGATAAATACCGCCGCTTTACACAACAATTATTATTGGCTGTAAAAGAAGGCAGCGATGTAAGCGGTATCGACCCGGTTCTTTCTCCATCCAATGGAAAAGAACGGTTCTTTAAAAATGTCGATGGCATTAAATTTTTAAATCATTCAGGCGGTTGCGGAGGTACAAGACAGGATGCGGCTACATTAAGTGCTCTGCTGGCTGCTTATGCTGATCATCCTAATGTGGGCGGAGTTACTGTTTTAAGTTTGGGATGCCAGCATTTACAAACAGAATTTTTTCTGAAAGACCTGAAAAAACGCAATCCTTCCTTTGATAAACCGCTATACGTTTTTGAGCAACAAAAATCACAAAGTGAAGAGCAGTTGATCTATGAGGCGATCCGGAAAACATTCCAGGGGCTTATGGAGATCGATAAGATCGAAAGAGAACCTGCGCCCCTGAGTGCATTAACCATTGGCGTAAAATGTGGTGGCAGTGATGGTTTTAGCGGAATCACTGCGAATCCTTCCGTTGGATATACGGCCGATCTGCTGGTTGCACTGGGCGGCAAAATCCTGCTTGCTGAGTTCCCTGAATTATGCGGAGCGGAACAGGATCTTATTGACAGGTGTGTGGATAGCAACACTGCAGAAAAATTTATTCATTTAATGAAGTCCTATGATGAACTGGCCAATAAAGTGGGTTCAGGTTTTTCAATGAACCCCTCACCGGGCAATATTAAAGAAGGCCTGATCACCGATGCAATGAAATCAACCGGGGCAGCAAGAAAAGGAGGAACTTCTCCTGTTGTGGATGTATTGGATTATACAGAACCTGCTACCAGGCCTGGATTAAGTCTTGTTTGCACACCGGGAAATGATGTAGAAGCAACAACAGGCAAAGCCGCATCCGGCGCCACCCTTATTCTATTTACTACCGGCCTGGGCACACCCACGGGGAATGTAGTTACCCCAACCATAAAAATCGCAACCAATTCATCCCTGGCAAAAAGAATGAGCGACATCATTGATATTGATACCGGGGGTATCATCAATGGTGAAAAATCAATTGAACAGATGGGCGAAGAGATACTTGAATATTGTATCAGGGTAGCCAGCGGAGAGATCACACCGAAAGCTGTTCAGTTAGGACAGGATGACTTTATTCCATGGAAACGAGGCGTTTCACTTTAAGGAACAAGGGCACAAGGAACAAGGTACAGGGTAGTTCGATCTTTCTTGTTCCTTGTACCTTGTCTCTTGTACCTTGTGTCTTTAAATTTAGATATCTATGTTTCGACTGGATGGAAAAAAAACTGCTGTTACCGGTGGCGGAAGCGGGATTGGAAAAGCGGTTGCTCTTTTGTTTGCAAAACAAGGTGCGGAAGTGCATGTGATCGATCTGGATCATGAAGCGGCAGAGACAACAGTAAGAGAAATACAAGATGTTAATGCGCAGGGAAAAGCAGTTGCCCGGGTTTGTGATGTTACTTCTCAGCAACAGGTAAATGATATTTTTAGTAAGATCGGCGGTATTGAAATTTTAGTGAACAGCGCCGGCGTATCGCATGTCGGAAATGTGGAGAATACTTCTGAAGCCGATTTCGACAGATTATACAATGTGAATGTAAAGGGAGTTTATAATTGTCTGCACGCTGCTGTTCCCTTAATGAAACAAAATAAAAAAGGCGCCATCCTGAATTTAGCCTCAATTGCCAATAATGTGGGACTGACCGATCGATTTGCTTATTCCATGAGTAAAGGAGCCGTATATGCAATGACTTTATCAGTTGCAAGAGATTATATTCATGAGGGGATACGCTGCAATTGCATTTCACCGGCGAGAGTTCATACGCCGTTTGTAGATGGATTCCTGAAAAAAAATTATCCGGGCAAGGAGCAGGAAATGTTTGAGAAACTGTCGAAATCACAGCCGATTGGCCGGATGGCAAGGCCGGAAGAGATTGCCCATCTTGTTTTGTATCTCTGTTCCGATGAAGCCTCATTTATAACGGGATGCGATTACCCGATCGACGGCGGATTTATAAAATTGAATAATTAGATATTTTTACGCAAAAACGATAGCTATCGGGATCGCAAAGTCACAATGTTGATCTGTGCCTTTGTATTTAAACTTTGGGAAGTGGGCCAGTTTGAAAATTTTGAATACAGGCCCATGTCCCGATAGTCCCGATGGCTATCGGGATCGGGATAAATCGTGGGCTAAATAACCAAACTGACACACTACCAAACTTTGAGCCTTTGCGTGAAATAAAAAAAAAGCATTATGAAACTAATTCGCTTTGGAGAACCAGGAAAGGAAAAAACCGGGATTATTATTGATAACAATTATTGCGATACTTCTTTGTTCGGAGAAGATTATAATGAAAAATTTTTCGAAACGGATGGATTGAGCCGGTTACAAAAATTCATTGACGAAAATAAAGATCAACTGCCGAAGGTTTCAAAGGAAGCCCGGTTAGGAAGTCCCTTTGCAAGACCATCAAAAATCATTTGCATCGGTTTAAATTATGCCGATCACGCGAAAGAAACCGGCGCTGCCGTACCTACTGAGCCCATTATTTTTTTTAAGTCTACTACTGCCTTAAGCGGCCCTGATGATGATATCGTCATTCCCAAAAATTCAACCAAAACAGATTGGGAAGTTGAATTAGCGGTGGTGATCGGTAAAAGAGCGTTGTATGTTGATGAAGAGGAAGCTTTAAATTACATCGCAGGTTATTGCCTCCATAATGATCTGAGCGAACGGGAATTTCAATTGGAAAGAAACGGGCAATGGGTGAAAGGAAAGAGCTGTGATACGTTTGCACCAATGGGTCCTTTTTTAGCGACGAAAGATGAAATTAAAAATGTGGATGAACTTCATCTCTGGCTGAAAGTAAATGGAAAGACCATGCAAAACAGCACAACCGCCAATTTCATCTTTAAAGTACCGTTTCTTGTTTCCTACATCAGCCAGTTCATGACCTTATTGCCGGGAGATGTGATCTCAACCGGAACTCCGGCAGGAGTAGGATTAGGAATGAAACCGGCTGTATATTTAAAGCCGGGGGATGTAGTGGAATCAGGTATTGATGGTTTAGGCGTTTCCAGGCAAAAAGTAAAGGCCCATGCGAATTGATGCCCATCAGCATTTCTGGAAATTTGATCCGGTCAAAGACGGCTGGATAACAAATGAGATGTCTGTGGTACGCAGAGATTTTTTTGCTAAAGATCTTCAGCCACGGTTGGCAGAAAATAATTTTGATGGTTGTGTGGCTGTCCAGGCAGATCAATCAGAAACAGAAACAAATTTTTTATTGAAGCTTGCGCAGGAAAATGATTTTATCAGGGGAGTTGTCGGGTGGATCGATCTGCAGGATAAGAATATAAACGAACGGCTTTCCCATTACAGGCAATTCAAGGTGCTGAAAGGCTTCCGCCATATTTTACAGGGAGAAAAAGAAAGGGATTTTATGCTGAAGCCGGAATTCATGAATGGCATTAAGGCATTAAAAGATTTTGATTTTACATACGATATCCTGGTTTTACCTGACCAATTGCAATACATAAAAATTTTTGTAGCTGCCTTTCCCGGGCAGAAATTTGTAATTGATCATATTGCCAAGCCGTATATAAAAGATAGAAAGATGGATGATTGGAAACGGGATATTGCAGCTGTGGCACAATATGAAAATGTATATTGCAAAATATCGGGTCTGGTAACAGAAACTGAATGGAGGACATGGAAGGAAAAAGATTTTGCGCCGTATCTTGATTCCGTAACAGAAGCGTTTGGCATTGATCGTATCATGTTCGGATCTGACTGGCCTGTTTGTTTGCTGGCAGCTTCTTATAAACAGGTTGTGGATATTGTAAAAAATTATTTTTCATCTTTTACCAATGCTGAACAACAGAAAATTTTCGGAACAACTGCAATTCAATTTTATAACCTGTAAAAATTCTCTTCCGCCCGCCTGAGACGGGAGAGATTCAGAAATTGATTATGAACCTGGAATTAAAGAATAAAATAATTATCGTAACAGGGGGCGCCAAGGGAATAGGAGAGGGCATTGTAAAAGTATTGGCAAACGAAGGAGCCATACCTGTAATTGTTGGCAGAAATGAAGCCGACAATAAAAAATTGATGGATGAAATAACTTCTTCCGGTAAACAGGCTTTCCGGGTTGTGGCTGAATTAACCAAACCCGAAGAATGTGAAAAAGCAGTATGGGAAGTATTGAAAAATTTTGGCCGCATTGAGGGCCTGGTCAACAATGCAGGAGTAAATGATGGGATAGGGCTAGAAACTGGTAATTATTCAAAATTCATGGAAAGCCTTCATAAAAACCTGGTACATTATTATCTCATGGCTCATTTTGCTTTGCCGGAATTAAAAAGATCAAAAGGCCCCATTGTAAATATCAGCTCAAAGACGGCAGAAACAGGACAGGGAAACACCTCAGCCTATGCTGCAGCAAATGGCGGACGAAATGCATTGACAAGAGAATGGGCCGTTGAACTTTTAAAATATAGTATTCGTGTAAATGCAATTGTTGTGGCTGAATGCTGGACACCACTTTATGAAAAATGGATCAACACCTTGCCTGATAAAGAAAAAAAACTAAAAGAGATCACTTCAAAAATTCCCCTTGGCAACCGGATGACCACAGCCGAAGAAATTGCAAACATGACCGCGTTTCTTTTGTCTGAAAGATCAAGTCATACCACCGGTCAGATCATACACGTGGATGGTGGTTATGTTCATTTGGACAGAGCTCTCGCAAATGCCTGATCAATTTCAATTTTTAAAGGCGACCAAAAGATACAGGCATAAATATTATAGCTTTAATTTGATCCCTCCGTTAACGACGAATCCATCCAAAGGAGCATAAATATCCCTGAAAACCGGGTTATTTATTGAGCCGGTATAAATAGCTTCAAATTTTGTTTGTCTTGTGTCTGTGAAGTTTTCAAAATTGACAAATACTGAAAAATGCTTCCATATTTTTTCAGCCATAAAGCCTGCGATCCGGTATGATCTTCCCTTGGTTCCGTCGCTAAGTTTTTGAGTACTGAAATAATAGGCTTCTAATCAGTTTGGGAAGCAGCAAGAACCTGTCTGCGTGCCGTCGCCGCCGGGGACCAGACAGGCAGGTTTCTTCAAAGATCAGACTCCGCAAGTTTCGGGTTGTATTTGCTTCTTCATTACATCAATTTTGTATCAACAAAAAAATAAAAAATGAAAACATTTATTTTAATACATGGGTCATGGCACAGTTCATGGAACTGGCACAGAGTAATCCCTATTTTAGAAAAGCAAGGTCACAGGGCCATTGCAATTGATCTGCCGGGCATGGGAAGAGATAAGACACCTATTCAGAATGTAAAAATGCAATCAACAGTTGAGAAGATCTGTAGACTCATTGACAGTATTGAAGGGAAAGTAATACTGGTAGGCCATAGCAAAAACGGGATCATGATTTCACAGGCAGCGGAATACCGCCCGGATAAAATTGAGAAATTAGTGTACCTGGCTGCCTATTTAATACCCGATGGTAAAACACAAAGGGAATATTCATTGCAGGATACCGGAGGAGTACTAAAGCCGTATGTAGAGATGTATGAAGAATTGAATGCACATACCCTGAAACCTGAAATTTACAAAGAAGGCTTATATGCTGATTGTGATGATAACATTACCGAGCTGGCAAAATTGTTGCTTAGTCACGAACCGGTAGAATCGGGTATTACACCTCTCCAATTAACAGAGGACAATTATGGAAGAGTACCGAGGATCTATATCGAATGTACAGAAGACAAAGCCGTAACTCCGTTCATTCAAAAAAAGATGTATACAGAAACAAGTTGTGAAAAAGTCTATAGTTTGCCCACAAGTCATTCCCCGTTTTTTAGTAAACCGCAGGAGCTATCAGCTATTCTTTGTGAAATAGCAATCGGGTAAAACGAATATGAATAATACAGGATCAAAACTTTTTGCTATTAGTAAGGGAACCGGGTTTTATAATGCTCAATAAAAATGCGCTGATAAGAAGCTGTATCATTTTTGTTTATTTAGATGATCTTTTATTCTTCTTCCCCCACATTCGTCATTTTTGCCAAAGCGAAAAATGCACCCTTTGTTATTATCCGGATTTTGGGAGAAAGGTTTTTTAAGATTGTAACTTCTGTATAGCCTATGTCTGACACTCCTTTTATTACCTGCACCCTTTCAAATTTCGTTTGTGCGGACTCTGCATTTTTTTCTTCTTTTTCTGACAAAGTATCTTTTACTACGACAAAAATGTAGTCCTGTCCTTGAAAATTGACAATCGCATCTGTAGGCACGGCAGGTACTACGCTTTCTCCAATACTTATTAATGCAGTAATATTCATTCCTTCTATTAAACCGGATTTATCGCCTTTTACAACTGCATGTACAGGAATTGTCTTTGTCTCGTTAACGAAAGCAGTACCTATTGAATATATCTGCGCATCATATTCTTTACCCGGATTATTGGTAAGGGTGAAATGTATGGTTTGATTAACATGAAGCCTTGGCAAATCCTTTTCATAAATAAACAGATCGAGATGCAGTTGTGAGTTGTTCACAATCCCGGCGATAGGTGTGGAAGGATCAACATTAGAGCCAATTTGTGCAGTTACACTACTTACTGTACCGCTTATAGGTGCTGTAATGGCAATTGTCGTTACAATATTTCCTTTGTTTACACTTGCTGTTGAAATACCCATTGCACTTAATTGCTTTTGCAGTGAATTACGGGTTACTCTTAATGTAGCCAGCTCGGTTTGCACTCTTTGCACATTTTTTAGAGGTGCTGCATTGCCTTCCACTAACTCCTTCTGCCTGTTAAGCTCTATTTCTGCAAGATCTATTTGTGCATTTACAGTTTGCAATTCCTGCTGCAATCTTGCTACATCAGGATTAACGATTGTAGCTACTACCTGGCCTTTTCGGACAAAGCTGCCAGGCTGTATATGCAATGTTCTGATTACACCACTATTCACAGATGTAACTAATGCTTTATTCTGGTTAGGAACGGTAAGCATACCATTTGCCTTGATAGAAGTTTTCAGGTTTTTCAATTCAATGGTTCCTGATTCAATTCCTGCTGTTTTTATTTGGAGGTCAGTTATGGTAACAATATTTCCTGTTGTTTCTTCATGATATTCCTCTTCTTTTTTCTCTTCCGTTTTTTTACTACCGCATGAAGCAATAACAGTAAATAAGCTTAGTATTAAAATAAATCTTTTCATCGTTTTATCTGTTTAGATAGTAGTTTAATTGTATTGCGGATTGATTGTATTGATTCAGTACATCGAGATAATTTTTCTGGATGTCTATAGCTTGTGTCAGAAATTGTGTTAACTCAGCAAAGCTTATTTCACCGGCCCTGTATGAAATATTGGCTGCTTTAATAATTGCATCTGCCTGTGCAAGCCCTGTGCTTTCATAATAGTTCAATAGCTCCTGATCTTTTTGCAGTTGTTGGTGAGCCTGGCTGTAATTTGTGCTTAAAGTTAGCCTTTCATAATCCAGAACCATTTGCTGATAGTTTCTTTCTAATTCTGCAGCTTTTATTTTATTTCTGTAAGCATTTGCACCAAACAGTGGGATACCCATAGTCACAGAAAAACCCGAATAGGGATTTGAAACACCATATAATTGTTGAGAGAAAAACCTGCTCTCAAAATTTGGCTTGCGGCTTTGTCGCTGAACATTGATTTCAGCCTGCGAAATATTAATATTCTGCTGCTGAAATTGTAATTGCGGATGATTGTAAACAAAGCTGTCCAAAAATGAAACCTGAATCTTTTGTAAGGTCGCCAGCTCAGGTAAGTAGTAAAATGTTGTATTAAGATACTTTCTGAGTAATTCCTGCTGCGTTTGTATATCTCTTGATAAGAGTTGCAATTGCATGGAAGTTTCTTTTGCTTTCGCCTGAGCTGCAATACTATCGAGACCTGCACTTTCTCCTGTGCGAACCCGTAATACCGCTGCTTTTGCAAGTGAGGTATATAGGCTATCTAATCTTTGCCATAAAGCCTGTTTGCTTTGTAAATGCCAAAGATTATAATAAACACTCTGAACATCTCTTTTGATTTCTAATGCTCTTATCTGTTTTGTTATCCCTATAGATTTCATCTGTTCCTGCAACAAGTTTCTTCTTGCTTTGTACATACCGGGCCATTCGATGCTTTGAGATAATCCAATTTTCAGAATGCCATTAGGATCTTCGGGATTGATATCTTCATTTTCGACAAATACGCCTGTTTTTGGCAGTTCAAGCCAGGTATTGCTCAATGTCTTGCTGCGTTCAATTTGCAGATCACTGGCACGTAATTGAAGATTGTTTTTTAATGCAGTGTCATAGATCGCATTAAATGAAATTCTGGTCTGAGCAAAAACAGATTGACTTACAAAAACAGCTATCAGGATGGTTACTATTTTTGGTAATGAATTATTTCCTTTCATTTTATTCTTTGTGAAAATGATATACAGTAATGGAAGTACAATAAGGGTGAGAAGGGTAGCCGTTATTAATCCACCGATAACAACTGTTGCCAAAGGCTTTTGAACCTCTGCACCAGCTCCTTGTGATAAGGCCATTGGAAGAAAACCAAGTGAGGCAACCGTGGCCGTCATCAGTACCGGGCGCAATCGGATTTTTGTACCTTCTAATACCCTTTGTATTACATCTTCCATTCCCTGCTTTTCAAGTTGATTAAATGTTCCAATAAGAACTATTCCATTTAATACCGCCACTCCGAATAAAGCGATGAAACCTACTCCAGCGGAAATGCTAAAGGGCATATCCCTTAGAAGTAGTGCAAACACACCCCCTATTGCAGCCATGGGGATAGCAGTATAGATCAATAATGCCTGCTTGACTGACTTGAACGTAAAGTATAGCATTAGAAAAATCAGAGCCAGGGCGATAGGCACTGCAATTTTCAATCTGGCAGATGCTTTTTGCAAATTCTCAAAAGAACCGCCGTATGTATAATAATAGCCTGGCGGAAGCTTACCTTTTTTATCGAGTGCCTGTTGCACTTCCTCTACTACGCTCTTTACATCACGGCCGCTTACATTGAAACTTATGACAATTCTTCTTCGACCTTCTTCCCGGCTAATTTGTGAAGGGCCGGTTTGATAGGAGACATTTGCCACTTGTGAAAGCGGTATCTGTGCTCCATTATCAGCTGGTATGTATAGATTGCTGACATCTTCCAGGGAAGTCCGGTGGGCACTGTCGAGACGAACCACCAGATCAAACTTTCTCTCATTCTCATACACTACTCCGGCAACCTCGCCTGCAAAGGCTGTACTGATAACATGATTGACATCCTGGATATTCATACCATAAGCGGCAAGACGGTTTCTGTCATAATTAATGGTTATCTGTGGCAGGCCACTCACTCTTTCCACTTGTGGTTGTGTGATTCCTTTTATCGAACGAATGGAAACAGCTACTTTATTGGCATAGGATAATAATGTATCCATGTTCTCTCCGAAAATTTTTACGGCTACATCTTGTCTTATTCCTGTCATCAATTCATTAAAACGCATCTGTATCGGCTGACTGGGTTCAGCAATTACGCCGGGTATATTATTAAGTGTCTCACGCATCCTATCCGCCAGCTCATAAAAATCATCAGTAGTTTTCCATTCTTTTTTATCTTTTAATAAAACTATCACATCGCCATTATTTACTGGCATGGGATCCGTAGCTATATCGGCGCTACCGATTTTGCTAACCACCATTTTTACTTCGGGATATTTCTTCAGCATTCTTTCTGCCTGCAGTACAGTTTCTGTTGTTTGAGATAAAGAAGCACCCTGGGGCAAAGTAAATTCGATAGCATAATCGCCTTCTTCCAGCGTGGGAATGAACTCACCACCCATACGGTTGAACAGGAAAATAGCAACTATCAGCAAAGCAAATGCTCCACCTACGATCATATATTTAAGTTGTATTGTACGGCGAAGTGCGGGCGCATATAATCGTTGAAAGAAATCCATCATTCTGTCGGCAAATGTTTTTTTGTGGGAAATATTTTTAGAAAGAAATAATGCCGACATCATTGGAATGTAAGTAAGAGAAAGAATCAATGCCCCCAGAATAGCAAACCCAACTGTTTGAGCCATTGGACGGAACATTTTCCCTTCGATGCCCTGCAATGAAAGAATTGGCAGATATACTATCAGGATGATAATCTGCCCGAATGCGGCCGCATTCATCATTCTTGATGCACTTTGCTGTACAGTGACATCCAGTTGGTTTTGCGATAGCCTGTCGGTTGCTTTTCGTATTACCAATTGATGAAAAGTGGCTTCTACAATAATAACGGCTCCATCTACGATCAAACCAAAGTCAATAGCGCCAAGGCTCATGAGATTGGCACTGACGCCAAAGAGATTCATCATGCCCAATGCGAACAACAATGATAGAGGAATGGCTGAAGCAACAATTAATCCTGCTCTCAGGTTTCCAAGAAAGAGAACAAGTACGAGAATTACAATGAGAGCCCCTTCCATCAGGTTCGTCTTAACGGTATTAATGGCACGGTTGATCAGATCAGTTCTGTCCAAAAATGGCTCTATAGTAACATCAGCAGGCAGAGATTTTTCAATGGACTGCATTCTTTCCTTTACACGGCTTACCACATCTGCACTGTTTGCACCCTTAAGCATAAGTACAATTCCACCTACAACTTCTTTTTCTCCGTTGTAGGTCATTGCGCCGTAGCGTGGAGGAGACCCAAATTGTACAATGGCGACATCGCGAATAATTACAGGAATCCCATTGGATTGTTTTTTTACGGCAATATTTTCAATGTCATTTATTGAACTTACAATACCGACACCCCGGATAAAATAGGCATTTGGCTTTTTGTCAATATAAGCACCACCGGTATTTTCATTATTTTTCTGAAGGGCTGTAAATATTTCCGGTATTGTTACATTCATAGCCTTTAACCTGTCAGGGTTTATGGCTACTTCGTATTGTTTGGAAATCCCTCCAAACCCTGTTATTTCTGCCACACCGGCAATTCCATATAATTGCCTGGCAACGATCCAGTCCTGCATGGTACGCAGATCCATTGCAGAATATTTTTGTTCGCTTCCTTTTTTTGGGTGCAGGACATACTGGTAAATTTCTCCAAGGCCGGTTGTAACCGGCGCCATCTGCGGAGTTCCTGCTTCCCGGGGAATTTCTTGTTCCGCTTCTTTCAATTTTTCTGAAATCAACTGCCGGCCAAAGTAAATGTTTACATCATCTTCAAATACTACGGTGATGACACTTAATCCAAACCTGGAAAAAGAGCGCATTTCCACAATATTGGGAAGATTAACCATTGATTTTTCAACCGGGTAGGTAATAAATTGTTCTACTTCTTGTGCGGCTAGTGTAGGTGCGCGGGTAATGATCTGTACCTGGTTATTAGTAACATCCGGCAACGCATCTATGGGAAGTTTATTGGCGCTCCAGACGCCCCAAACGATCAGGGCTAATGTCATTATTCCAATGACAAGCTTATTTTTAATACTGAATCTTATGATTTTATCTAACATGGTATTATCCCTTTATAGGTTTCATTACTTTCTGTTCTATTACTGAACCTTTGCGTGTTCAATTTCTCTATGCTTTTGATATTCTTCTTCATTCTTCATTTCTTTTAGAAAAGTATACAGTATAAAAATGGCAGACAGGATAAGAACTATTATCCATATAATCGTAGATAGATGCCATCTTGTGCGGCGAGATTCTTTTTTATCAGATGAGGCCATAGAACTTTCGTAATAATTGTAGATAGGTCATTGCTGAGAAACAGCAATAACAAAAATGGGATTTCAACTAAATTAAAAAAGGAATTAAGCTCTTGGAGGCTGCCAGAAAGGAAGTGAAACCTGAATTGTGTTTTGAGACAGATAAGAAGAAAAAACCCTGGAACAATTTAATATGGGACTAATAACAGAAGCAATGAAATGATTAATTGAAAACCCTGCGCAACAAGCACAATGACAAAAAGGCGAGCAGGCATCACTATGATCAGTGTCCTGGTTTGAGATTGGTTTGGCTAACTCTGTTTTAATGCTTTTAACTATCATAGCAGACGCTCCATCGGTACAATACATACAACTTAATGTCAGTACTATACATGCCATTATAAAAGCGAAGGACTTCATGGAGTGCAAAAATAGCTTTTCTTTTTTAAAGCTTTTACGGGATAGGGAAAATATAAGCCAGCAGGTTATGCAAAAAACCGAAGCTCCATACCAGGAGGAGGACTGAATCAGCAGAGGCAGGCTTGTATGCCCTTAACTCCCTGATGTAAGTACAACCGAAACCCGATGGCAGCATGTTATCGCAGAAGAAAATTTCTAACGGGGATGTCCAGCAAAAAAAAGACAAGGCTCAAGTTTTATTGAGTCTCCGCTAATAATAAGATGCCTTTTACTAAAGACATATTCTCCGATGCCGCACACAGCCATACATTGCGACCCGAATTTATCCATCGCTTTGTATTCCCGGCCGGAAGATGGTTGACCTGCCCGATGATTCCTGTTCTGATCAGCAACAATTAGTATTAAACATTAAACGGATGTTATGAAAAAAATTTTCTTAACCAAACTGTTTTCCTT
>Ga0184636_1000145_pt1 | contig 16932 bp, 15 predicted proteins | sample PLM3_60_b2_FD_133164 | JGI IMG/M metagenome (GOLD analysis project Ga0184636, IMG submission 133164) | Groundwater sediment microbial communities from an aquifer in East River, Colorado, USA - PLM4_90_b2 | ecosystem: Environmental > Terrestrial > Soil > Riparian zone | place: USA: East River... | reverse complement strand
TGCGGGATATCGCCGCCGTGGTCAGCTATGAAATACCGCTGGTGCTGGCAATTATCGGCGTGGTTATCGTCTCCGGCTCTCTATCCATGAACGATATCGTTTTAGCCCAGGATATACCCAATATACTGGTACAGCCGTTGGGCTTTGTGCTCTTCTTCATCGCCGCTTCCGCCGAGATTAACCGCAGCCCTTTCGACCTGACGGAGGCGGATTCTGAATTAACAGCCGGCTTCCATACCGAGTACTCCGGCATGAGATTCGCCATGTTTTACCTGGTGGAATACGCCGAGGCGATGGCTATGTCGGCCGTTATCACCACGCTTTTCTTAAGCGGCTGGCGCGGACCCTGGCTGCCGCCGTGGCTCTGGTTCGTCATCAAAACGGTTATCGTTTTCTTCGTTATGGTCTGGACGCGGACGACCCTGCCGCGCGTGCGTATCGACCAGCTGATGGGGTTTGCCTGGAAGTTCATCTTTCCGCTGGCTTTGGTTAACTTATTCATTACCGCCGTCGAGGTTATCGTCTGGCCGGATGCATCGCAATGGATTTTCGTCGGCGTCAATATCGTCCTGGCGATAGTATTAGTATTTTTGGGGTCAAGATTATTTAGAACGGGGTTAGGCAGAGTTGAAGTTTGAAAATTTCGGACTAGGCATATTAAAGGGTATGGCGGTTACGGTGCTCCATTTCTTCCGCCACGCCGTAGTATCGCAATACCCGGAACAGCGACTTAATATCTCACGGCGGAGCCGGGGCAACGAGCTGGTTTGGAGTAGAGACCGTTGTACCGGCTGCGCGACCTGCGCCAAGGCATGTCCGCTGGGCGTTATTGAAATCGCCACGGCAACGGACATGACCGAGAATAAGTATAAAGTGGAAACCTACCAAGTGGACACCGGCTACTGCATTATGTGCGGCTTATGCGTGGAAGCATGTCCCTATGACGCGCTTTTCCTGGGTTATTCTTTTGAGCGGGCGAAATACCGCCGCGCTGAGCTGGTGCAGACCAATGATGAACTACTGGAAAATCCAAAAAGACCCGTCAGCGGGTACTTCCACCCTGATATTGCGGCAAAACTGCCGAAGCAGACTCTGCTGATTGAAAAAGTTACGGAGAAGAAGAGGAAATAATGGGACAGGCAGTCGCATTCTGGATAATGGCGGTGGTAATCGTGGGGGCGGCATTAGCAGTCGTCTTTCTCCGTAACGTCTTCCGCGCTGCCCTGCTGCTCATCCTGTGCTTTATCGCGGTGGCGGGGATTTACATTACCTTAAGCGCCGACTTTTTAGCGGCGGTGCAAATACTGGTGTATGTCGGCGCGATATCCGTATTGATTATTTTAGCAATTATGATGACGCGGGGCGGCATCCAGAAAGGCAGCCCTGCTAACAAATTAAGAATACCGGCGGTTATCGTCGCGGCGGCGCTGCTGGGCATTTTGATTTATGCGGTTACAACCAGCACCTGGTATATTTCGCCGCAGCCGCCACTGACCGATACCACGGGGCCGTTAGCCGCCAAACTCTTTAGCGAGAACGGATACATACTGCCGGTTTTAATAGGCGCGACGCTGCTGCTGGCGGCGATACTGGGCGCTATCGTTATCACGAGGGAAAATAAGGAGAATAAACAGTGACCATCGGACTAACGCATTATCTGGTGCTTTCGGCGGTGCTTTTCTGCATCGGGCTTTACGGCGCGCTGACGAAGCGCAACGCCGTGATTATCTTAATGTGCATCGAGCTAATGCTGAACGCGGTAAACATCAGCTTAATCGCCTTTTCCAGCTACGTTGTGCCGCAGTTATTGACCGGGCAGGTCTTCGCCATCTTCGTCATAGTCGTGGCGGCGGCGGAAGTGGCGGTGGGGCTGGCGATCGTGCTGGCGATTTTCCGTCATTTTAAAGATATCGACATAGATAATATCAATTTGCTCAAGTGGTAAAAGTATATGTGGGTAGAAGTTAAAAAAGCGCAAACGTTAGTCATCGCCGAGGCATGGAAGGAATGCTTCGAGGGCGAAGGTATTCCTACGCGCATTATGCCGCAGAAAGGCTTGCCCAATGGAAAAGCCATCGGCCCTTATTCCGTTATGGTGCCGCATGATAAAGAACACGTAATGGAGGATATTCTAAGAAAGCTATGATACCTTATCAACTAATCTGGCTCATCATGCTGCTGCCATTGGGCGCGTTTATCGTCAACGGACTGCTGCTGCGGCCGTTCGTTAAGCCTAAGAGTAAGGTTTACGGCTATATTACCATGGGCGCAATAGCCGTTTCGGCGGCCTTTTCGGTCTGGGCGTTAATCTCCGTAATGTCTACGGCAGACAAACAGATTGCCGTGCCGGACGTCAGCTGGATTACCATCGGCACCTTTAACTTCCATATCGGCATGATGATAGACCAGCTTTCCGCCGTCATGGTAGTCGTCGTATCGGTGGTCAGTTTAATGGTGCAGATATACTCACTGGGCTATATGGAGCACGATGACGCCGGTTATTACCGTTATTACACGTTTATGTCTTTATTCACCTTTTCCATGCTGGGGTTGGTGTTATCGGATAATCTATTATTCACCTTTGTTTTCTGGGAGATGGTGGGGCTTTGTTCTTACCTGCTCATCGGGTTCTGGTTCCATAAGCCGTCGGCTGCCAACGCCGCCAAGAAAGCGTTTATCGTTACCAGAATCGGCGACTTCGGGTTCCTGGCAGGGATTTTAATACTCTATGCCAACACACATACCTTCGATATCGCCCAGCTGCATAATCTAGCCGTCACGGGAGCGCTGGGCGGGTCGGTTTTAACGTGGGCGTGCATCGGGCTGTTCGGCGGAGCCATCGGCAAGAGCGCCCAGTTCCCGCTGCACGTATGGCTGCCGGATGCGATGGAAGGCCCCACCCCTGTCAGCGCCCTCATCCATTCGGCGACGATGGTCTGCGCCGGCGTCTTTTTGGTAGCACGTGCAATGCCGCTCTTCGTTTTCTCACCCGAAGCAATCAGAATTGTGGCGGTCGTCGGCGGGTTTACGGCTATCTTCGCGGCGACTATGGGCCTGGTGGCTAACGATATTAAACGCGTGCTGGCCTACTCCACTATCAGCCAGATTGGCTATATGATGCTGGGGCTGGGGGCAGCCGGTTCGGCGATAGCCTCGGAAATCAACAGCGGGGCACTCGTCGGCACCGGCGAAGAAATCGTCATTATAGCTAAAGCAGCCGTGGCAGTGGGCATGTTCCACCTGTTCACCCACGCCTTTTTTAAAGCGCTTTTATTCATGGGGGCTGGGAGTGTCAACCACGCCACCGGCACGTTTGATATGCGTCAGATGGGCGGTCTGCGCAAAACCATGCCCTGGACCTACTTGACCTTCCTTATCGGCTCGTTAAGTTTGGCGGGCATCTGGCCGCTGGCGGGCTTCTGGAGCAAGGACGAGATTCTAGCTACAGCATTTACCAGTCAGCCGGTTTTGTTCTGGCTGGCTATAATAACCGTATTTTTGACGGCATTTTATATGTTCCGCGCCATTTTCATGACCTTCCACGGGCAATACAAGGGCGGGGATAAAGAGAGCGGCAAAGATTATAAGCATACCCACGAGTCGCCGTGGGTGATGGTAGCGCCGCTGGTGTTCCTGGCGCTTTTGGCGATAGGCGTCGGCTGGTGGAATACTACCGGCGGGTTCAGCGCCTTCTTTGGGGCGGAGAGCGAGGCGGGGAGTGGTTTTATGGCGGTCTTCAATATCTTCACGCATACCGTCAACGGCATACCGCTGCCATTGATTTCACTATTGGTGGCATTACTGGGCATCTTCAGCGCCTATGCCGTCTATCTAAAGAAATGGATTACCGCCAAGTCCATCGGCAAGTTCTTCGGGCCGCTCTATAACGTGGTCCGCGATAAGTATTATTTCGACGAGCTTTACGAGAACATCATCGTTAAGATAGGGCTGATGAAAGGGCTTTTCACCGGCTTCAAGCTGTTTGACGAAAAGGGCGTGGACGGGGCGGTTAATGGGACGGCGGAGGTAGTGGTGCGGGGCGGCAAAGCCATCAGACAGGCGCAGACAGGTCAGTTACAGCTCTACGCGCTTTTCATCGGCATTGGTTTAGTTATTATTTCAGTTTGCGTATTGATTTGGGGGAGATAGCATAATTGGATTTTAACTGGTTATCAGTCATACTCTTCCTGCCGGCGGCAGGGGCTATCGTTATCGCCCTGATGAAGGGCAAGAACGAAAAGCTCTATAAGTGGCTGGCGGCGATATTTACCGCTATCCCTTTAATACTAGCGATATACCTTTTTATAGCCTTCGACCGCACGGCGGGGGGTATGCAGTTCGAAGAAAATTACCTGTGGATTGCCCCGCTTAATTCTTACTACCACCTGGGGGTGGATGGGCTAAGCTTACCTCTAATGCTGTTGACCACCTTCCTCGGATTTTTAGCAGTGCTTATCTCCTGGAAAGTCACGGTGCGGCCACGCGAATTCTTTGCCTGGCTGCTGCTGCTGGAAACCAGCATCATCGGCGTGTTCGTCTCACTCGACCTGCTTTTGTTCTTCATCATGTGGGAAATCGAGGTTATCCCAATGTACTTCCTGATTTCCATTTGGGGTTCGGGGAGGAAGGGCTACAGCGCCACCAAGTACGTAATTTACACCTTGTTCGGCAGCGCCCTGATGCTGGCGGGCATTTTGAGTTTGTATTTCACGACCGGCAGTTTAAGCATGATGGATATTGCCAACGGCGGACTGGGCATGGTGCAAACAGCGATGCCGGCCGCGGCGATATTTTGGCTGTTGTTCATCGGTTTTGCGGTGAAGCTGCCGATGTTTCCGCTACATACCTGGCTGCCGGACGCCCATACCGACGCGCCAACCGCCGTTAGTGTGATGCTGGCAGGCGTTTTAATCAAGATGGGCGGCTACGGCATGATTCGGCTATGTGTAAGTATGTTCCCCGCCCAGGCACAGCAGTACGCCCAGATTCTCATTATATTGGCGCTGGTGGGCATTATTTACGGCGCGGCGGTAACTTTAATGCAAAAGGATATCAAGCGGCTGATTGCGTATTCCAGCATCAGCCACATGGGCTATGTTCTGCTGGGCATCTTCGCGCTGGGACAGGTGAGTATGACCGGCGCCGCTCTACAGATGTTCAGTCACGGTATCGTTACCGGCCTGCTCTTTGCCATGGCAGGACTGTTGATTCATAACGTTGAAGTACGCGACTTAAGCAAGCTGGGCGGACTAGGACGTCAAGTTCCCATTATAATGGCGGTCTTCGTTATCGCCGGGCTGGCGTCGTTAGGGCTGCCTACGACCAGCGGTTTTGCCGCCGAATTCCTCGTCTTCCTAGGCTCTTATACCAGCAACGTCGTCGCCCACCTTAACGTTTACACGATTATCGCCATCATCGGCGTCGTCCTGACAGCCGGCTACATCCTCTGGATGGTGCAGCAGGCGTTCCACGGTCCGGCGAAAAAAGAGTTCAACCGCGTGAAAGACGCCGACAATTTAGAGAAAGTCTATATGTTCGCGATGGTAGCAGTGATTATGCTGGTAGGTATTTACCCGGCGATTTTAACCGATGTCTTTAAAGTGGGCATTGAACCTATTGTTAGGTTGATTGGTGGATAATGGTTCGACAGGCTCACCATGAGCGGATAAAGAGAAAAAAGGTGGAAAATTAGTTGAATCTGGCGCTGTTTAAACCGGAGATAATCCTGGCGACTACTGCCGTGCTGGTCATACTGGTTGACCTGTTTGTCAGTCAGAAGTACGTCACGAAGTATTTAACTTTGACCGGGCTGGTAGTGGCCGGGGTTTTTGCCGTGTTGATGTGGGGCAATGATAACCCTGCCCTATTCAACAACATGCTGGCGGCAGATAACTTCGCGATATTCTTTAAGCTGTTGTTCCTGGGCATCGCCTTTTTGGTGATACTGGGTTCCGCCGACTACGAAAACAAGTTTGCCAGTTTTAAGAGCGAGTACTACGCCCTGATTCTCCTTTCAACGCTGGGCATGATACTGATGGCATCGGCTACCGACCTGATTACCATTTATATCTCTCTAGAGTTAGCGAGCGTTTCGCTCTACGTGCTGGTGAGTCTGCTTAAGGATAAAAAGTCCACCGAGGCCGCGCTTAAGTATCTGCTGCTGGGGGCTATAGCGTCGGCGGTGCTGCTCTACGGCATGGCGCTGGTTTTTGGTTCGACAGGTCAAACTCAACTGACAGCGATAACGCAGTCCATGCATGCTACCGGGTCTAGTCAGCCGGGGCTTTGGTTGGGCATCGTCATGATAATTGCCGGATTCGGGTTTAAGATTGCCGCCGTGCCCTTCCACATGTGGGTGCCGGATGTTTACGAGGGCGCGCCGACAACCGTCACCGGCTACCTTTCGGTGGGGAGTAAAGCGGCGGGGTTCGCCGTAATTTTACGCGTCTTTTTCAGCGCCTTCGGCACGCCTTTCTCGATGAGTTACAACTGGGGCGTGATTTTCGCGGTGCTGGCGGTCATCAGCATGATTGTCGGTAACGTGTCAGCTATCCCGCAGACCAATATCAAGCGGATGCTGGGGTACTCCAGCATTGCCCAGGCCGGCTATCTGATGGTTGGTCTCGCCACCTTCGGCATGGCGATGTCTTCAACCCTATTTGCCGAAAGCGGATTACTATTCTTCCTAGTAAGTTACGCTCTGACTAACCTGGGGGCGTTTATCGCCGTAGTGATTATCTCTAACAAGATTAACAGCGACAATATTGCTGACTATGCCGGCATGGGCAAGCGGTCGCCTTTAATAGCATTAGCGCTTACATTGTGTCTGGTATCGCTTATCGGCATACCGCCGGCCGCCGGCTTTATGGCGAAGTTTTACCTCTTCAGCCTCGCGGCGCAACACGGACTACTCTGGTTGGTCATCATTGCCGCTATCAACAGCGTCATCTCCGCCTATTACTACCTGCGCGTCGTCAAGGTCATGTGGTTCAACCCTGCCCCTTCGCGGGAAAAGGTGCCATCTTCTATTGCCCCTAAAGTTGCCCTGGCCATCTGCTGCCTGGGCGTCCTGCTGCTGGGCATCATCCCCGGACTAATGATGAAGCTGACGGAGCTAGCCACGTTTATCTTCTTGGGTTAAAGGAGCGGCGTGGCATACAAAATCACCGAATATTGCATTAAGTGCGGCGGCTGTTTCTTTATTTGCCCGGCTGGGGCGATATCAGAGGGCGAAAACACCTATGTCATTGACGCCGAAAAATGCTCCGAGTGCGGTAAATGTCTGACAGACAACCACTGCCCGGCCTGGGCAATCGTTAAAGAATAAAGGTTCTCCTGGTGCGAAAACGCTACACTATTATTTCCACAACTCGGGACAATTAAGGTATAAATCGTCTATGAAAACCATATCGCTAAAAGGAATAAAGGTAGCGGTCACGGTAACGTCACCTGCTTTGGTGTAAGTGGCATTAAAGACTAAGACAACCTTGGCACTGGCCGTTCGAACACTCGTAAGCGTACAAGACACATAATAACCGATTCTATTTTCATAGAAACTCTTGAAAGAGTTAAAAATATCCTGTGATGTCCTCGCCAACATGTCTTGAGTCATAAAGAAACAATAAGTATTAAAATCACCGGAATTTATTGCCTGCAGCATTGCCTTGGTTACATCCTGGGCATGAAGCGGTTCTAATTCCAGTGAGCTTATAGTTAAACTATCTACAAAAGGCTGGGTGTCATTTCCCGACAAGACCATCGTAACTAACACGTCATCTACCAGACTGTATTTTGCTTTATATACTACAGTGGTCAAGCCGCTCTTAACCGTAACATCGTTAAGCTCTAAAGACTGATATTGACCAATTTTTTCGTCACAATATCCCTTATAAATTCCAAAGTCGTTTTCGGATAACTCTGCTTTCGCATTGTCAGTTAAATAGGAAACATACCCCTGGTAATCACCGGTATTTAAAGCCTGCAACATTACCTCGGCTGTCGATTGTGCATAAGTCGGCGCAGGTGTAGATTGACACCCGCACAATACCGCCGTTAACATTAACATCACCGAAATAACGATTAACGTGATTTTACGCATTCTTCGCCTCTTCAATTAAGACTTCTATATAAAATTCTATCATAAAATATATACTAATATACAATAAAGCACAAAAAACCAAACGCCCCGCAAAAACGGGGCGCTGATTGTTAAGAAATTCCTAATTTTTAGATTTTTATTGCGCCGAATTTTTCTTCCAGAGCGGCTTTATCCCAAATTTTGCCCGTGACGTCTTCGGGCTTGGAGGCAGCCAGCATCGCCGGATATTTCTGCCAGAGTACCGGCTCTTCAAAATTGCTGGTATCGTGCCCTTCCATAAAGCCCATGACGATTTCGGTCTTGACGAAGTAGGGCCGGATACAGGTAACGGCAATGCCGGGTTCGCGGCGTATTTCCCGTGCCAATCCGAGAGTGAACCGCTCCACGGCGGATTTGGTGACACCGTAGGCGATGTTCATGCGGATTTCCTTGGCGAGGATGGATGATACGTTGATAATCATGCCGCTTTTCTTTTCCAGCATATGCGGGAGGATTACTTTTGAGCAGAGGAAGGTGCCATCCAGATTAACGGAGAGGATAAGACGCCACCGCTTATAGGTCATTTTATCAAAGGAGTCCTGCGAAGTGACGCCGGCGTTATTGACCAGTACATCTATTTTACCGAATTTTTCCAGCGCTTTGTTGACGACATTATTGACGTCTTCTTCGATGGTGATATCGCCGCCGAGCGAAAGGGTTTTACGCCCTATAGTCTCGATTTCTTTGGCTGTTTCTGCCAGCTTGCCGTCGTCGGTAACGCGGTCGCAAATCACGAGGTCGGCGCCTTGTTCTGCCATGCCCAAAGATATTGATTTGCCAAGTCCCTGCCGGGCGCCAGTGACCATGATAGTTTTACCTGCTAATGGAAGTGCCATATTGAACCTCCTTATAATTAAGTATCAAGTAACAATCCCTCCGCCCCTTTTCCCCTGTTACTTGAATATTGTTACTTATCCTATGTCAGCATCCCGTAATCGAGCGGGAAGAGACCGGCCGTCTGGTTCTTAGCGGCGTCAGAGGCCAGATATAAAGCGAGCGCCGCCACATCATCCGGCTCGCCAAAGCGCCCGATAACCGTCTGACCCAACATTCTATCGTTAACGCCGGGCATCTGCAGGAAGGGGTCGGAAAGCCGGCTGTGTACCCAGGCAGGCGCGATGGAATTCACACGGATATTCCACTTGCCCCATTCCTTAGCCATGACGCGGGTCATGTGAATGACGGCTGCCTTGCTGATGCAATAGACACCCAGTGTTTCCTCGGTACGGATGCCCATGTAGGAAGTGATATTAATAATACTGCCGCCGCCCTGCTCTTTCATGATGGGGGCAATCTGCTTGCACAGGAAGAAAGGTCCCTTAACGTTAACGTTCATGACGTTATCCCACTGCCATTCTTCGGTGTCCGTCAGAGGCACCATAAAACTGGAGCCGGAGCTATTGACGACGATATCAATGCGTTTGAAATCCTTCATAATAGCATCAACCAGAACTTTAATCGTTTCCAGCTTGCCGAGATGTCCGGCCATACCGACAACCTTGCCTTTGGACTTGGCGGTAATTTCGGCGGCGGTTTTATCCAGATTTTCCTGTTTGCGGCTGCTGATAACAACATCGGCGCCAGCCAGAGAATAGGTCTCGGCGATAGCTTTGCCGATATCCCCAGCCCCGCCGAGGATGAGGGCAACTTTACCTTTAAGTGAAAAACTCTTTACGTCCATGTATTACTCCTTATTATTTCTATTCATCACAACCCCACCCCTGTTTGTTCCCCCTCTCCGTGGACGGAGAGGGGGCTAGGAGGAGAGGTTTTTATTCTACTTTAACGATACAGGCGTCCGCCTGGGCAAGACCACCACAGAGCGAGCCTATGGCGTAGCCGCCGCCCCGCCGCCGCAGTTCATACATCAGGTTCATGATAATGCGGGCGCCGCTGGCAGTGTTAGGATGCCCGATGGCAATGGCGCTGCCGTTGGGATTCATTTTATCGAACAACGATTTGTATAGTTTAGCGTTATCCTTCGCCGCAACCTTCATAGAAACCAGCGGCACGGCAGCGAAAGCTTCGTTAATTTCCATGATGGACATATCGTCCCAGGTGAGGTTGGCTTTCTGGAGGGCTTTAAGCATGGCATAGCCGGGGCCTTCCGGCATACGGCTGGCGTTAATGGCGACAGATGTTGAAGCCACCACCACACCCAGCACCTTAAGACCCAGCTCTTTGGCGCGTTTGCGAGTCATTAGTAGAATCGCCGTCGCGCCGTCGTTAAGGCCGGGGGCGTTGCCGGCGGTAATCATCTTGGTATTGTAAATAGGCTTAAGTTTGGCCAGACCTTCCATGGTCGAGCCGGGACGGTACTGCTCATCGATATCCAGCACTTTTGGGTCGCCTTTGGGTTGGGGGATAGACATCGGCATCATTTCATCCTTGAATTTACCGGCTTCCCAGGCTTTGCCGTAATTCAAGTGGCTGCGCAGCGCCCATTCATCGAAGTCCTGGCGGGTAAAGCCGTATTCCGCGGCTACGTTATCGGTATCCACGGAAACGGGGTTGAAGTCTTTATAGCCCAGGGCTAATAAAGGGTCTTCCATTTTAACGTCCCCTAACTTACTGCCTATACCGCCGAAGCGGAGTCCTCTCACAACGTAAGGCGATTGCCCGAAAGATGCCGCGCCGCCGGCGATAGCCGCTTCGATTTCTCCAGCCGCTATTTCCATCGCGGCGAGTTTGACAGCATGCATGGCAGAGACGCAGGCCATATCAAAGGAGATAGAGACCGTCTCATGGGGCAAACCCGCGCGGATGAGCGACTGGCGGGCGGCGACGGGGGTGTATGGGTCGCGGCAGGCGGATGTATCACCGACGCCCCAGAATACCTCGTTAACTACGTCCGGTTTAATCGCGGCTCTTTTTACCACTTCACGCATCGGTATTGCGCCCAGTTCATAGTAGTCGATGTCCCGCAGCGAGCCGCCGAACCTGCCGAAAGGCGTCCTAGCCGCCGCTACGATGACAACATCTTTTTCACTAGCCATTTTTACCTTCCTTTTTGTTTTTACTTCTAGAGAGACGGATTCTTCGCTCCGCTCAGAATGACAGTTTTGTGTCTATTTCTGAGGATAATCGTACCAGCCTTTGCCGGTTTTGCGGCCCAGGTTGCCTTTCTTAACCAGGTCCTGCAAAATCGGGGCGGGCTTTAGTCTATCGCCGAATTCGGCATGCATCGTTTCCAATCCATGTAAAACGGTATCCGCGCCGGCGAGGTCGCAAAGCTCCAGTGGGCCCATCGGGTGGTTCAGACAGAATTTAACGGCTTTATCCACCTCTTCCGGCTTGTTGCCGTCCATCAGGCACCAGAACGCCTCGTTCATCAGGGCGTCCACCAGGCGGGAAACGATAAAACCGGCGTGGTCCTGCGCCTCACAGGCTTCTTTGCCGATTTGCTTAATGTAATCTTTAGCGATTTGTACTGTAGTGGGGGCGGTTTGTTTGCCCACGATAACCTCGACGCCTTTCATCACCGGCACCGGGTTCATAAAGTGGATGCCGATAAAGCGTCCGGGGCTTTTGACGACGGTGGCAATATCGCTGATGGGGAGGGAGGAGGTATTGGACGCCAGAATAGCGTCCGGTCTGCAGATTTCATCCAGCTGTTTAAAAATGCTTTTCTTTAAATCGAGAATTTCCGGCGCCGCTTCAATAACGAGGTCGGCGTCTTTAGCATCTTGATTATTAGTCGTGGTCTTAATCCGGGCGATGATGGCGGCTTTATCCGCCTCGGTCATCGTGCCCTTCTTAACCCCTCGGTCAAGGCTCTTGCCGATAGTCTCCATGCCTTTTTGGACGAATTCGTCCTTAATATCGGACATCGTTACATCATAACCAGCCTGGGCAGTTACCTGGGCGATGCCGTTGCCCATCTGACCGGCGCCAATGACGAACACTCTTTTAATTGCCATGACAAAACCCCCTTAAGGTTTATTATTACTATTCTCTCCGGCTATAGACTTTACTTTCAGCCGGAAGATGCTTTTTTAATACTTTTTTGTTTCATTTTCCATCGCTGAAGAAAGAAGGATATTTTCTATTTATTCTTAAAATTCGCTTTGCGTTTCTCCAAGAAGGCCTTCATACCTTCCTTCTGGTCTTCCGTCGCAAAGCAAAGAGCGTCACACCTGGTTTCCATATCCAGCCCGGAAGCTAAATCCGTATCCAGCCCGGTATTGATAGCCATTTTGGCCATAGCTAGTACGGGGCTGCTCTTGGCGGCCAATTTCGCAGCCCAGGCCATAGCTTCTTCCATTAACTTTTCCGGCGGGACGACTTTATTGACCAGCCCCAAAGTTAAAGCGGTGGCAGCGTCAATATTATCTCCCAGAAAAATCATCTCTTTGGCTTTAGCCGCCCCAATGAGACGGGGCAGGCGCTGCGTGCCGCTGGCGCCAGGGATGAGACCCAGATTTATTTCCGGCTGCCCAAAGCGCGCCTTTTCCGAGGCGATGCGCAGGTCGCAGCACATGGCCAGCTCGTTGCCGCCCCCCAGCACATAGCCGTGAAGCGCAGCGATAGTGGGTTTAGTCAGCGAGTAAATGAGGTCGGACGCTTTACGGATAGTCGCCATGAACTTTTGCGCTTCTATCGGTCCCATATCCTGCATCTCGGCGACGTCGGAGCCGGCCGCAAATGCCCTATCACCGGAACCGGTCAGGACAACTGCCCTAACCTCGGGGTCGTTCTCGATGGCTTCAAAGACGCCATAGAGTTCATTATAGACGGTGCTGTTGAGGGCATTGAGTTTATCGGGGCGGTTGAGGGTAACGACGGCGACGCCGTCTTTTTTCTCGTATAGTAAGGTTTTGTAGGTCACAGTCTTATCTCCTCTCTTTTAAGATTGGATGGTTCGGATTGCGTACCTGTTTACATGAATAGAGGTGGTTGGAGTACTATTTGCGAAGAAAAATACCTCTTATAGTTTATGCTTTTTCACGTGTGAGTGTCAAGGCGAAACCACTATACGATAGGCACATTTTGCCTGAGGGATTAACGGCATGTTATAATTTGTAGCTTTATGGATAATTTTGAATCGATAGCTTCATACTATGACGAGCTGTATGTAAATCCCAAGCAATATAAAGCCGAAGCCGTAAAAATTATAGCTCTAATAAAAACCTATAAACTTAGCAAAGGCAACGAACTCCTCGACCTTGCCTGCGGCACCGGCGGGCATATAGCATACTGGCAAAATGATTTTAGTGTTACCGGTTTGGATATCAGCCCGGTAATGCTGGAATATGCCACACGTAAATTTCCAGATATCAAGTTTCATTGCAGTGATATGGCGGATTTTAGTATTAGCCAAAAGTTCGATGCGTTGGTGTGTCTTTACGGCTCCATCGGTTTTGTGCGAACGGTAAAAAAACTGAATAAAGCACTGATAACTTTCGCGAGGCACATGAAGCCCGGGGGCGTGCTCTGCTTGACGCCCTGGTCGACGCAGGAAGAATTCAAACCGAGCATACATGTTGATGCCGTAAAACACTCTGATATACGCATCGCCCGGATGGAGAATGTTAAACAAAAAGCGCCGGGGCTAATCGAGATTGACTTTCATCACTTAATAGGCCGCGACGGCGCAGTTAAATATCATACGCAGACGATGAAAATCGGGCTGTTCGCCCGGCAGCAGTACTTAGACGCCATCAGCGGGGCGGGGCTGGAACTAATGGAATATTATCAAGGTTCCGACATGCACATGGGCGTCTTTGTGGCTCGCAAACCCCGGTAATTCAGGACTAACAGCAAATTGACATTCTCCCATTATGTTGGTTAAACTTGGCTTAACTGCACTAAACTCCACTTTTTATCGAGGTTACAACCATGCCGCAAATCGAAGAAATCGTACAAAGCCTGGCTGGTGAACTCAAAAAAAGTAAAGCCGACTATTTAGAAGCCCGTTTTGAGGAGAACCAAACCAGCCATATCATGTATCGCGGACGAGCCATAGAATCCATCGGGCGTTCGACTGCCTCCGGCGGCAATGTTAGAGCTTTAATTAAAGGCGGGTGGGGTTTTACCAGCTTCAATAACCTAGAAAAACTAAAAGACCGAATTTCACTGGCCATCGAGCAGGCGCAGTCCGCCGGTACGGGGAAAAGCCTTTTAGCCCCTATCGAACCGGCACAAGAGACGGTTTCCAGCGGGGTTAAACAAAACCCGGTGACCATTCCGCTGGCAGAGAAGAAGCGCCTGCTGGATGAATACAACGAAATAATCTGCAACACCCCGGGAATAAAAACCTCCAACATCGGCTTTTCGGATGGTCGTAAGAAGGTCATTTTTCTGAACTCGGAGGGAAGTTTGATTTCCCAGGAGCGAGCGGACGTGACTATCAGGTTGACAGCCATCGCGGCTAAAGATGGGGAGGTGCAGCAGGTGAATTTAAGCATGGGCAGCCGCGGCAACTTCAACGACATCCGCCACCTGCATGATATAGTCAAAGAAATGTCTAAAAACGCCGTGGCTCTACTGGACGCGCCGCAGGTAAAGGGTGGGGAATACACGGTCGTCCTCGACCCGGTTTTAGCGGGCGTCTTCGTGCATGAGGCTTTCGGGCATCTATCGGAATCGGACTTCATTTACGAAAACGACCGCATGCGCGAGATTATGGTGCTGGGCAAACAATTCGGAGGGGATAATCTCAATATCGTAGATTCGGCAGCGGAGCCGGGACTGCGCGGCAGCTTTAAGTATGACGACGAAGGCACCCGCGCGGTAAAAACTTATTTAATAAGGGAAGGCAAGTTGGTCGGACGGTTGCACTCGCGGGAGACGGCGGCCAAGATGAATGAAAAACCCACCGGCAACGCCCGCGCCATTAACTACCGCTTTCCGCCCATCGTTCGCATGACCAATACCTATATCGAGCCGGGCAAAATGTCATTTGATGAAATGATTGCCGATATCAAGGAAGGCATTTACGCCAAGAACTGGTACGGCGGGACGACCAGCATGGAGATGTTTACCTTTTCCGCCGGCGAGGCTTATATGATACGCAATGGGAAAATCGCCGAGGCTATCCGCCCCGTGATGCTGACCGGTAATGTTTTCAACACACTTAAAAACATTGACGCCATTGGCAACGACTTGGATATGAACCAGGGCGGCGGCTGTGGGAAAAATGGGCAGGCGCCCCTCCCTGTCTCCAACGGAAGCCCCCATATCCGCATCCAGCATTGCCTTATCGGAGGTAAATAATGGAAGCCATCCTCGCCCGGGCGCAAAAAGCCGCCAAAGAAGCAGAAGTATTTGAAGTAACCTCGGAAGAGACCCAGGTAAGATTCGAATCTAACCGCCTCAAGCAGATGCAGACCAACCAGAGTACCACCCTCGCTTTACGCATCATTAAAGACGGCAAAATCGGCTACGCCACGACCACCGGCATTACCGACGGAGAAAGGCTCGTTAACGACGCCGTGGAGACCGCCGCCTTCGGTAGCGAAGCCAAATTTCAGCTGCCTGATAACACCAGTTATCCCAAGGTGGAAATCTACGACCCCGCCGTAGAGCGAGTGCCGATTAAAGACATGGTGGCTCTGGGCGAACGGATGGTCGCCGCTTTAACCAGTCATACCGAGGGCATTTTGTGCGACGCGGCAGTAACCCGCGCCGTGATAACCGCCCGCCTGCTTAATTCCCGCGGCGGCCAAGCGGAATATAAAAAGAGCTACTTCTCGCTCGACCTCGAGGGCAATTTGATAAAAGGCACGGATATCCTCTTCGTTGGGGAAGGCGAAAGCTCCTGTCATCCCTTACCCGACCCCCAGAGTGTTATCGACCTGGTGCTCAATCAGCTGGAACTGGCGAAGAATAAAGCCAAAGCGCCTACTAAAGTCCTGCCGGTAATTTTTACACCCAACGGCGTGGCTAGCGCTTTAATCCTCCCGCTGACATCCGCTTTTAACGGCAAGGTCGTTCTGGAAGGCGCATCGCCGCTGGGAGATAAGATAGGCAAAACGGTTTTCGATAAAAATTTCACTTTAGTTGACGACCCGACGGTCGCTTACCGTCCCGCCAGCCGCCCCTGCGACGATGAAGGCGTTGCCAGCCAACGCACACCGCTGGTTGAAAAAGGTGTAGTCAAGGGCTTTTTATACGATTTACAGACAGCCGCCCTGGCGAAGAAAAAGAGCACCGGTAACGGCAGCCGGAGTCGCGGCAGCCTGCCCACCCCATCCGCCAGCGCTTTAGTCATCACTCCCGGCAAGACCACCTTCGACGAGATGGTGAAGGATATCAAAGAAGGGCTGGTCGTTGAGCAATTGATGGGGTCGGACCAGGGGAATATTTTAAGCGGGGACTTCAGCGGCAACGTCCTGCTGGGTTTCAAGATAGAAAATAGCGAAATCGTAGGGCGCGTAAAGGACACGATGGTCTCCGGTAATGTTTATAAGCTGCTTAAGGATATCGCGGCTATCGGCAGTGAGACTAGATGGGTCAGCAGCTTCCTCCAGACTCCGCCCTTCTACTGCAAGGGGCTAAGCGTATCAAGTAAGGGGTAGGGAGAAAATCTCGGCACAACGGAGTACAATATTATATAGAGATTCAAAACCGAAAGCATGAGCTAATATGAGCGACATTTATAAGATAACCGCCCGTCCCAGACTAAAGACGCCCAACCTTTTAGCCGCCTGGCCCGGCATTGGCAACGTGGCGGTAATTATCGCCAACTACCTCCGGACCAAGCTCCCTTTTAAAGAATTGGGCTACCTGGAGCCGGCTTACTTCTTCAACCACATCCTCGCGCACCAGCACGCCGATAGGGTCGAAGAAGTAAG
>Ga0184636_1000144_pt1 | contig 17042 bp, 18 predicted proteins | sample PLM3_60_b2_FD_133164 | JGI IMG/M metagenome (GOLD analysis project Ga0184636, IMG submission 133164) | Groundwater sediment microbial communities from an aquifer in East River, Colorado, USA - PLM4_90_b2 | ecosystem: Environmental > Terrestrial > Soil > Riparian zone | place: USA: East River... | reverse complement strand
GCCGTCGGCTACTTAAAATCAGAACACGGCGTGCACCGGCTGGTAAGGCTTTCCCCCTTCGATTCTGACCATGCACGGCACACCTCGTTTGCTCTGGTTGAGGTGATGCCCGAGGCCGAAAGCGATGTCGAAGTTAATATCAAGCCGGAAGACCTTAAAGTGGAGACCTTCCGCTCCAGCGGGCCCGGCGGGCAGCATATGCAAAAGACGAGCAGCGCTGTTAGAATTACCCACCTGCCGTCGGGCATCGTCGTTTCCTGCCAGAGCGAACGCTCGCAGCACATGAACAAGGATTTTGCGTTTAAAATATTAAGGGCACGCCTGCTGGAATTGGAAATTGAAAAGCAGGAAGCGGAAAAAGCCAAAATGAAGGGTAAGCGTATCGATGCGGGGTGGGGTAATCAAATCCGGAGCTATGTGCTGCACCCGTACCGTATGGTTAAAGACCACCGCACCGATTATGAAACTAGCGATACCGAAGCTGTGCTTGACGGCGAGCTGGATGGTTTTATCGACGCTTATTTAAGGTCTATAATGGGGAAGAGAGAATAATGAAAAACAAGATATTCATCACCCTGCTTGTAATAACGCTGCTGGTGTTTTTTGTACCCGCCTCGGCACAGGCACAAGATGGATTGGTTAGAGTTTCTAGTATAGCTGTAGTAAATTTTCCGAACAGCATCCTTATCATGATAGAGGCAGCAAGCGATGTAAATATTACGGATATCCGTGTGCATTACACCGTTGAACGGCAGTCGTTTGCCAAGGTTATCTCCGAGGCTTACGTCTACTTTACACCGGCTAAAGAGGTTACCGCCCAGTGGGTATGGGATATGAGGCGAACCGGAGAATTGCCGACGGGAACGGAGATAACGTACTGGATAACCGTCAGCGACAACTCCGGGAGAACCAGCGATACGTTACCCGGTGTTATTCATTATGATGATGATCGTTATGAGTGGAAGACGCTTCAAGAGGGGCAGATAACGCTATTCTGGTATAGCGGCGATGATGCCTTCGGGGCGGAGCTGATGGGGGCGGCGCAAATCGCCTTAACCAATTTGGCAGAGAATACTGGAGCTTCATTAACCAGTGCTGTGAAACTATATATCTATGCCAGCTCCACGGATTTACAGGGGGCCATGATTAACCCGCAGGATTGGACGGGCGGGGTAGCTTATTCTCAATACGGCACCATCGCTATCGGCATCGAACCGGTAACCGAACTTGCCTGGGGCGAACGTACCATCTCTCATGAGCTTACTCACCTCGTAACCTATCAGGTTACCGCCAATCCTTATGGCGACCTGCCGAACTGGCTTACCGAGGGTCTGGCGATGTTTTCGGAAGGCCCATTGGACGCGAGCTTCGTCAATGCCTTGTCTATAGCCGAGATGGGGCATAATCTGATATCGGTGCGGAGTCTATGCAGTCCGTTCTCCGCTTATTCCAACCAGGCTATTCTGGCTTATGCTGAAAGCTATGACATCGTTAGTTACCTTATTAACGAATATGGACGCGATAAGATGTTCGACCTACTTAGCGTTTTTCAGCAGGGCAGTGGTTATGACGATGCTTTAAACAGCGTTTACGGTTTTGATATGGATGCCTTGAATTCCTTATGGCAAACCGAGCTGGTCACGCCTTAATTGACTGTATAGACTATTTTTGAATTGAGACGGCGGCGAGGGGTTTTACAGCCGTGGTTTTAACGCTGTTGGCGTTTTGCTGAATGCTTGCCAGTCTCAAGTCCTCTTTGGTCCACGTGGCGCCGCACTGGATACACTCGATGTAGACGCCGTAAATATCGCATTCTACCGAGAGGTCTCCCCCGCATCTCTTGCAGGCTTTACGCCGGATTAAACTAAGCATTTTTTCTCCTTAAGCTAATGGTGATTCATTTAGTATGATGATAACTAATAACTTCGTCCTGAAGAATCTGGTCAACCCCAATTCTCACCATGAGTTACCATCAAGTTGATTGGTGGTTTTTACCCAATACTCGTTTAGTTGCGTTCGTCCTTGCCATCTTAGGAACTTGGTGATAGACTAAAACATCATGAAAAAGCAGGATGCCGCCCAACCCAAATCAATGACCATTCATGACTTGCCGGTGGCGGATAGACCCAGGGAGAGACTGCAAAGGGTGGGAGTAGAGGCTTTATCGGCACAGGAAATACTGGCGCTTATCCTCGGTCGGGGTATTTCGGGCGAATCGGTTATGGTTACAGCCCAGCGCCTGCTTAAGCAGTTCGGGGGTCTTAAGGGCATCGCCGCCGCCTCGTTGGAGGAGCTGGCGCAGGTGAGGGGTATCGGTATCGCTAAAGCCTCCCAGATTAAAGCCGCCGTGGAGTTATCACGACGCATTGAGGGCTATGCGGAAGCGGCGGATAAAACCCAGTTTAACACGCCCGAAGCTATCGCCAATCTGGTGGTGGGGAGGCTTAAGGACAAAAAGAAAGAGTATTTCCTCGCGATATTATTAGATACACGTAATCAGTTGATTAAAGTAGCCGAGATATCCATCGGCAGCCTGGATAGCAGCATTGTGCATCCCAGGGAAGTTTTTAAAGAGGCGATTTCTGCCAGCGCCGCCGGTGTCATTTTCGTCCATAATCACCCGTCCGGCGATGTTGAAGCTTCCGCAGATGATATTGCGTTAACGAAACGGCTGGCGCAGGCGGGTGAAATCGTTGGAATAGATGTCCTCGACCACATAATAATCGGCGGGAAGAACTACAACAGCTTAAAAAGACTGGGTCTGTTTTAGCCAACTCTCCCCGCCGAAAATTTAGTTAAGTAATCTTTTAACTTAACGCTCGTGGCGTTCGCGCATAATCGGTTTGCTTTTATCTTCCGGTTTCCGGACGTAATCTGATGTTAACGCGATATCCATAAAGACGATGGGTTTGCGGATTATTCTGAACTCCAGTGGCGTATGTACCATGTTCTTTGGAACATAAACAAAGCAGCTCTCGGTAATAACCAGTTTTTTCTGCTTACCCTTCTCGCCCAGGTAAAGCCAGACTTCGGCGTCGAAGTCGTTAACGTGGGTGGCGTCGGCATTCTGGAAGGCTAAAAACTGGTCGAAGTCGTGGGTATGGGGGTCGTTTATCATTAGAAACGGCTCGGTCACACAGAACCAGTCCATGCGGTAGGGGGATTTCCATTCATGGCCCCAGATATGGAAAGACTTGGCGGTCAACTGCGGGTAAAGCTTGGTAAAATCTGCCACTGGCTTGCCTTTGTAATACTTGGTGTATTCTTTCGGGATAGTCATCTTTCACTCCTTAAATATTGGCGTTTGTTAATGATTATAGGTTGGCGGAAAAAATATTTCAAATATATCCAGGCCTCTTTTAGTTCGTTATACAGGGAGAATGGCTTTATGATATATTAAAATTAGGAGTGATAGGCAATGACATTGAATGCCCCGGAGACCAAGAAAAAAGCCAAACCTGTTGAAAAGTTTCTCCTCATATTTATCGCCTGTCTGTTGGTGGCGATATTAGTCTGCGGGGGCTTATATATCCGCTCATGCACCGCCGAATCTCCCACGGTAACGCCCACCGGCGGCGGCACGTTAAAACTATCTGGCACTGACCCGACGACGCTGGACCCGGCGCTTTCCTCCGATGCTAATTCGGCGAACTATATCATGCAGATTTTCTCCGGTTTAGTAAAACTGGATGAAAACCTGGAACCGGCGCCGGATATTGCCGAGCGATGGGATATAAGCGAAGACGGCTGCACCTTCACCTTTTATTTACGTGATACTGCGGTGTTCCAGGATGGACGCAAGGTGACTGCGGCTGATGTTAAATATTCATGGGAACGCGCCTGTAATCCGGCTACCGGCTCAATAACGGCCGGCACTTACCTCGGCGACATCGTGGGCGCCAAAGAAATGGTCGCGGGCCAGACGGATGAAATCACCGGTATCCAGGTTGTGAATGATAATACCCTGCAGGTAACGATTGATGCCCCTAAATCCTATTTCCTTTCCAAGCTGTCTTATCCCACGGCCATGGTGGTGGATAGGAATAATGTTGCCGCGGGCGCCAACTGGTGGCGGAATCCTAACGGTACCGGGGCTTTTAAACTCAAGGAATGGCAGCAAAGCACTTTGCTGGTTCTGGAAAGGAATAATAGCTACTATGGCGAGGTGGCCAGCCTGGAATTTGTTGAATTCCATATGTATAACGGCGACGAAATGAGCCTGTATGAAACCGGTCAGATAGATGTTGCCAACGTTTACGCGACTTATATTGATAGGATTACCGACCCGTCGGGACCTTTCTATAATGAATATCATGTATCCCCTCAATTAAGTTTCACCTGGCTGGGTTATAATACCAACGAACCGCCTTTTGATGACCTGAATGTGCGTAAGGCTTTCTCGATGGCAATTGATAAGGATAAAATCATAAACCTTAATATGCGCAATCTCGTGGAGCGTGCCGATGGCGTCCTGCCGCCCGGTATGCCCGGCTTCAATGAAGACCTGAATGGCTTGAGTTACAATGTGGCTGAAGCCAGGGCGCTTATTGCATCTTCAAAATACGGGAGTGTGGAAAATCTCCCGCCGATAGTCTTAACGCTCTCCAATTATGGCGTGGCAATCCCATCTTTGCTGGAGGCGATTATCGTCCAGTGGCGGGAAAACCTGGGCGTGGAGGTCACTGTCAGACTGCTGGAGCCGGATTTTTATGTGTATCACCTCAAACAGGAAAAGGACAACATGTTCTACATGGGATGGATAGCCGATTATCCTCATCCGCAGGACTTTCTGGATGTGCTTTTCCATACCGGCGCCGAATACAACTACGGTGAATACTCTAATCCGAGTTTTGATGCGTTAGTGGAACAGGCTGGAATTGAAAGAGATAATACCAAAAGCCTGCAGATGTATCAACGGGCGGAACAGATGCTGGTTGAGGACGCCGCGCTGATACCATTGTACTTCGGGCAGAACTTGATTTTAGTTAAGCCTTACGTACAAGGCTATGTGCCGAACGCCCTGGGCTACGTAATGCTGAATAAAGTCAAGATTATCGTATAGTAAGCCATTATTCGCGACCTGATTGCTGTTAAAACCTAAAGAAAAATGCGATGGCAATCAGGATATAGACGGCAATCAGCTGTGCCCCCTCAACCCAATGGCAGATGCCGTCGGAGCTGACATAGTTGGCAATCATCGCCGTCATCACCAGCGACGCTAATACAAATGGGCCAAACTCCAGGTTAAGCGTCGTGCCGGTTAATGAGGAACTCACCAGCACCAGTATTGGTATGACGAAAAGCGCAATCTGCAATGCCGAACTCATCCCGATTTCCAGCGATAATGTCATGTTATCTTTGCGGGCAAAGTTTAAAGCGCTGATATGCTCGGGTATGTTGGTGAGAATAGCGATAACCACCAACCCCACGAAGGTCTGGCTCAGGCCCGTGTCTGCCAGGTGCTCGGTAATGGTATTAACCAGTAGCGAAGACTCAAAGCTGCCCACGCCCACCGCTATTAACAGAAAAATAACCGCTGTACGTAATGACCATGGGCGATATTGCGCTGTAGGGGGAACCTCTCGCTCTACCACAAATAGATGTTTATGGGTTACCAGCGTATAAAGTAAACCCAAAAGGTAGGTGACGCCCAGGACAACGGAAACCGCTAGACTCATGGCGTGAGTGGGATTTTCTACCAGCATGCTGTACATCGAAGGCAGTACCAGTCCCGCCACAGCAATAATAAGCATGGTGGATGAGAGACCGGCGGAATCTTTATTAAAACGCTGCTCTTTATACTTTAGCCCTCCGACCACCATCGAGAGCCCAATAAGCAGCAGCACATTTACCATGATTGAACCGATTAATGACGCTTTGACCATTTCCACCAGCCCGGCGCGCAGGGCGAAGATAGCGATGAAAAACTCAAAGGCATTACCGAAAGTGGCGTTGATGAGGGCGGAAACAGTAGTAGAAACACGCTGTGCGATTATCCCCGTCGTCTCGACAATAACGTGAGAGATGCCGATAATCGACGCCGCGATGATAATAAATGTCACAATTGGGTTAAGATTGAGGTAGTAAAATACCGCCGAAAGCGGTATGAAAATCAAAAAAGCATCAAGGACATGGAAGCGCGGTTGTCTTATAGCAAATGGCATATAATAGTTCTCTTTTTCTCCATTTTGTAAAGCTGGTTTACCGTACGGGCTTTAGTAAGGGCTGGTTTACCAGCCGAAGCTTTAGCGCAGGCTGGCGGAGGGGGTGGGATTCGTTTATTCCGAGCGCAGTCGAGGAATTTATCCCGAGCGCAGTCGAGGAATTTATCCCGAGCGCAGTCGAGGAATTTATCCCGAGCGCAGTCGAGGAATTTATCCCGAGCGCAGTCGAGGGAAACCCACTATCAATTGTTCTTTCTTTGTTTTCCTCCAACTTTTTATTTGAGCTTCTCTCTTTCTTGCTTCTGATATATTGTTATGTTTTTCACTATACACTAATGTTACGGGTCTTCGACCAAAAGTATATTTTGCTCCTGTTCCTTTGTTATGTTCTTTTACCCGGTGGTCGATATCATTGGTAATACCGGAATAAAGTGAATTATCCCGACACCTAACGATATATAAATACCATTCTTGCTCCATATTTAGTAAGCCCTTCGACTTCGCTCAGGGTAAACGGAGGGGGTGGGATTCGAACCCACGCTCGTCTTGCGGCGAGAACGGTTTTCAAGACCGTCACCATAGGCCACTCGGACACCCCTCCTCGGATGTTAAAATTCTACCTTACAACAAAGGATAATAACAAGGGTTGTAACGACGAATACATGAAAAAAGCCCAGATTCCAATCTGGCTGACTGCCCGCGGCTTTAACTGCGCCCTACCATATATATCGGAGTTTGCTCTTTTGCCATCTCTCCGGAAGTAGAGACCAGCAACTGAGTAATTGTTTCCCCCGCTTTGCCAGAATGATTTGAACGGAGAAGAGGATACTAATCACATCCAGCCAGATAGACTGCGTAACCAGCATATCCGGCAATATGGTAGAAAAACAGCCGCATGGTATAATGCGTCCCTGAATAAAAATAATATTGAGTTTTATAATAAAATAGGCTAAGGACATAATCATCCAGCCCATCGCGGAAAGCCGGGTTAGCACGCCGAAAATTAGTCCCAGCCCGATTAACAGCTCAATATACGGGATTACTAAGCCAAAGAACCGCGCGATATTTACCGGTTGGATAGGCAGGACATAGTAGCTGTAAACCAGATATACCGAATTACCTTCGATATCTATAAGCTTGGGAATAGCCGAGAGCATAATCATCGCTCCCAGCAGAAATCGTAGAGCAAGACTTAGTTTGTAGCTTCTGAAAAAATCGCGGATTTTTTCTGCTGTACTGGCTTTAGCTATTGGGTTGTCACCGGATACCCTAGTTCTTGCCACCAGAAAATGCCTTTCCATAAGACCTTGATATTCTCGATCTTGTACCCTTTATCTATTAGTCTTTTCGCCATACCGGCACTCGTCTGGTCGAGCGAGCAGTCGCAGTAGAAGATTTTGAGTTTACCATCCGGCAGGGTCGCCAGCTGCTGGTCCATGACTTCGAGAGCCTCCGGAGTAGCGTTATTATAGAGAATTCTAATCGCTCCTGCCAGATGCCCCATGTTGAACACGGGTTCAGCGCGGGTATCAATGATTATGAAGTCACCGGGACTGTCCATCTGCTGCTTCAAATCTTCACAGGTAATGCGGGGTATTTCCGGATTCGTGTAACCCTCGTCAATCAGCATTTGAGTAAAGCTATCAACACTTGTACTTGTAGTTGTGGTTGTGGTTGTTGAAGTCTCGCTCGGAGTCGAGCAGGCGGTAGCCAGAAAAATCAAGCAAATTATCAGTATAAATGGCAGAAATTGTCTTTTCATTTTTCCCTCTTACTAATAATTATATCTGGTTTCCGCGAGAGACGCAAAATATAGAAAGGCTGCTGTAATGGAGTAACGGCCTTCTTAAGGGGATAAACACACCGGTTCTGGCTGTGATTCTCTTTAGCTAGTCCGGACTATAGTCTGGCTGACTGCCCGCCGTCCTGTGCAAAGACCTGGCCGGTAATGTAGCTGGAAGCGTCGGAAGCCAACAAGACCGCCAGTCCGGCCAGCTCGCTGGCTTCAGCCATGCGGCCCATCGGTATCCACGACTTGCAGTATTCGGTAATCATTTTCTCCATGAACGCCGGGTCGGGTCTGGGGCCGGGGTTGTTCTGGCCCAGCTCTGACTTGTGCATGCCCGGGGCGATACAGTTAACGCGGATGCCGTCTTTAGCGTATTCGATGGCGGCGATGTTGGTGAGTAGAATTATGCCTGCTTTAGACGCCCCATAAGCCGCGGGACCCACCTCCGGCACCTCGGCACGCAGGCCGGCTATGGAAGAGATGTTGATAATCGAGCCCTTCTTGTTCTTCACCATGTGCGCCAGGACATGCTTTAAAGCCAGAAAAGCGCCGGTTAAATTGGTATCGATAACAACCTTCCAGTCCTCGGTAGGAGTCTCGTGAATTCGCGTCGGCATTCTGGCAATACCCGCGTTATTGAAAAAGATATCTATTTTCCCCAGCTTTTTTACCGCTTCATCCACCATATTCTTTACTTCGTTTTCCTGTGTAACATCAGCCTTGATGGCAATGGCGCGGTGATTATATTTACTGATAATTTGTACCGTTTCGGCCAGTTTAGCTTCATCGCGTCCCACGCAGGCAACATCTGCCCCAAACTGTGCCATCGCCTCGGCAAAAGCCCTGCCCAGGCCGCGGCTGGCGCCGGTGATGAGGGCTGCTTTCCCCGTTAGGTCAAAGATATTCTTATCAGCCATCTTTTTACTCCTTAAAAAAATTACTGGCTTATTCTATCACTTTTCGGTTGTTTTTGGCACTTTCAAGCCCCTAGCCGTTAACGAGCTGAGCAATGTAATACCCGCCCCGACGTACATCAGCGTGGCGTAATTCCAGGCTTGTGAAACACCACCCCCGATAAATGGCCCAAAGACGCCGGAGAGCGCGTTAGCCGAGTTCATCAAGCCGGAAGTCGTTCCGTATTCCGGATGCCGCCTTAAAAGATAGCTTAACGCCCCGACGAACATGCTGGAGTAGGCAAAGGCCAGCACCAGTTGAATCGGTATCAGCTGCCAGTATTGATTAGCCAGCCCGTAAGCGACGAAGATGCCTGCTGATAGTAACAAACCGATTTGGAACATCCGGGCCGGATTGAACCGCTCGACAATACGCATAAAGACGATTTGCCCGACCATGTTGGTTACTTCTACCAGCGCTATCCAGAGCTTAGTAGCGCCGATGCCGGCCTGGTATAACGGCCAGATTGCCCAGATGGCATTGCCCCCCATCTGCCTCAAGAAAAAAGCGAGATATATCTTCCAGTCTGATTTAATCAAGTTCACGGGGAACATAGCGACCTTCATATGGGTAATGGTTTTTTCTACAAGAAGGAAGGAGATAAGGAAGGCGACAAACGCCGTGGAGGCGCTGACGATGAAGAGTTCGTTGTAGCTTTTCAGAATTAACGCTGTTACTGCGCCAATGAGCCATCCCAGTGCGCCGTAGGAAATAAAACTGCCGATTTGCTTTTGGTTTTCATAGGTATAAGCCATAATGACCGAGGAGTTGATGCCTAGCCCGAAGCCAATAAAAGCTCTGGCAGCCAGCAGTGTCATCGGCGTCTGGGCAAGCAGCTGTGTCAGATACGATACCGCCGTTAAACCCAGCCCGATGCGGATATAGTTCATCCTGCCGTGAATATCAGATAATCTGCCGAACAGCAGGGAAGACACGAGGAAAGCGATGCCGGAAGCCGCAGCAATCAAGCCGACTTCAAAATTCGTTGCCCCTTTTTCCTGGGCATACAGGGCGATGAAGACATTAGAGGTCTCTACGGCGCAGTTGGAAAGCAGGTTGATAGCTGCCAGGCAAAGCGGGATAGAAGCCCAGGCAGGCGGTGTAAAACGGCGCATACCAACATTATAACGTGGGAGGGTGAGGGAGGGGAAGTATTCCCGCTCATGGTGAGCCTGTCGAACCATGAGTACCGTGGTTTTTAGTTTTATTTCCTAACGTGGCGGCGCAGCTCGAAGATGTTATGCACTTCGCCATCCGGGCAGGCGATGGTAACGACGTCTTTATCGCGCTGCCAGGGGAAAGTGCCGCCGACGCTTAAAGCCAGGGCAATGGGGTAAATGGTGTTATACGCCAGGCTGCACATATTCGGCACGGTAAAATTGTTGAATACCCATTCGTCGCCGATTTTATGGCCGGAATGGCAGGGGTGGTCGTTAGCTATCAGTTTGATGACTACTTCATATTGTTTTGCTGCCATATTTTACTCCTTAAAAACCCGATTTTCTAAGAATTATACCGTTGGCAGCAAAAAAACGCTAATAAAACACTTACGCCTCACTCGGCATATTCCGGTGGTGAGGCGTAGGTATTGCTATTCAGTTTTTATTTTTTACTTTTTCATGACTAAGACGACGCCAGCAGCAGCTAAACCAGCACCAAGGCAGATGTTAAGGATGCCAAGATATCTGACAAGTTTGGCGGTGCCCATGTTGGATTTAGCCAACCCAACACCTATCTTCTGAGCGTAAGTCGCCAGATAGGTCGGTTCGTTGCCAACCATTTGCTTTACCGCTGCATCAAGTTGGGCGTACGTAGCGTCAATCTGGTCAACGGTGAGTCTGGGTGCTATGGAATCGGCGACAGACTGTTCTGCCGAAGTAGCCATGGGCAGGAAGAGGATGCCGAAGACGACTCCGACCAGACCCAGGATGATGACGATGATACCGAGTACACGCATGAAATGATACCTCCTTAAACCTAATACATAGAATTACTAGGTATCATACCCGAAAGTACTCAGGCGTGTCAAGTGCTAAAATCGAGAAATAAAACATTTACGTTAGTTGAAACGAAATTTACATACGGCGACGTACAAAATGACACCTCGCTCTTTACCATAATGCACGGATAACCTATAATGTTTCTATATTAGCTGGATAGCTCTAGATTCAGGTAGGTATAAGCAATGCCATCAAAATCAGATGATATCAATGAACAAAGGAAGCAAAAGGTAGAGCGCCTCCGCACCGGCGGCATCGACCCTTATCCCCACCGCTTTGAGCAGGCCCAAACAACTCAGGACGCCATTAAGCAGCTGGAAACGGAAGAAGCCGGTAAACAGTCCAAGGCGAAGCCGGTGAGTGTTGCCGGGCGCATTATGGCGGTGAGGAAGATGGGCAAGGCTTCCTTTATTGATATCCGCGACGGCTCCGGCAAGATTCAGCTTTTGTTCCAGACGGCCAACTATAATGAAGCCGAGTTGGGACTCTTCAAAGACCTTGATATCGGTGATATTATTGGTATCAAAGGCACGCTGCTGCGTACCCGCACCGGTGAACCGACCATCTCTGTTGCCGGCTTTACGCTGCTTTCCAAGTCGCTGCGGCCGCTGCCGGAAAAGTGGCATGGCTTAAGCGATATCGAGATTCGCTACCGCCAGCGCTATATTGACCTCATTGCTAACGCCGAAGTCAAAGAGATTTTCAAGATGCGCAGTAAAATCGTCACGGCCATGCGTCAGTTTCTCGACGGGCGGGGCTTTATTGAGGTGGAGACGCCGGTTTTACAGCCATCGGCCGGCGGCGCTTTAGCCGCCCCATTTATTACCCACCATAACGCCCTCGACCGGGATTTGTATTTACGCATCGCCACCGAGCTGCACCTCAAACGCCTGATTGTGGGAGGCTTCGATAAGGTCTACGAGATAGGACGTACCTTCCGTAATGAGGGCATCGATACTGAACACAATCCGGAATTCACCATGCTGGAAAGCTACGAAGCTTATGCCGACTATACGGACGTGATGAAAATGGTCGAGCAGATGGTATCCTTCATCGCGCAGCAGGTGCTTGGCACGATGGAAATAAAGTACGGCAGCGATGACGTAAAACTGGCAGCGCCCTGGCGCAGGGTTACCCTGCGTGACGTTATTAAAGAAGATACCGGTATTGATTTTGTCACCTATCCAACAGCCGATGGACTGCGCGAAAAAATGCGCTCGAAGAAAATCGATGCTGACCCGCAGAAAAACTGGCCGAAGCTGGTTGATGAATTATTAAAGAACGTTCGCCCCAAGCTTATCCAGCCCACCTTCGTTTATGACTATCCGGTATCGATGTCGCCCCTCGCTAAGAATAAACCCGGCGAAGAAAGAGTCGTGGAACGCTTCCAGTGTTATGCCGGCGGTTTGGAATTGGGTAACGCCTATTCCGAGCTTAACGACCCCATATTGCAGCGGCAACGCTTTATCGAGCAGATGCAGGAACGCCATGGCAGCGACGCTGAAAAGTGGACCATCGACGAAGACTTTTTAACCGCTTTAGAGTACGGTATGCCCCCCACCGGCGGACTTGGCGTCGGCATTGATAGGCTGGTAATGCTATTGACCAATCAGCCATCTATCCGTGATGTTATCCTCTTCCCGCAGTTGAGGGAAAAAGAGTAATATAAGAGTTTTTAATTATAAATTTGGAGATTATTATGATAGTCACTAATCAAAACAGGCCATCTCCCCAACCAAATCCCCAACCAACTCCACAACCTCAACCTACCCCACCATCTCAACCCAGACCTGTACCTCCTCCAGGACCGCCAGAAATTGTCACAAAAGGCATGTAAAGTAACTATAATCCGGTGCTAGTTAGAACTAAATACATTGCTACTACTAGTAGTATGGTTTCGATAACAAGAAGATACATGGCTTTACGGGCGTCAGATGTTTTGGCAGAAAGGTTATTTTCGTTTATTCTATATGATGTTACACATTCTCGTGCTACCCAATATCTCATAGCTAAATCGTTATAAGTCAAAGAATATTCTTGTAGTTTTTCTAAATTTGGTCTCATATCCCATGTTAAAAATCTATATGCACGAATAGAAAAAAATATAAGAAAAATATAAACAAGACAAGATAGGAATAACAACGTAATTACACAAAAAGATAGTTTTTCAGGCTCACTAAGTTTTAGTGCAGAGGTGAGAACAGCTATTATAATACTGGCAAAACCTATTATCGACGAGACTTTTCTATCAACAGCCTCGATTCTACTCATTTGTTCATCTAGTTTTTTTAGGGCAACTTCATAAAAAACCTTTGGGCTTGATTGAGTTTCGTCAATATTTAAGTTATCCATATAACAAACCTCATAATCTTGTAAATTTACGTATATGATATAATACAATCAAAATATGAATTTCGCAATATTATATTAAACCAAATGTAACTACATCTTAATATTATTATCCTATTTGTCTAGGTGATAATAGTAGATGTAAGGTGGGAAGTAACTATGCTGGATATAAAAATCATCCGGGAAACCCCCGACCTCGTCAAAAAAGCGATGGAGAACCGTCATGAGTCCGTTGCCATTATCGATGATGTCCTGCGCATTGATGCCGACCGCCGCCAAAATATCGCTAAGCTGGATGGACTGCGGCAGGAAAGAAAAACCATCGCCTCTAAAGAGCGCGAAAAAGCCCAGGAAAGAGGTCGCGCTTTAAGGACGGAAATCCAGACTTTAGAAGAAGAAGTCAATAAATTGGAGAAACAGCTTGAAGACTTGCTTCTCCAGATACCCAATATCCCCCAATCCGACGTCCCCCTCGGCAAGGATGATACGGAAAACGTTACCATCCGCGCCTGGAGCGAGCCGAAAAAGTTAAGTTTTAAACCGGCGCCGCACTGGGAGTTAGGTGAAAAACTCGATATCATCGACTTTGAACGTGGGGTTAAGCTCTCCGGCACGCGCTTTTATGTGCTTAAGGGGATGGGCGCCAGGCTGCAGCGCGCTTTAATCACCTTCTTCCTGGATTTACACACCGGCGAGCACGGCTATAAGGAAATCTACCCGCCCTATATGGTCAAGCGGGAATGCATGGTTGGGGCGGGGCAACTGCCTAAATTTGCCGAGAATATCTACCATGACGCTGAAGAAGACTACTGGTTCGTGGGGACGGCGGAGATACCCCTCACCAACCTGCATCGCGATGAGATTCTTACCGCTGAGCAATTGCCGATTTATTATTGCGCCTATACTGCCTGTTTCCGCCGCGAGAAGATGTCCGCCGGCAAGGATACGCGCGGCATTAAGCGGGGACACCAGTTCGATAAGGTTGAGATGTATAAATTCGTCACGCCGGAAACGTCCGACGAAGAATTAGAGAAACTCACTCACGACGCCGAGGATGTCGTCCAGAAGCTGGGTTTAGCCTACCGCATCCGCAAGCTCTGCACCGGCGATATCGGCTTCGGCGCTGTTAAGTCTTACGATATCGATGTCTGGGCGCCCGGTTGTGAGGAGTGGCTGGAGGTAAGCTCCTGCTCTAACGACGGCGATTTCCAGGCGCGGCGGACAAACATTAGATACCGCCCCGCCCCCGATGCCAAACCCCAGTTCGTCCATACGTTAAACGGTTCGGGCTTGGCGCTGCCGCGGATGATGATTGCCGTCATGGAGAATTATCAGCAGGCCGACGGCACTATCGCTGTGCCTGAAGTTTTACAAAAGTACGTCGGAGCTAAAGTAATTAAGTAGTTTTCTGTCATTCCCGACCTGATCGGGAATCCATCATTCATACTAATATAATCACGGCTTTCTTAAATGGATACTGGCCGGAGTTTATACTGAGCGTAGCGAATGTGCCAGCATGACAAAACCAAAACCATACCGGCGTTCACCCTGAGCGAAGTCGAATGGGCAAGCCGATATCCAGTGAAGATGGAAATAACTGGATCCTGTTTTTCAACGGGATGGACTTGGAATCAATCCCGTTTCCCCCACGACATGATTCCATTTACTCTTTGCCTCGTTTGAACTACATTGTTATTGCTGAGAAAATCCCATTTATTCGTTTATCGTACTTTAACAATAAAATACGCAGTTTTGGGGCCAAACAAACGTGAATCGAAAAACGATACGTCCCCGAATTGCCCGAATATTGAAGCTAACTTACCATAAATCTGAAAATGAATCGGAAACGAATTCCAGCTTCACCCTGAAGCTAAAAGGACACCCTAAAAAAATTTTCCTGAAACGAATCAAAATTAGCGTTTGAACTGCATCCTCTGTTCTCTTAAGGTATCCAGCCAGGCAGCCGCCTTGACCTCTTTTTCCAGCAGGTACTTAAAATAGCCGCCGATAACGTTCTCTATCTCGCGCCCGAGGTCGGCGTCAATCTTAACGCGGCTGGCCGATGCAAAATCCTCATTCTGTAAAAGCCGCAGCACTTTCTGGGCGTTAACCGATAGGGGATAAGAGAAAGGCTGGTTGAGGTTGCATCGCTTACAGAGCATGCCGCCGGCGGTAGGGCTAAAGTAGTTGGTAATGGGCTCAAGGGGACGGTGGCAGGTAACGCATTCCATCAGCTGGGGCCGGTAGCCGACGCTTTCCAGCAGGTGCAGCTCGAAGTAGCGCAGGACCAGCTCCTTATTCTCTGCCTCACCAAGCCGGTTAAGCGTTTCCAGTAACAGTTGAAATAGTCCGGAGTTTTCCTGGTGCTCGGGGATAAACTGGTGGACAAGCTCGGCGATATAAAGTCCGCAGGAAGTTAGCCAGAGGTCGTTTTTCAAGGGCATAAAGGCGTTGATGGTCTGCGCGCCGACGATGGTATCGATATTGCCCCGCCCCCGCGAAAAAGACACCGCGCTGTAGGTGAGGAGTTCCAGATGCCCCGCCATCTTGCTCTTGGGTTTGCGAAGGCTCCTGGCAAAGCCCTGTATCTTGCCGAGGTGCGGAGTGAAAAAGGTGAGGATGCTGTCCGCCTCGCCCAGCTTCGTCTTCTTAATGACGACGGCTTCAGTTTGGTATTCACGCGGGTCTGACATACAAATTAATAATGAGCGGTTATTTTTTCTTGAGCTCTTTTTGAAATTGTTCGGGAGTTATTTCAATTTCATGCAAGATTTCACGAACCAATGGGCGGGAAAGATCTCTGCCGGGATGATTAGGAAGTGTGGTTGTTCTGCCGTCGGGATGGCGATAAAAGACGTGGGCACCTTTACTGCGAACTGCGTTGAAACCCAGGTTGAAAAGTACCCTTTCCATTGTCTTGAACTTAACAATGGAGAGTCGTGTCATGCGGCGACCTCAATCTGCTGTAGTCCGACGAACTTAGGCAGATTTTTACCATTACCTTTGGATTCCTCCAAACACAATTCCAAGACCTCTTTCAGATTGATGCGGAGTTCATCCAGTGTGGCAGCTTGTGTATGCGCACCTTGAATCCCCGGAACAATGCCGATATAAAACCCTGTTTCTTCATCTTTCTCTACATAAGCGGTGAATGTTTTCATAATTCACCTCCTTTTTTTGGCTTTCATAGACATTATATCATACCGTTTCACGCGGGTCTGACATAGCGGACCCTCTAAAACTCCGACCTTCCCTCCAAAGCGCGGGTGAGGGTAACGTCGTCGGCGTATTCAAGCTCGGTGCCGAAGGGGAGTCCTCGGGCGAGGCGGGTGACCTTAATGCCGAGAGGGGTAATTACGCGGGAGAGGTACATGGCGGTCTGCTCGCCTTCCATGTTGGTGTTGGTGGCGAGGATGACCTCTTTAACTGTGTTAGCCTGGAAACGGTCGAGCAGTTCCCGAATTCTTATATTGTCGGCGCCAATGCCCTCGGTGGGCGATATCGCGCCGTGGAGGACGTGGTAAAGTCCCTTATAAGCGCCCGTATGCTCTAAAGCCAGGATATCCTGCGGCTGCTCAACGATGCAGACCTGCGTAATATCGCGCTGGGGATTTTGGCAGATAGGGCAGGGGTCGCTCTCGGTGACGTTACAGCAGACGGAACACAGGTTCACCCGCTTTTTCAGAGAAACCAGCGCCTCGGCGAGGGCTTTGGCTTTATCTTCCGGGTTGCGCAGGAGGTGAAACACAATACGCTGGGCGCTCTTGGGTCCGATGCCCGGGAGCT
>Ga0184636_1000143_pt1 | contig 17047 bp, 14 predicted proteins | sample PLM3_60_b2_FD_133164 | JGI IMG/M metagenome (GOLD analysis project Ga0184636, IMG submission 133164) | Groundwater sediment microbial communities from an aquifer in East River, Colorado, USA - PLM4_90_b2 | ecosystem: Environmental > Terrestrial > Soil > Riparian zone | place: USA: East River... | reverse complement strand
CAGCAAAAGAAAGAGACAACAGCGGTGTTTACAGGGCTAGTGATTATTTAAAGGATAATGATGTCTTCGTAACCGCTGGTCTTGAATTCCGGGCAAGTAAACATATAGTGTTCCAGGCAAGGTATATGAAAGGCTTTAATGATATTGATTACAGGTCGGACGGAATAAGGTATTACCAGGAAGGTGTGCAGGCTACATTCGGCCTTAAGTTTTAAAATTTATTATTTATTATATTGAACCGGTTACGTTTGTGAGTGACCGGTTTTTATTTGCAATTTTGCAAAGATTTCAGGATAAAAACCTGGCCAGATGCAAAAAAAATTCAGTTTCAAATTGCTGCCTTCCGAGGCAGAAGATGAAATCGCAATAAAAAAATACATTGCTCAGGCTGAAAAGGTAACAGAATCTTCTATCAGTGGTTATACCCTGTTAAAAAGATCATTAGATGCACGAAGTAAACAACCGTGGATCAATCTTTCTCTCCTGGCATTTATAAATGAACCCTGGCAAAAAAGAAAATTAGTCCCGGTTAATTATCCTGAAGTACATAGATCCGATAAAAAAGTGATTGTTGTTGGAGCAGGCCCGGCGGGGTTATTTGCCGCATTGCGCCTGATAGAATCAGGAATTAAACCAATTATTCTGGAAAGAGGTAAAGATGTTCGGGCAAGGAGGCGTGACCTTGCAACTTTAAATAAAGAAGGGATTATAAATCCTGATAGTAATTACTGTTTTGGTGAAGGCGGAGCCGGCACTTATAGCGATGGCAAATTATATACAAGAAGTACGAAACGGGGTGACGTAAATAGAATTTTGAACCTGTTCGTTCATTTTGGAGCAGAAGAAAATGTTTTGTACGAATCACATCCGCATATTGGAACAAATAAATTACCGCAGATCATTACTGGTATGCGTAAACAGATCATTGAAAGCGGAGGAGAATTCCTGTTTGAAAAGAAGGTTATTGACCTGGTCATTAAAAATGAAAAAGTAGTTGCTGTAAAAACCCTGGATGGAAATATTTTTGATGGTGAAGCTGTGATTCTTGCAACGGGTCATTCGGCAAGAGATATTTTTCAGCTTCTTTGCATTAAAAAAATTCAAATAGAGTTCAAACCTTTTGCTTTAGGTGTAAGGGTGGAGCACCCCCAGCAATTAATTGACAGCATTCAATATCATTGTACAGCCAGGGGTAAGTATTTACCACCGGCTTCTTACAGTTTAGCTGAGCAGGTAAGCGAAAAAGGAGTTTTTTCCTTTTGCATGTGCCCCGGGGGTATTATCGCTCCTGCATCTACAAATAACGGCGAGTTAGTTGTAAATGGCTGGTCACCATCAAAAAGAAATAATCCATTTGCAAACAGTGGCATAGTAACTACAATCCAGGAAAAAGACGTGCAGGCTTTTAAAAAACATAAAGCCTTAGCAGGAATGTTTTTTCAACAGCAGGTTGAACAAAAAGCCTTTCACTCCGGGGGAGGAAGATTTGTTGCCCCCTCACAACGATTAGTTGATTTTTGTGAGAACAAAGTTTCCGCTTCGCTTCCCGTTTGTTCTTATCTGCCAGGTATTCATAGTGCATCGCTGAAAGATGTATTGCCGGCCTTTGTTCACGAAAATCTGCAACAGGCTTTCCGAGAGTTTGGAAAAAAGATGAAAGGTTACTTAACGAATGAAGCCGTAGTGGTAGCCTCAGAATCCAGAACTTCATCACCGGTTCGTATTCCAAGAAATCAGGAAACCTTGCATCATCTTCAAATAAAAAACCTCTATCCCTGCGGTGAAGGAGCAGGTTATGCAGGAGGCATTGTGAGTGCAGCCATGGATGGAGAACGAATTGCCAGTCAGATATCAATTCTTATTGATTAGAAGGATCAATAACCGCATCTTTTTTTGAGATCAACAGATTCTTTTTAATAAGCTGGCCTTTTTTATATGCCCTGAACTCATTTTTCATTTTCTTTTTTTCTGATTTGCCAAAATTTGTTTTTAATAGACCTGTCAGATCAGGCCGACCGGCATCTACCCAGCTTGTGTACCAAAAATCGGACATCAAATCAGATGAACTCAATAACTGGTCATTAATCGTTGGGCGTAAACTGGCAGAATATGCCTTTGCAAAGGCAGGAGTATAATATTTTGTTTCTCTGCCGTTTCTTATTTGGACCCGGTACCTGGTTGAATCGGTAAATTGTTTTGAAACCTCACGTTCCTTTTGGAACACATCATTTAACAAACCATGAGCATGGCGAATAGCATTCCAGATTTCTATTTCAGGATGGTCGAGATATTTTGCTTTGTGATGATTGTATAATTTATATTGCTCCAGCTCAAGCTCAGGAATTACACTTTCCCATAAAGCATGCAATCCCCGCTGACCTGTCAATTGACCATCATAATTTACGGAAGTATGCAAAGGAACATTTGCGTCTCCGATATAATGACCCATGTCAGTTGCATAAAATAAAATACTATCTGAATTCCCCGAACGAAAGGCATTGGTTAATCTTTCTTTCATCGTCATGATCCAGTAAGGCACATAACCATATTTGATCAATGTATCTTTTGAATATTTCGCCACAGCTTCATTCCATGTCACCGGCATTTTCCAGGCGGCTGAGTCACCATAAGCTTCCAGATCAATAAAATGTTTAGGAGCTTCTGTCGGGTCCTGGTTTCGCCGTTGATCAGGCCGGATAGAATATTTTACGATATAGTCAAGATTCTGATAAAAAAAAGGCTGCATTTTTTTAGGCAACTGGTAAACCGCCAACTGGTTTACGGTACGATGTACCAAAAACCCCCAACTGCTGCAAAAAAATAAAATGGTGAAGATGATACCAACCCTTATTAAACTTTTCATTTGAAGGAATTTGATGCTAAGTTGCACCAAAAACAAATAGGTTCGGCCGGATATTCAGGTTTTAATTCATTCAACAAATACGACTGTCATTATTTTGTGTCTTTATGTAAGTTATATTTGAAAAACAATAACCTCCAATATGCCCATCGTAGAACTCCACAATCTCAAAAAATACTTTGCTACACAAAAAGCGGTAGATGATATCAGCTTTTCCATTGAAAAAGGCAGCATCTTTGGTTTGCTGGGACCTAATGGAGCCGGTAAAACTACCCTGATCCGTATGATCACCGGGATTTTTTTTCCTGACGAAGGACAGATCATTTTTAACGGGAAAAAATTTGATCCCATTAATGATGTGATCAATATAGGATATATGCCTGAAGAAAGGGGTCTTTATAAAAAAATGAAAATTGGTGAGCAGGCTTTGTACCTGGCACAACTGAAAGGCCTCAGCCGCAGCCATGCAATGGCAAAAATTAAAGAATGGTTTGTAAAACTGGAAATGCAAAGTTGGTGGAACAAAAAAGTGGAAGATCTTTCAAAAGGTATGTCGCAAAAATTACAATTTGTCACTACTGTTTTGCACGAACCAAAACTTATTATCCTTGACGAACCTTTCAGCGGGCTTGATCCTGTAAACAGCAATATTATTAAAGATGAGATCTATCAACTTGCTCAAAATGGTGCAACGATAATTTTCAGTACTCACAGGATGGAGCAGGTTGAAGAGATTTGCGATCATATTGTATTGATCAATAAAGGCAAAAAAATCCTGGATGGTTCCGTAAAACAGGTTAAATATGATTTTAAGGAAAACCTTTATAGTATTGGTTTTGAAGAGACCCCTTCTTTAAATAATAACAATACGGTTTTTGATGTGATAACTACAAAAGATCATTCGTACATAATAAAAATAAAAGCAGGTCACATGCCAACTGATGTACTCAAATTCTTTATGCAGCAAAATGCCAGTATTAATTCATTTAATGAACTGCTTCCTTCGCTAAATGATATTTTTATCAAATTAGTTGAAGGTACTTCCGTTACAAGACAATTTCAAAAGGCAGAGGCATAAAACTGACTATTTAACTACCGGGTTATGAATAAGATATTCATTATTATAAAAAGAGAATACCTGTCAAGAGTAAAAAAGAGAAGTTTTATTATTTCCACTTTTCTTTTTCCGATTCTGATCATCCTGTTCATTGTCGGATCTGTCTTTATAGCTGTCAAATCAAAAGAGCTCGTTCACATTGCAGTACCGGGTGATTTTAGTTACCTGAGATCATCTTTAAAAAGTGATTCTTCATCTGTCATATTTGTATTCGATCCTTCAGTAAACCAGGGAAATTTTGATGAAAAAGGGTATACAGGATTTTTAAAGCCAACTCGTGATTCCATATTCATTATGTCGCGCAAGCAGATCGGAATGGAAACAAAGGCTGATATTGAAAGCCTGTTAAGTAAAGCGTATGAGAACAACCTGCTTGAACAAAAAGGCATTAAAAGAGCAACGTTGGATTCGGTAACTAAAGCGTCGGATAATGCTCTGAAACTAGGTAGCAAAACTGTGGATATTGCGGGTAAAGAAAAAGAAGCAAACGAAGGCCTGGCCTATGGTATCGGTTTTGGAAGTGGCATTCTTATTTATATCACTATGTTCATTTTCGGAGCTGCAGTAATGCGTGGTGTAATGGAAGAAAAAATGAACCGGATTGCGGAAGTGATTATTTCTTCGGTAAAACCATTCCAGTTAATGATGGGGAAGATCATTGGCATTGCGGCAGTAAGTCTTACTCAATTCCTGATGTGGATCATCCTGATCATGATTCTTTTCAGCACTTTACAATTTTTTCTACCGCCGGAAACAATGCATCATCTTCAACAGGCCCAACAGGCTCAGCAAGGGCTCCCGGGAGGTTCCAACACCACCGTTGCTATGAAACTGATGCAGGCAAAAACAACTTTAGTAAGCGGCGCACCCTGGGGATTGATCATATTCTGTTTCTTCTTTTATTTTCTCGGCGGTTATTTATTTTATGCCGCCCTGTTTGCAGCGGTTGGCAGCGTAGTAAATGAAGATCCACAGGAAGCCCAGTCACTGATGTTACCTATCACTATGCCGATCATTTTTTCTTTCCTTATCCTGACTACAAGCATTAGTCATCCTAACAGCCCAATGGCTTTCTGGGGCAGCATGATCCCTTTTTCATCACCGATTGTTATGATGGGACGCATAGCATACGGCGTGCCCGAAGCCGTGCCCTGGTGGGAATTGTTTTTGTCGATGGGATTACTTATCCTCGGATTTCTTTTTACGACCTGGTTTGCCGGCAAAATTTACCGCACAGGCATTTTACTATATGGAAAACGGGTAACCTGGAAGGAAATGATCAAATGGCTCCGGCGGTCTTCCTAGCTTCAGATCGCCATCGCAAAACCATTGTTCACCCGAATTGCTTTTGTGTTAAAATTTTCTTTAGAAAAGAAAGAATGTAACAAAATACGAAATCAATCGTATATTTGACAGGAAGTACTTCATAAATCATCATTATTAATCACGTCGCCGCAGCGCGACCTAAAATGAATTGTATGAACTCAAAACCTTTTGCCCGGGTATATCTTGTGCCGGTTATCCTTGTAACTTTTTTTTCAATAACATTTATTGCCTGGGGCGGTCAGAAACAAACACCGAAACAAAAACAAACTTTGACTGATACTGTTCCAAAAAATAAAACAGATAAAAAGATCCGTGATCTTGATAATGCCCTGGATGAAATAGACAAGGCGGAATTGAAGCTCAACATGGAAAAAATAAAAGCTGAAATAGAAAAAGCGGCAAAAGAAATTGATGCAGCTAAAATAAAGATGGAGATAGATAAAGCTATGAATGAAGTGGACATGGAAAAAATAAAGGCCCAAATAGAAGCAGCGATGAAAGAAATCGACGCAGCAAAAATTGAACAGGAGATAAAAGCTTCATTCGCAAAAATAGATTGGGAAAAAATAAAAGCAGAAATGGACGAGCTAAAGAAAACAGATATGAGTAAAGTGGATGCGGAAATGAAAAAAATAGAGAAAGAATTAAAAGAGCTGGGCCCAAGGATCGAAAAAGAAATGGAAAAAGCGAAAATTGATATTGAAAAAGCAAAAGCAGAATTAAAAGAGTATAAAAGTTTTGTAGACGGATTAGAAAAAGACGGCCTGATTAATAAAAAAGAAGATTATACCATTGAACATAAGAATGGTGAATTGATCATCAATGGCAAAAAACAATCCGCGGAAGTATACAATAAATACCGCAGCTTTCTTGAAAAGCATAAGAAGTTTACCATGAAAAAGAGCGACAATGATTTTAACATAGATAATGACAATGACTAATCTCCCGGCTTGCCGTTAAACAGCCATGAAAAGCAAAACCGTCCTGGTAATACCGGGACGGTTTAATTTTATAGTATGGCGGGTATGTATTTTATAGCTCTGGTTGCTCCTGATGAAATCAACGGGCAGGTGCTGAAGTGGAAGCAATTCATGAAAGAACGCTTTGGCTGTACTGTTGCTTTAAGATCGCCTGCACATATCACCTTAATTCCCCCATTCTGGATGGATGAAGCCTTAGAAAAAAATCTCGAGAACTCAATCCTCGATTTTTCATTATTACAAAAGGGGTTTGAAATAGACTTAAAGGGTTTTTCTGCTTTTAAGCAGGGCGTCATTTATGTTGATGTTTTACAAAATGATTCTTTGCAAATATTACATTCGCAATTGCAAAAATTTTTGGCAACCAGTGGCAGGTACCCTGTCAAAATTGAGGACCGGTCTTATCATCCCCATGTAACCATTGCCACGAGGGACCTGCACAAAAAAGCCTTTTATGAGGCCTGGGGGGTTTTCAAAGAAAAAAAATATGAGGCTTTGTGGAGAGTAAACGATATCTCATTTCTTAAGCATAATCAAAAAAATTGGGATGTGATCTTCACATCCCGGTTTCAGAATTAATTTTTGCTTTATTAATTATACAGAAAATGCGAAGGCGATGGCATTATATCAGCAGACCCGTTATTATCCTGCAACATTTCAATATCCAATTGAAAACCTTCATCCACTTTTACGGTTACTTTATCCTTTATAACTTTTTTATACCCGTCTTTTTCAAACACAAATTTGTAAACGCCGGGTTTCAGATCATCAAAAGAATAAGTTCCGCAACCATCTGTTATCATAATCCTTTCTTTTTTAGAAGAGAGATAAGCAGTAATACTCACATCTTTTAATGGCTTTTTACTGTCGGCATTTGTTACACTGCCCATAATATCTTCTTTCTTACCTGGATCGGGTTTATTATCTGTGGCTTCGGCAATTAAAGATCCGAGAACAAAGGTGGAGATCAGCAAAAAGATTTTCGGTTTCATCTGAAGAATTTTTGTGATCAAAAAATCACTTCATTTATCAAACAGCACAAGGCAACAAAACTATGTCTTTTTCACGGGATTGGCCAACCCTTCTTTAAATTCCTGCCAGACATTTTTTACAATCGTGGCCGCGGGTAAAATATCGTTCAGTAAGGCACTCCCCTGACCTATTTCCAATTCACCTTCGTCCAGGTCACCCTCAAACATTCCCTTTTTTGCACGAGCCCTTCCTAAGATCGTTTTTAATTCGTCAGTAGTTGCTCCCCGTAATTCAGCCTCCATTATTTCCCGGAAAAATTTATTTTTTATCACTCTTACCGGTGTTAATTGTTTCATAGTTAAGATAGTATCGCCTTCCTGTGAATTAATTACAGCCTTTTTAAAATCAATATGTGATGATCCTTCTTCACTGGCTACAAAACGGCTACCCATTTGTACTGCTTCTGCCCCCATCACCATGGCTGCCAGCATTTGCCTCCCGGTTACTATACCACCGGCTGCTATAACCGGAATTTTTACGGCATTCACCACAGCAGGTACAAGTACCATTGTAGTTGTTTCTTCTCTGCCATTATGCCCCCCGGCTTCAAAGCCTTCGGCTACCACTGCATCGCAACCTGCTTCTTCTGCTTTTTTAGCAAACTTACTGCTACTCACAACGTGAACTACCGTAATGCCTTTTTCCTTCAAAACACCTGTCCATGTTTTCGGGTTGCCGGCTGAAGTAAAAACAATTTTTACTCCTTCCTCAATACAAATTTGAATATGCTTATCAATATCCGGGTAAAGCAAGGGCACGTTCACTCCAAAGGAATGGCTGGTGGCGGACCTGCACTTCCGTATATGATCTTTTAAGACATCAGGATACATCGATCCGCTGCCTATCAATCCTAAAGCCCCTGCATTGCTTACTGCGCTTGCCAACCGCCAACCGCTTGCCCAGATCATACCCGCTTGTACAAGGGGGTAATCGGTTTCGAAAAGCCTTGTGATCCGATTGGAGAAACCCTCTGTCCCCCTAAAGGGAGAACCTAGATCGGTCATACTTTAATTGTTATACTTAAATTTTTTTTGATCATAAAATAGAATCTGAAGTGTCCTGCACATACGGGAACAGAAATTAAATAGAAATCGTCCTGCCGGCTAAAAAAATCTTTGAATAAATGGCTGCAAGATAAATAAATGAAACCTACCAATCCAGCCTCTTCTCTTAGTGGATGGGGTATTATCCCAGGTCCATATCCGTATTGTCTCCAATGTTCAATGTTCTTGTTTCACCACGGATGCCTGTATCACTCCCGATAAGTGATGACTCCAGGACAATATCAAAAAGATTAGAGTAAGAACCGATGATAGAGTTTTTAATTATCGAGTAATCAATGGTCGTATTTTCTCCCACTGCCACATTAGGGCCGATGATAGAATTTTTAATATTACAACCGGCACCGATACTCACCGGCTGTATAATGACCGTATTTTCAAAATGATGCCCTTCTTCAATTTTACTACCAAATTTTTTCAGCATCGTGGCATTTGATTCAAGTAGTGTTTCTTTTCTGCCACAATCAAACCAATTCTCTACTTTAAATGCTTTGAATTTTGCACCTGCCTTGATCATGCAATCCAGCGCATCGGTCAAACTATATTCACCATGACTACGCAGCCCCTGCCTGATATTATTTTCCAGGCATTGAAACATCTGGTCAGATTCCTTTATTTTATAAATGCCTACGAGTGCCATATTGCTTTTAGGAATGTGCGGCTTCTCTATCACATGCTCAATAATTCCGTCAGCACCTATTTCTGCCACACCAAAATCCCTGGGATCGTCTACTTTTTTTACCCCCAGCATGGAAAAAGGGCTATTAATAACCTCATGTACATCATACTCGCAAATAGTATCGCCCAATACAACAAATACTTCTTCACCACTTACAATAGTGCGGGTAAGTTTTATGGCATGTCCAATGCCCTGCCTGTCGGTTTGATGGACAAAATGAGCTGTAAGTTCAGGGTATTTATGCCGTACATAATCCTGTATTTTATCACCCAGGTAGCCGACAATAAAAATATATTCTTTGATACCGGCTTCGCAAAGCTGATCTACAATAATGCTAAGCACCGTTCTGCCGGCGAGCGGAATCAGAGCTTTTGGTTGTGTATAGGTATGAGGCCGTAGTTTAGTTCCGGCTCCCGCCACTGGTATGATTGCCTTCATTGAAATCCAATCCCAAGGGAATATTAGTGAAAAATTTTAAGCCTGTGAAAGTAATAAATTTTGAAGCAACAAAAACATATTCATTAAATCACAATTACAGGTAAGTCTCGCTTATTTTTGCAGCAAATAATTGTGTAGCCAACGTTTGTATCCCGATAGTTATCGGGGCTATTTGCTCTCGTTGATTCGCACACTACTATAACAATTCTATTCAACAATAAACTCTTTTACAACTACTATGCAAAAAGACACGCAGGTTTTTGATTTGATCAGGCAGGAACTCGAACGTCAGCGCAATGGCATTGAACTCATTGCTTCAGAAAATTTTATTTCGCTGCAGGTATTACAGGCAATGGGTAATGTAATGAATAATAAATATGCTGAAGGTTATCCGGGCCGGCGTTACTATGGTGGTTGCGAAATTGTAGATCAAACAGAACAGTTAGCGATTGATCGCATAAAAAAAGCATTCAACTGTGAATATGCAAATGTGCAGCCGCATAGTGGTGCCCAGGCAAATGCAGCAGTTATGATGGCCGTATTAAAACCGGGAGATGCTATTTTAGGTCTTGATCTTAGTATGGGTGGTCATCTTACACATGGTTCTCCTGTAAATTTCAGTGGCAAGTTATATCAACCTAATTTTTATGGCGTAACAAAAAAAGAAGGTCTTGTTGATTATGATATGCTTGAACAAAAAGCTAAGGAAATAAAACCAAAACTTATCATTTGCGGAGCTTCTGCTTACAGTCGTGACTGGGATTACGAAAGAATAAGAAAAGTGGCCAATGAAATCAGTGCATTCATAATGGCTGACATTGCACACCCGGCAGGTTTAATTGCAAAAGGATTATTGAAGTCTCCTTTTGAGCATTGTCATTTTATTACCTCGACAACACACAAAACTTTGCGTGGTCCCCGCGGGGGAATTATTTTGATGGGAAAAGATTTTGAAAATCCTTTTGGTGTAAAAGATCCAAAAGGGAATATTCGTATGATGAGTCATTTGCTGGACATGGCTGTTTTTCCCGGCACACAGGGTGGGCCATTGGAACATATCATTGCGGCAAAAGCAGTTGCTTTTGGTGAATTGCTTAGTGATGAATTTACTGTCTACGCAAAACAGGTGCAAACAAATGCAAAGGCAATGGCAAAATCCTTTGTCAGCCGGGGCTACAATATCATTAGCGGGGGAACAGACAATCATTTAATGCTCATTGACCTTCGGAATAAAAATCTGACAGGCAAAAAAGCACAGGAAACCCTTGATAAGGCACATATCACTCTCAACAAAAATGCAGTGCCCTTTGATGATAAAAGTCCTTTTGTAACTTCAGGTATCCGGGTTGGCGTACCTGCCATTACAACAAGAGGAATGAAAGAAGACCAAATGGAAACTGTTGTTGAATTGATTGATCGAGTACTGATGAATATTGATGATGATACCACAATTAAAAATGTAAGTGTAGAAGTAAAATCCTTTATGAAGCAATTTCCATTGTATCCTGAATTGGGTTAAAGTCTTTGTCTAAACCATTTTCTTCCCAGCCAAAAAATAAAAAATAATAACAGGATCATTACTGCCAGTGGTTTCCATGGAAAGGTTTTGGGAAGGGATATTGATTCTGACTGCCCAACCAAAATAGGAGCAGCCCAGTAATAAGGTAATCGATTCTCTTTAAGAGTCGCGGTTTTAATAAACTCTTTCTTTGCTCTCTGAAGCGCAACATCTGTAGATACCCCATCAGCAAGATATTTATAAAAAAGTTCCGTCAATTTATAAGAAGATCGATCATCAACCTGCCATAAATTAGAAATTGAAGACGGGATACCTAATGCTGCAAACTCCCGGTTAAAACTGAACACACCTTCGCCATTGTATAATTTGCCTGAAGCAGTTTGACAGGCAGACAGAACGATCAAACTGGTCGCTGGCTTATTTTGATATATAAGATCAGACAATAACAGAGCTGAATCTGAAAAATAGATCATGGGTTCACCTGCATAACCACTGTCCGTTGCATGAGTGTACAATTGAATTATTTTATACTTATAATATTCCTGCAAAAAATTATTTTTTGAAGCATTACTGCCAATAAGGCTGGTGGGATTGCTGAAATAATTTTTTATTTGCCCTAATGATTGGTCACTCCCGGTTAATTCAGGAAGGTCCAGACTACTGGCATATTTCAGGGGGGCAATGCCCATAAATGTATGACTGCTTTGCCGGGAAGAGTTCGTAAAATTATTCAATAGATATCTTGCCGAATAAGTATAACTCACAGCATGATCTTCCTGCAAATAGGTAGGAGTTTGGTGTGTAATGCCGGTTACCAATGCTTCAAAAGGAAAATATTTTCCATCGGGTGAAATGATGATACGGCCGGCTGGCAAATTGGTATTTTTAAAAATGAGTTGATATAATTGCAGGGAAACTTTTGTAAACTCATTAAAATTCCTGTTTAACTTCTCATGATCGGAAAGAAAAGCTATATAGGCCGTAGATAAACTATCAAAGGTCGTTTTATTGATCTTTTGCAGGTAAGATCTATGTGACGTAATACCCAGTACATATACTGAACTATCACCTTCAAACAATTCGACCAATGCCTGGTGATCATTTAAGATTTTTTGCTCCACATCCCGGATAGTGATAAAATTTGTATCAACAAAACTTTGATAATAAAGCGGGTTTTTTTCTTTGATCCCCTGTTTTAATCGCTCCAGTTCCCGTTGATTTGTAAAAATTTCTTCAGTACTTCCTGCTGATGCTTTCAGTTGCTGTATTTTTTTTATCAGCTGTGTTTGTTTCATAATGTCCTCTTCACCCATTAAATGTTGTTCACGAAGCTGATCCTGTAATAATACTGCCCTGCTTTTTTCAAAAAAATAAAAAGCATTGGTAATGTCCTTATTTAAATAGCAGGCTTTAATGGCATTTTCATACAATCGGCGGGAATCACTGCGCCAGAAAAGCTTGGATTGCTGATCAGATTGCTCCATCTTAATCCTGTCGAGAAATTCATCAGCTATTTTATATGCAATAATCGCATCCCGGATAACGTCGGGTTTTCCTGCCGAAATATATTGCCTTTGAAAAGCATCTCCTTTATCTATTAACAGGTTTGTCAGGTAATATATTTTTTTATAACGAAAAAATTCGGCAGGAGAGCTATGTAAAATGCCTGTTTCGTTTATACCAGGTTTAATTTGATCAAAGGCTAGCCGGAAATAATAATAAGCTGAATCATAAAGGCCTTTCTGAGCATACACATTGGCGATGTATGTAAATATGTTTAGCGATTCAAAAGAGTCTTCTTTATTCAACAATTTATTTTTATTGATAATCTTAAGCGCCTTCCTGTAAGAAGAAAGCGCATTAGTTTCGTCATTAAAATGCCTGAAATAGATATTAAAACCTATATCTTTTAATGTTTGTTTACAATTAAAATCATACCCGGCTTGTTGATCTTGTTTAAATGCCCGGTTATAAAATAAAAGGGCCTTCTCATAGTTTCCTTTACGTAACTGTAATTCCGCAAGTTGTGAAAATATAGTGCCCAGGTTGTTATTATGGCCTGCCTTTTTGTATTCTTCCATTCTATTGCCCAGGCTTTTTTCCGCCTCGTCATAATTTTTTAATTCAAGCAAAGCTTTCACACTCCAGAGAAAACTACTCGATGCAAATTCTTCGGCATACATTCGGTATTCTCCATTATTATTAATATACTCCCTGGCAAGCGATTCGCATCGTTGCGCATAGTCTATGCACCTGTGATAATCTCCCAGATCAAAAAAATATAACGCCCACACAAATAAAGCTTTGAAAGATGATGGGTCTGTATATTTCAATCTTATAGAAGTAGAGTAACAACTGTCCAGGGCTTTCATTTTCTCGGTAAAATTGTTCAGTGACTCATACGCTACTGATAGCCAGTAATAACTTCCTGGCAAAGTTTTTAGGTTTACGGATGGTTTGCCGGCATTATTATTCATAATATCAATAGCCTGGCGGTAATATTTTACTGTTTTTAAGAAATCAGCCTGCAATAAACAAATCCGTGCTATTACCCGCAGCAAAAATGTGTGAGTTGAATCATTCCGGTAAGGGCAGTCATTCATCTTATCCAGGTATCCAAGCAATGTTACCAGTTCTTCTTTAGGAGGTGATTTTGAATACATGAGATGCGTCTCATTGACATAGTTCAACCGTTTCCACAAAGTATTCCTGTCGGGGCATTGTCCCGGTAATGGTATAGTGCATAATAAACTGCAACTGATCAGAATAAACAACTTGTTCCGCATGCTGGTAAAATATAAAACATCAACATTCAGGTATTCGTAAAAAACTACTTTGTTTTAATTTATTTTCAAACCTGGTTAGTAAATTTTTTTTGCAAGCAAATATCCGTACTCCTGGGTAGGTCACCTGTTTGCATATTTCCATTGCCACTTGCTTTATCATCTATACATTTATCAGGGCTAACATTAAGTATATTGTCAATTATTTTTTTTAAATCAGGCATCACTCCTATTTTATCAACAGCATGTCCATTTCCCGAAGGAGTTCCAAATAACTCATTGCTCAAAATAGTACGCATTTGCACCGGGCTCAACCGGGGTTTACCTGATGCTTCAATTATGCTTTGCACAGCAATAGCTGCGCCGGCTATAATAGCAGAGGCGCTGGATGTGCCGTTGAAATTCCCCGTATAAGTATTAATAACGATCCCCGATGATCTTGGGTAATTTCCTGCAGTTACTACTTTCTCACCCCAGGCATAACAATTCACCCGGTTTCCATAAGTTGAGTTATATATCCTTGTATGCGGAACCGTACTGGATGCCGCTGCAACAATTATAGCACCCGAATCCCTGAAATGGAGACTCATCGGGTCAAGGATATTTTTATTGTTTAGTGTAAAATTATCAAGATCATTACCCTGGCTATAGTCATAGCTTCCGTTTCCGGCAGCTTCAATCACGATAATCCCCAAAGCAGATGCAAGCCTGATAACCTGGAAAATTGCATCATGAATTTCAACAGGCCAAACTTTATCGCTTGTGAATGAATCACCGGTTTGAGCCTCCAATAAAAGTATATCACCAAAACCAAGATGACTAATCGCTGCCATAATCGCGTCAGCGGTATTAGGTGATCCATCAGGTCTCCACTGTGATATTACATAACCACTTACCTTTGGCGTTATACCTATTCCTCCTATGGCATTGTCCTGCATCATTATTATGCCTAAGACAGCGGCGCCGTGATCATAATAAGAGTGATTGATTCCGGTATGCGGAAGGGTTTGGATCGCAATATCCTCATGATCTAAGATCCATCCCTGTTCTATGTCAATAAATCTTACATTTCCATCACCGTCACCACCGCTAAAATTCCAGGCATATCTTGCATCGATCCCATAAGGCGCAGGGTTTAAATATCCCTGATCTCTGCTCAGAGGATTATTGTTTGCATTAACAGCTGGGGGTGGAGAAGAACGGCCTTGTATATATGCAAGCTCAACAGTTTTATTATTGAGCAGCCTATCTAATAATTCGGCTGGTTTAATTTCCCCCGGACAGTCAATAACATAATAAGAAAGAAAATCCGGAGCCTGGTACTCCGGATCTGATTTTGTGGCTTTATTAACTGACTCAGTAATGTCTTCTGGCCCGAGCGACGTGAATAATTTGTCTATTCTTATCCCAGGAAATAGCTCTAAAAGATGTTGCCAGGGAAAAACGTCATTTTGCAAAAAAAACTCATTGATCTCAACCGCTCCATGATAAGGCAAATTAAGATCGTCCTGGAATTTGACCACTATCCTGTAAAGAAAGCTCTTATGGCTCATCTTCTTTTCATTTGCATCAATTTTTGTCGATCTGATTTATTACTTATCAAAATTTGAAAGAATGCAGTGAAAAAAATTCCTGTTCGCATAAATTAATAAAGCCAGTCTGATAGTTTAGCTCGCGGGCGGTGGCGGTCCTGTTGGGGGCGGTGGATCTGAAATTGCATCAGCAGGAGGTGAACCTAACGTATCTTCATAAGCAAAAGATGAATCTGACTTAACTCCATTTCCATTGGAAGAAGGATGTGACCTGGTTCCAAGAGGAGAAGGCTTATAATTAGATGCGTTTATTGCAGGAGGCGAAATGTAAATTGTTACATAATCATTTCCCCATTCAAAATAAATAGAATGATCAATCCAATTATTCCTTACCTCGGTATCATAATAATGAAGATAACCACAAACAAAATTTTCATACCTCCTCCTGGCTTTATCTCCAATTTCTTTATTGAATTTATGAGTGACCCATATGTTATAATTAGCCTTGTCATGAACTGCTTTGTTACGCAGTACGGCGTCATCATATACCGTATAACATTTTTTGATTTCCTCGTTAATTTCAGCCGTCTGCTTATTAAGATCAGGTTCAGGTAAATCGTTTTTTAATATCACCTTTTTCATAAATAAAAAAATTTAAGGTAAAAGAATAGAATTACCATTTGTTCAGCCATTGCTTAGCAGTTTTCTTTCCTTCTAAATCATTCTGCTCAACCTGCTTCAACAACTGCTTCGCTTCTAGTTTATCACCGGGCCGGTTACGTTTCATAAGAGTGAGGGCATGATAAAATGTGGCCGGATTAGCGTAATGTGAAGTATATTTTTCCAGTTCCTGAAAATACTCTAAAGCTTTGTCGTAATTTTCTAACCTAAGGTAAACAATGCCGGAATAAATTTTTGCATCAAAATTTGAACTATCTGCCTGAACTATTCTTTTAAACTTTTCTAGAGCAACTTCTAATTGTCCGTCATTATACGTCCACTTAGCATTTTGAAGACTGTCTTTCTCTCCCATTGTAACATCCAGCCTTTGTAATTTCTTCTCTATATATTGTTTAGCCATTTGTGAAGGAGAAACTGGTTTTATGAATAATATATATCCGGCAAAAAAAATACAGGTAATAACTGCTGCTGCTGCCGCATAAACCCAAAGTTTTCGAACGGGGGTAATTTGCCGCACCCTTGAAAGAGAACTATTCTGCTCAGCCAGTTCTTTGAACCATCTCTTCTTCTCAGTTATGATTTCCTTTTTCAAAGCTTGCTTCGCAGAAAGATAAAAAGTTACTTCTTCGGCAAAATTCCTGTCATTAGCAATCCGTTGTTCGAATTGTTTAGTTTGATCGGGATGCAGATTTCCTTTAAAATAACTATCGATGTATTCAAGATTGTCTTCCATATTTCTGTCAGTCAGGTTGTCTTATATAATTGTCTTAATTTTCCAAGGCATCTTAACCGGCTGGTTTTCACCACATCGGCTGTTTTATACTCCAGTGTTGCAGCAATTTCTTTATCACTATATCCATCAGCCCACAGAAGCAACAGGCGGCGGCAGCTATCGCCTATTTGATTCAATTTTTGCCTGAGTACATCCCAATCTGTCTTGTCCGCCAGTTCCTGGATGATCGTTTTTGAAGGATCCGTAAACTGGGCCAGCAGGTCGGAAATGGATACTGTGCGATGGATGCTTTGTTTATTAGTCGTT
>Ga0184636_1000142_pt1 | contig 17217 bp, 15 predicted proteins | sample PLM3_60_b2_FD_133164 | JGI IMG/M metagenome (GOLD analysis project Ga0184636, IMG submission 133164) | Groundwater sediment microbial communities from an aquifer in East River, Colorado, USA - PLM4_90_b2 | ecosystem: Environmental > Terrestrial > Soil > Riparian zone | place: USA: East River... | reverse complement strand
GAAATAAAAAGGAATGTTCCTGTTACCCCGAAAACAACTCCTGATGAAAATGCTCCACCGAATAAACCATCCACTCCGAAAAGCTATTTTGATTTAAATGCAGCTGACGTTAAATTGAACGCAAACTTTGCAGGTAACAAGGGAAGATTGCCCTGGCCTGTTGACAATGGCGTTGTAAGTATTCATTTTGGACGGTACGAAGTTGAAGGGACTAAATTAACAGGTGATAACCCGGGTATTACTATTGCAACCCCTTCAACCGGAAGTTCTGTTAAATCCGTATTCGATGGTGAGGTAGCAGCAGTAGCTAACCTGGGCGATGGGATGATGGTGACGATACGGCATGGGAAATATTTTACTGTCTATAGTAACCTTACAGGGGTAACTGTTACCAGGGGTTCTTCTGTTTCAACGGGGCAGGCAATTGGCCGGGTCGGGCAGGCAGATGATGGCAGTGGTGGCCAGATTGATTTTATTTTAATGATCGAGAATAAAAACGTAAATCCGGAGCCCTGGCTAAGAAGGTAAAGAAGCCGATCACTACACACTCTTCAAATAAAAGAAAAAACCGGTAAAACCGCTTCCCAAAGGGAAGGGTCGATAATTCATGAATAAAAATTTTGAGTTAAAATTCTTATGAAAAATGAAAGATCCATCCGACCTGGAATCTCCCCTGGGGAGGAAAAGGGATGAACTCAAAGAAAACGTTCATATAATTTTTCATACTCGGGTATAATATTGTGGATGTCGAATTTCTTTGCGTGTTTGGCGGCCCGGGTTTTAAACCCTTTTAAAGTTTCGTCATTGCTTAAAATTGTCATTGCCTGTTTTGTCATTTCCTCAATGTCTCCAACGTTGGCCATATAACCTGTTACATCAGGAATATTTATTTCACTCAAACCACCTACATTAGTTGATACAACAGGTACGCCGGATGCCATGGCTTCCAGTGCTGCCAGACCAAAACTTTCATATTCGGAAGGTAAAAGAAAAAGATCAGCGATGGCGAGAATGTCTTCCATCTGTTCCTGTTTGCCAACAAAGCGCACTTCATCGGAAACGCCCAACTTCCTGCACAGTTCTTCTGCTGTTTGCCGTTCGGGTCCGTCACCGACAAATAATAATTTAGACGGAACTTCTTTGTTCACATTATAAAAGATATGTACTACATCCGGTACTCTTTTAATTTTTCTAAAGTTAGAAGCATGCAATAATATTCTTTCACCATTCGGGGCAATTACTTTTTTAAATGCATCGATTGGCTTCCGGGTAAAGCGCTCCACATCGACGAAGTTGTAAATAACCTCAATCTCTTTTTCGATCTGGAAAATTTTATAGGTTTCATCACGCAAATTTTGTGACACGGCTGTTATGGCATCACTCTGGTTGATAGAAAAAGCAACCACGGGTGCATAGGTCTTATCCCGGCCAACCAGGGTTATATCAGTACCATGAAGAGTAGTGATGACAGGAATTATTTTGTTTTCCTTTTTCAATATCTGCTTCGCCATATACGCAGCCGATGCATGGGGAATAGCGTAATGCACATGCAGCAGGTCAAGATTATTATTCCTGATCACATCCACCATTGTACTTGCTAAGGCTGTTTCATAGGGAGGATAATCAAACAACGGGTAGGTTGGCACCTGCACTTCGTGATAAAAGATATTAGGAATAAATCCGTTTAGTCTTACTGGTTGCTGATAAGTAATAAAATGCACCTGGTGATTTTTTTGTGCCAATGCTTTGCCAAGCTCAGTAGCCAACACTCCGCTTCCTCCAAATGTGGGATAACAAACAATTCCTATTCGCATAAATAAATATTGATCGGATGGCAAATCTAACGGTTTTCAATAAAGAACCGGAACAAAAGGTATGAAAGGATATAAAGGATTAATAACTGATAATACCATTTATAAAAATATTCGGTTTATCTTTTTCATCCTTCCTATCTTAGTTTTTAAATTGAATAAACATGAGAAAACTCCGGTTGTTGTTTCTTGCTTTCGTTATTTCTTCTTCTTCTTATTCGCAAAACGAAGACTCCGTTTTTATCCGTCGTATTGCCGATGAGATTTTAGTGAATGGGAAAGCCTATGATAACCTTCATGATCTTACAAAAAATATTGGAGGTCGTTTATCAGGATCACCTCAAATGTACAAGGCTGAACAATGGGGTATAAAAACCCTGCAGCAAAGCGGAGCTGATAAAACATGGTTGCAGGAATGCATGATCCCGCATTGGATAAGAGGCGGAAAAGACGAAGCTTTTTTTAATGTTTATGGGAAAAAAAATTTAGCCAGGCTGGATGTAATAGCTCTTGGTAATTCAATAGGGACGCTTTCAAAAGGTGTTTCGGCAAATGTTTTAATGGTTAATTCATTTGATGAACTTGAAATGAAAAAAGATTCTGTAAAAGGGAAGATCGTTTTTTATAATTATAAATTCAATCCAACCTATGTCAGAACTTTCCAGGCATATGGTGAAGCAGGGCAGTATCGCGGCTCCGGACCGAGCAGGGCTGCAAAATATGGAGCTGTTGCAGTAATTGTAAGAAGTCTGAGTGAGAGTACAGATAATAATCCGCATACAGGCACAACAAGATATGATACTACTTTACCTAAAATTCCTGCTGTTGCAATTGGTTTAAAAGATGCGGATTTGCTGAGTGATATTTTGAAAAAAAATCAGATAGTAAATGTTGTTCTGAAAACCTATGGTCATTTTTTGCCTGATACGACAGGACACAATGTAATCGGTGAATTAACAGGAACAGCATTTCCCGACCAGATCATTACCATCGGCGGACACCTTGATTCATGGGATCCTGCCGAAGGAGCGCATGATGACGGAGCAGGCGTAGTGCATACAATCGAGGTATTGCGGGTGTTGAAAGCATTAGGATATAAACCCAAACATACCATTCGCTTTGTTTTATTTGCCAACGAGGAAAACGGTTTGCGTGGCGGAACGAAATATGCTGAGGAAGCCAACGCAAAAAACGAAAAACACATTTTTGCCATGGAAAGTGATGCCGGTGGATTTACTCCCCGTAGTTTCAGTTTTGGAGGAACAGATGAACAATTAAAAAAAGTGCAGAGTTGGATTCCTCTTCTTTACCCTTATGGTGTTTATGAAATTACAAATGGTGGCGGCGGTGCTGATATTGGTCCGTTGAACAGAACATTTAAAACACCTGTAGCTGAACTGGCTCCTGATACGCAACGCTATTTCGATTACCATCATGCAAGAAATGATGTATTTGAAAATGTAAATAAAAGAGAGCTGGAATTAGGGGCTATTAATATGGCAGCGCTGATCTATTTGGTTGATAAATATGGCTTGTAAAAATTATTGATTATTAATTATTTTGGCAAACACGAATTCAATAATGAATAATTAGTAATAAATAATTACTGCAGCAGGCTCGCTAATGACGAATGTACAGATGCAAAGGGAAATGAATCAACAAGCTTTTGCATCTGTTTTTTTATTTCTTCATTACATAAATTTCCTATGCTGCCTTCATGAACCCCCATCCCCACCTCTCCCAAAGGAGGAGGAGCATAAGAACCATCTTCAATTTTTTGTGCAACAATTTTATAGGCATCCCTGAACGGAGTTCCCTGCATTACCAATTTATTTACTTCATCAACCGTAAAAAGATATTTATATTTTTCATCCTTAAGAATATCTTTTTTGATCTCAATATTATTTAACATCAATCCGGTCATTTCAATGCATTCTTTTACTATTTGAAATGCAGGAAATAAATGTTCTTTTACTAATTGCAGGTCGCGATGATAGCCGGATGGTAAATTCGTGGTCATCAGCATTATTTCATTAGGTAAGGCTTTAACGCGGTTACAATGAGAACGTATAAGCTCAAAAACATCCGGATTTTTTTTGTGTGGCATAATGCTGCTTCCTGTAGTAAGCTCTTGCGGAAAGCTAATAAAGCCAAAATTCTGATTTAAATATAAACAGGCATCCATTGACAATTTGCTGAGTGTATCCCCAACATTTGCCAGGGCCATCGCCACAATTCTTTCTGCCTTGCCTCTTCCCATTTGTGCATACACTGAATTATAATTCAGGTCATCAAAACCAAGCAGCCTTGTTGTGAATGTTCTGTTGATAGGAAATGAAGAACCATATCCTGCCGCAGAACCCAACGGATTTTTATTTATAACATCGTAGGCCGCTTTTAATGTTATCATATCATCCACCAGGCTCTCGGCATAAGCTCCGAACCAAAGCCCGAACGAAGATGGCATTGCCAATTGTAAATGAGTATAGCCAGGTAACAGGTAATCTTTATATTTTTCACTCCGGGATTGTAATAGGTCAAAAAATGATTCGATAGTTTTTACGAGTTCTTCAATTTCGTTTCTTAGAAAAAGCTTTATATCAACCAAAACCTGGTCGTTACGGCTTCTTGCACTATGAATTTTTTTTCCAACTTCTCCCAATTTTTCTGTCAGGGATAATTCAATTTGTGAATGAATATCTTCAACATTTTTGTCAATGGTGAATAATGAACCCGGCTGTCCGGCCTTGCTCGCTGAAGCTTGCGCAGGCGAGGCAGGCGGGTGTTGAATGGACCTGTAAATAGTTTGAAGCTCCTTTACAAGTTGTTCTTTTTCGCTTTGGGATAGCAATCCGGCTGTTTCCAGCATGATAACATGTGCAATAGATCCCAATACATCAAAAGGGGCCAGTTGAAGATCAAATTCACGGTCTTTACCAACAGTGAATTGTTCCACTTCTTTTAATGAATCGGTATTTTTTTGCCAGAGTTTCATGATATGATATTTGCATAGACATCAATTTAAACCGATGTCTAAAGAATTTGTTTCAAAAGTTGAATATAAATCTCAATTCCTTCTTTTATTTCGTCAATATAAATATACTCATCAGCCGTATGACTTCTTGCAGAATCTCCGGGCCCGATCTTTAAAGCCGGAAAAGACATCAATGCTTTGTCAGACGTGGTTGGCGAACCATAATAACTCCTTCCTGAACTTAGCCCTGCCTTTACCAGGGAATGATCTAACGCAATTGATGAAGATCGAAGCCTTGTACTTCTTGGCTTTATTTCACATTGTACATTTGCTTTTATATGATCAAGCACTTCCTCAAATGTGTACAATTCATTCAATCGTATATCCACTACAAATTTGCAATCAGCGGGAACTATATTATGAGCTCTATTTCCTGTTTCAATAACTGTTACACTCATTTTTACAGGACCTAACAGGTCAGAAACTTCAGAGAATTGATATGACTGGAACCACTGAATATCCTTTACAGCATTATAGATCGCATTTTCTCCTTCATTTCTCGCAGCATGTCCCGCTTTACCATGGGCAATACAATCCAGAACCAACAAACCTCTTTCAGCAACAGCCATTTGCATTTGAGTCGGTTCGCCCACAATAGCAAAATCAATTTCACCAAGTTTTGGAAGCAATGCTTCGATTCCATTATGACCGGAAATTTCTTCTTCTGCTGTTGCAGCCAGAATAAGGTTATATTTCAGATGTTTTTGCTCATAGAAGTACAGGTAGGATGTTATCAACGAAACAAGTGCGCCCCCCGCATCATTGCTCCCCAGGCCGTACAGTTTACCTTCTTTTAAAATCGGAAAGAACGGATCGTTTGTGTATTGAAGATCAGGCTGTACAGTATCATGATGTGAATTTAAAAGTAAAACAGGTTTTTCTTTATCAAAATGTTTACTGACCGACCATACATTATTCAAATATCTTTTCGTTTCAACTTTTTTTACCTGCAAAAATTTTTCAATGATCGCTGCTGTTTTGTCTTCTTCGCGACTAAAGGATGGCGTTGCGATCAGGTCTTTTAACAGATCGATCGCATCTTCCATTAATCTATGTAAATGCTTATTCATTTACAATCGTAGTTCCCGAAGTTCCTGAAATTAATTCTTGCAGGTTCTCTGCTTTGCCGATGATCACTTTTTTAACGCCGCTATGTAATGCTGTAAACGCATTGTCCAGTTTAGGTATCATACCGGCAAATATTTTTTCTTTTGATTTTAATTGCTGATAATAAGAAGGATTAATGCTCGGGATAACTGTTGCCTCATCGTTTGTATCAAGCAATACCCCGCTTTTTTCAAACGAATAAATAAGCTGCACATCATAATCGTTGCATAAGGCCCTGGCTATTTCCTGAGCTATTGTATCAGCATTGGTATTCAGCAGTTGGCCCTGCTGATCATGGGTGATCGGTGCAAAAACAAGAGCTATGCGCTGATCAAGTAAATTTTTGAGTAAAATAGTATTGATGACGTCCACATCTCCGACAAATCCATAATCTAATACAGGATGCTGTCTTTTATGAGCAAGAATGGTATCGCCATCTGCACCGCTAAGACCAATGGCATTGCAATGATGTGATTGTAATTTCGCCACAATATATTTATTGATGTACCCGGCATAAACCATGATTACGATTTTTAAGGTCTCTGCATCTGTAATTCTTCTGCCATCCACCAGTTGTTGTTCAATACCTAATTTTTTGGCAAAATTTGTAACCAGTTTACCGCCTCCATGTACTAAAATTTTTCTGTCTTCAAGCAAAGCAAAAGATTTTAAAAACGAAGAAAGTTTTTCTTCATCGTCAATTACATTTCCTCCGATTTTTATAATGTAGAGTTTATCCATGAAGTATTTCAGATAAAACAGCCTGGGCTGCCCAAATGCGGTTTGCTGCTTCCTGTGTCACGAGGCTGTTTGGCCCATCTAAAACCTCATCACTTAATTCAACATTTCTTCGCACAGGTAAACAATGCATTACCCTGGCACTATTCGTAGAGGATAGTTTTTCATTGGTCAGCATCCATTCAGGGTCGTTGCAATAAATTTTTCCGTAATCGTTGTAGGTGCTCCAATTCTTCACATATACGAAATCTGCATTTTTCAGAGCTTCATCCTGGTTATGCGTAATGGCAGCTCCTTTTGTAAATGCAGCACCCAATTCATAATCTTCAGGATGAGTAATTATAAACTCCGCCTGTTTCCAGGCATTGATCCACTGCGAAAAACTATTAGCTACGCATTGAGGCAGGGGTTTAACATGCGGGGCCCAGGTTAAAACAATTTTTGGTTTGCTTCCCCCAACTAAAGGGCTTTTATGAAGACTTTCTGTAATTGTCAGAATATCCGTTAAAGATTGCAGAGGGTGAAGCGTTGCGCTTTCTAAACTCACAACCGGGATACCTGCGTATTTGATGAATTGTTTTATGAATAATTCGCTGTAATCATCTCCCCTGTTTTTTAATGATGGAAAAGTCCGGATGGCAAGAATATCAAAATATTTTCCCATGATCGGCGCGGCATCTTTTACATGTTCAACGGTATTACCACTCATGATCGCCTCTTCTTCAAATTCAAGGGCCCATCCCTCGCTGCCCACATTAAAAACGATCGCTTCCATTCCTAAATTCTGCGCAGCAATTTGCGTACTCAACCTTGTCCGCATACTTGGATTTAAAAACAAACACCCGATACGTTTATTTTCGCCAAGCATTTTATCCTTCAAAGGATCGGCTTTATACTTTAATGCTTTTTGTACAAGCGCATCTATATTGACAACATCTTCAACAGAAATGAATTGTTTCAACTTTGATTGTTTGTTTTATGGTACCAGCTTTAGAATTACTATTGAGCCCCGCATGGGCAGGAATGCTCCGCGCTCTTTTACCGCATCAATTCTATTCAGCATTTCATGGCTAAAGCCGGAAAATATTCTTCTTATTTTCCACGACCTAAAGGTCGTGGCTATTCATGGCAACTTCGCCTTTTTTAATTGTTTCTATTTCTTCCTTCAACGCTTCAATAAAATCTCCTGCATCTCTTTTCCTCAATGCTAAAGAAGGGAGTAAACGAATTACATTGGGTTTTGCTTCACCGGTAAAAATTTTCTGATTCCACAATAAATTTTTCTTCAGGTCTTTCAATTCCTCCGGTACATCAAAACCGATCATTAAACCCCGGCCTCTTACATTTTGTAATTCAGGAATACTATCTAATTCGTCCTTCAGATATTTTCCAATCATTACCGCATTGCCCATTAATTTTTCTTCTTCTATTACTTCCAGCACAGCTAAGGCCGCAGCACAGGCCAGGTGATTGCCGCCAAAGGTAGTCCCCAGCATGAAATGTTTTGGCTTTATTTGCGGGGCAATAATAATACCTGCAACAGGAAATCCATTTCCCATTCCTTTTGCCATGGTATATATGTCTGCATTCACTCCGGCAAAATCATGACTAAAAAATTTACCGCTTCTTCCATAACCACACTGCACACTGTCTGCAATATAAACAGCACCATATTCATCACACAATGCTCTTATCTTTTTTAAAAAACTTTCTTCTGCAACATTAATACCACCAACACCCTGAATGCCTTCAATAATCACACTGGAGATTTCTTTTCTATTCTCTTCAAAACATTTCTGCAATGATTCTTCATCATTAAGAGGAAGAAAGATCACATTGTCTGTTTCATTGACAGGCGCTATATAATTCTTATTGTCAGTTACCGAAACAGCCAAAGAAGTTCTTCCATGAAAAGATTTATTGAATGCAATAATTTTTTTTCTTCCATTGTGAAAAGAAGCAAGTTTTAAGGCATTTTCATTAGCTTCTGCGCCGCTGTTACACAAAAACAACTGGTAATCTTCTTTTCCGGAAACCTTTGCCAGCTTTTCTGCTAATTCATGTTGCAAAGGAATTTTTACGGAGTTGGAATAAAAAGCAATTTTTTCTAATTGCTCTTCAATTCGTTGAACCCAGTGCGGATGTGAGTGACCAATGCTGATCACAGCATGACCTCCGTATAAGTCAAGATATTGTTCACCTTTGTCGTCCCAAACGTAAGAACCTTTCGCTTTTACGATGGTAATGTCATTCAATGGGTATACGTCAAATAGTTTCATGATTGTCTGTAAAGATTATTTGCAATGTTTGCTGATAATTTAATTCCTTTTATTAAAGCTGAACTCAAACCCTGGTGCTCCATTTCATTAAGGCCTGCGATGGTGCATCCTTTTGGAGAAGTTACCTTATCTATTTCTTCTTCAGGATGAGTTTTGTTGGTAATCAAAAGTTTCGCTGCACCCAAAGAAGTTTGTGCAGCGATCTGTAAAGCGTCATGTGCATGAAATCCAATTTCCACTCCTCCTTGTGAAGCAGCACGAATCGTTCGCAGGAAAAAAGCAATGCCACAGGCACATAAGGCTGTTGCAGCACTCATCATATCTTCATTGATAAGAATACTTTGCCCCAGGGTATTAAAAATATCCTTCACCAATACAATATCTTTTTGCGTTGCATTGGCAGCCGCAAGACAGGTCATACTTTCTCCAACTTTCATCGCCGTATTAGGCATAGCCCTGATTATACGCAGATCCGTTCCCAGCTTTTCGATAAAGACCTGCGTATGTGCACCGGTTACTACAGATACAAATAATTGCCTGCTCACATCAACACCTGGCTTTAATCCTTCCAGCAGTTCATTTAACTGTTGTGGGAGGACACAAATAAAAACAGTCTCTGCATTTTTAATTGCTTCGGAATTGTTTGTGCTCACAGTAAATCCCCTTTTTTCGAGATCGGAAAGGGCAGACGCATTCCGCCTGGTGATCGTAATATCCTGTTTGCTGCAAATATTTGCCAGGACAAGCCCTTCTGCTAAAGCCATTCCGATATTTCCTGCTCCGATTATAGTTGCTTTCATCTTTTTTGTTTTTAAAATGCAGATGACTTTAATTGCAAGCCGGCGCATTCATCAACACCAAACATCAAATTCATGTTTTGCACAGCTTGCCCGCTTGCTCCTTTTAATAAATTATCTATCGCTGAGTGTATCACCAATTTAGTTCCAACTTTTTCCAGTTGTATCACACATTTATTTGTATTGACAACTTGTTTCAGAAAAACAGGCTCCTTACTTAAAAAAGTAAAAGGGTGATCGGTATAAAAATCTTCATATAATTCGACCAGTTTTTCCATTTTCAATTTACATTCAGTTTGTGAACTAATAAAAATGCCGCGGGCAAAATCTCCACGCCAGGGAACAAAACTAAGATCGATCGCTCCATTTGATTGTAATTGGTGCAGGGATTGATTGATCTCCGGAAGATGCTGGTGGGTCAGAGTTTTATAAGCCTGGACATTATTGGCTCTCCAGCTGAAATGAGATGTGGAAGTTAAACTTTGTCCTGCACCTGTTGAGCCGGTTATACCGGTTGTATAAATACTTTGCAATAAGCCAGCCTTTGCAAGGGGTAATAATCCCAATTGTACCGCCGTAGCAAAACAACCGGGATTTGCGATATTGTGCGCAGATTTTATCTTTTCTTTATTAAGTTCTGGTAAGCCATATAAAAAAACTCTTTCGTGTATGGTTTCGCCAAGTCTGAAGTCCTGGCTAAGGTCAATAACTTTTACGCTCTTTTTGAAATTGTGTACACTGATAAAGCGATGTGATTCCCCATGACCAAGACAGAGAAACGCTACATCAATATCATTATCTACTTCATCAGTAAATTCCAAATCTGTTTCACCAATCAAATCCTGGTGGACAGAGCTGACAGCTTGTCCTGCATTGCTACGGCTATGAATAAAAGAAACAGATACATCCGGATGGTGAATCAGCAATCGTATGAGTTCACCACCCGTATAACCTGCGCCTCCTATGACTCCGATTTTGATTTTCATTCCTGTTTGAATTTTTTAGTAATCAATAATTACTAACTATTGATTACCCTCCCGGTTTACAGCATGCCAGATGCTTGTCTGGTTTCCGAATATTTTTGAGAATCCCCTCACATCTTCACCACTCCAGCCAGAATTCATTTCTCCGTATTTGCCAAACTTACTGTTCATCAGGTCATATTCCGATTCAATTCCTGTTATTTGAAAACGATAGGGCATTAGTTGAACAAATACAGTGCCTGTTACATTTTGTTGCGAGTTTTCAAAAAAAGCTTCAATGTCTCTCATTACCGGATCCAGAATTTGTCCTTCATGCAGCCAGTTGCCATAAAATTGTGCTAACTGGTCTTTCCAATTCAATTGCCATTTTGTGAGTATATGTTTCTCCAAAGCATGATGTGATTTTAAAATCACCATTGGAGCTGCGGCTTCAAATCCAACCCTGCCTTTAATACCAATGATCGTATCACCGACATGAATGTCTCTCCCGATTCCATAAGGACCTGCAATTTTTTGTACCTGTTGTATCGCTTCAGACGGATGACCAAATTCATATCCATTTACTTTTTGCAATTCTCCTTTTACAAATCCTAATTCCAGGCTGCCGACTCCTGACTCTGTAACTTGCGTAGGCCAGGCTTCTTCCGGCAGCATTCCTTTTGATGATAAAGTCTCCCTGCCACCAACACTTGTTCCCCATAATCCTTTATTAATGGAGTAAATGGCTTTTTCAAAATTCATCTCTACAGCCCTGCTTTTCAAATATTCAATTTCCTGCTCACGACTTAATTTCAGGTCGCGGATGGGGGTAATGATCTCAACACCAGGAATCATAATATGAAAGATCATATCAAACCTTACCTGGTCGTTGCCTGCCCCGGTACTGCCATGTGCTACGGCATCTGCTTTTATCTTTTTTGCATGTTCAGCAATATGTAATGCCTGGCTTAATCTTTCCGCGCTTACACTGAGCGGATAGGTATTATTTTTCAGAACATTCCCATAAATGAGATATTTTATGATGTTGTCGTAATAAGTTTTCACAGCATCAACCGCAGTATGAGTTTTTACTCCCAGCCTGATGGCATGTGCTTCTATTTCTTTCAATTCTTTTTCAGTAAAACCGCCGGTGTTCACAATAATACTGTGTACTTCGTACCCTTTTTCTTCGCTTAAATATTTTACACAAAACGAAGTATCGAGCCCGCCACTGAATCCGATAACAACTACCCCCCCGGCCCCTAAAGAGGTGTTATGCCTATTCTCTGTTATTTGAGCCATTCGCTTATTTGTTATAAATTAAAAAGGCTTTTAAGAAAGATTTTTTATTCTCCCCCTTAGGGATTGGGGGTTTCAAAAAAGGTCTCAGCAGTTTCCATTCTTTAATCCGCTGTAAGCGTTCAAATACCTTTGATTTTTTTTTGAAAAACTCTTTTGTTTCCTCTGGTTCATAATGATCTTTTGGATCATAGAGCATGGCCGTACACATACAATTTTGGCGATTCTTGCTCATCAGGATATCATAATTTACACAACTTTTGCAGCCGGCCCAGAAGGCTTCATCCTGGGTAAGTTCAGAATAGGTAACGGGCTCATAACCAAGATCAGAATTGATCTTCATCACTGCAAGACCAGTTGTCAAACCAAAAATTTTGGCCTCCGGGTATTTTTCTCTTGAAAGATTAAATATTTTCTGCTTGATAGCTTTTGCTACACCACTTTTTCTGAATGCAGGGGCAACTATCAATCCTGAATTGGCAACATATTCACCATGGCTCCAGGTTTCGATATAACAAAAGCCTACCCATTCCCCGTCATTTGTAACGGCGATAACAGATTTTCCCTCGTCAATTTTTTCTGCAACATATTCAGGTGTACGGCGGGCAATGCCGGTGCCCCTTGCCATGGCGGATGATGCCATTTCATCTGTTATAGCTTTTGCGTACACTTTATCTGTGGGTGTTGCAACCCTGATAATAATATTCTGATTGTCCAATTTTAAAAGATTGATATGTCAGGCGGATAACCAATCCAATTTAAAGAAGATCAGGAAAATTTCACTGATAGGGGCCCCGGTTAATGGCTCGTCCTATCAGTATCCACGTCGCGCCAGGTAGCGGAAGAGATCAAAACATACAGAGTATACACCTGTAGTGATGGGTGCATGAAAGGCAAACTGCTTGGTATGTGTTAATATATTGTTCACGATTTACTACTTACAAAAATGGTGTACAAATGTATATAATAATTTATGTTATAAGTGAAATTTTTTGTTAAGCGTTCAGCCTTTGATACAGGCTGCCGGTTAAGGGTTAAATCAAGAACAATACCATGATTGTTAAAGATGTTTCTCATTTCGCGAGCAGGCAAAAAATAACCGGTTGTTTGTGAAGATCAGGTTTATCGCGCTTCCATTCTTTTATAGTTTTTGTTTTGATCCACTCTTTGCTTCCCGTAAGATTGGCTGCAATACACAACTGTGTAAATGAGTCACAGGTTTTTAATAATGAATCAATAAGTTGGTTAGTACGATAAGGAGTTTCGATGAATACCTGCGTACAATTCTTTTTCTTTGATTCTGATTCAAGTTCTTTGATCGTCCTTTCCCGTTCCGATTGGTTGATCGGAAGGTAGCCGGTAAATTGAAATCGCTGGCCATTCATGCCACTCGCCATGACCGCTAATAAAATAGAGCTGGGACCGACAAGCGGTTTTACTTCAACATTCATTTCCTGTGCAAGAGAAATTAATAACTGGCCGGGATCGGCGATGCCCGGGCAACCCGCTTCGCTGATAATCCCGATATTTTTTTCTTCTTTTATTTTTTGTTTGAAAACAGAGAGTACCTCTTCTTCAGCTTTATGTATTGTGAACCATTCATAATTATCGATCACGATCTCTTTCCAGATTTTTTTTAAAAAGCGGCGTGCAGTTCGTTCATTTTCTGCAAAAAAAACCCGGCAATCTTTTACAGCATCTTTTATATATAGAGGAATGGTGTGAATCGCCTCTTCATCCAGAAAACTTGGGATGAGATAAACAATGCTCTTCGGTGAACTCATTTTTTAAAGTTTAAAAAGTTCCATAAGCCCCGGGGTTAACTTCTGTATCTTTTTGTTTAACCTTCAAACTTGTTGAACTTGTGAAACTTCCGGAACCTGTATTTAATCCGGGTTTGCTTTATATAAACTAAGTGTTGCCGCAATCACTGCATACGCCGGTGCAAATATCCATCCTACAAATAAAAAGGCATGCATTGAATAAAATACAAGCCCGTTCCCGATAGCAAGTCCGCGATGGCGACTGATGTAATGAATGCTTTTTGAAGCCGGTAATTTATGCCTTTCGCAACTGTAATCGATCATGGAAAAACCATAGTAATAACATTCGGCAAATAAAGCGATCAGCGGGGTGATCCAACCAAATAAAGGCACAAGCGTTAACAGCAAAAGAGATATAAGATAAATAGTTTGCCAGATGGTGTTTCGAAGGGCCAGTTTCATACCCCGCCAGCAATCTTTGACTAATCGCCTGAAATTGAAGGGAAATTCTTTTCCTTCAATGATCGATTCTGTTTTTTCACTTAAATAAGCAAAAACCGGTGAACCTACTATCAACCAGATATATTTGAATAAAGAAAAATAGAAAAGCATAAGTATCAGCCAGAGAAGTACGCCGGCAAAAGTAAAAAAGAAACCAATCCAGCTATTTTGAAATTTTTGTATCCAGTTGCTCAGCCCGGTTGCATTGGTGAGGTATTCAATAACAGCGGTTGCAGACTTGCCAAAAAAATACATGCTGATGCCGAAAAGAACAGCATAAATAACACCGGGAATGATGATCCATTTCCAAAGTTTATGTGTGACAATGAAACGATGCGCTTCAAAATAGGATTGGATGGCTATTACGATTTCTTTCAGCAAGGCATAAATTTGGGTAAATATAAAAAAGAACTAAGATTAAAAGTATTAAAAAGGATGATGAAAAAATTGCCGATTTCTTTTTACCAGGATAAGAATGTTGTGAAGATTGCTATAGAATTATTAGGAAAAATTTTGGTGACAAACTGGAATGGAATTATTACTTCAGGCCGCATTGTGGAATGTGAGGCATACGCAGGTATCATTGATAAAGCTTCGCATGCTTCAGGTGGAAGAAGAACTGCCCGTAATGAGGTAATGTATGGTGAAGGAGGGTATGCCTATGTATATCTATGCTACGGTATTCATCATTTGTTTAATGTTGTTACGAACTCTGTTGACGAGCCTCATGCTGTTTTGATCCGCGCTCTTGATCCCATTGAAGGGATTGAAGAAATGCTTTTGCGAACAAATAAAAAAAAGCGGGACAATACTCTTACAAAAGGACCGGGGAATGTATCAAAAGCGCTTGAAATTTTCACAAAGCACTCCGGCATGTCCTTACTCGGCAATAAACTTTTTATTGCCGATGACGGATGGGAATTCAGTAAAAAAGAAATTGTGGCATCACCTCGTATAGGGGTTGATTATGCGGGATCAGATGCTTTATTACCGTATCGTTTTTTTGTAAAAGGAAATCCTTTTGTGAGTGGTAAACCGAGGTAAACGATTCAGGTACTTAAAATAAAAGGTGCGGTTAACTCCGCCCCTTTTGTTGATGTATGTAGAATTTTGGTATACGCTTAAAACTTAGGACAATTTAATTTTTTTGCATTCGGATCAACAGGCTTTTTGATATAGATCAGTGAGATCTCTGCCCCGCCTCTTGTATTGGACCCTGGCTTCAGACTGCTGATATTTACATCATAGGTAGCGCCGATATGAATTTCTCCGAATTCTAATCCGATATATGGAATCAGAGCGTCATTAAAACGAAACCAACTGCCGATATACAGGTTCGTAGGATTATCTATATCCCCATTCAGGTTTAATGCATACGCTCCGCCGATCATTGTATTATGTGCCTTGGCCTGCATACTGTGATTGGCGCTAAAGTGCAAATAATTGTACTGGCCGACAGGTAGTTTACCGCCACCCTGAAAGGTTACTCTTGAACTTAAATAAAAATACTGGTCGCCCTGGAAACTTTCTTTTGGCCGGTTAATATGGTACATGGAAGTGCCGAAATAAAAATTATTATAACCATTGGTAGAACCATTATAGAATATGCCGGCATTTACATCTACGTACGAAACGCTTACCTGCTTACCGGCAAATATTTCACTGGTTGCTCCTGTCCACCCTGTTGCTGTTAGCTGATCTTCAAAATGAACCTTTGTCACATCTATACGTTTACTCGCAAATGTTCCCTGGAAACCAGCGCCGATCTGGTGATAACCGTTTTCATCAAGAGCTTTGTGATAAGAAACTGAAAGTGCAGCAGCATTTGTTTTTAAAGCTGCATCGCCTGCCTGGTCTGAAAAGCCGAGGATACCAATCCCAAACTGATCATATTCGGGAATATTATTTTTTAATATGCCTATATCAAACGAAGCTGTATAAGTTGTATATGCATTAGGAATGGTAGGCCATTGATTACGGTAATTGGCCGCAAAACGGTAAGCCCCGTCGAATTTGCCCGTTAATGCAGGATTCAAGGTTAGCGGTGAGGCAAAAAATTGGGAAAAGTTAGGGTCCTGGGTAAATGCTTCACTAACCAATATCCCACAAATAGTCACGGTCAAAAGCAATTTTTTCATTTGAGCAGAAATATGAAAAGGAAAAATACAACAAAAGCCAGAACAGAAGAAATAAAATCGATAAATGACTGAGCAGGGTTGCCCTTTGTTTGATTGCCGCTAATAGAAAAAACAGTTAAATCTGCCTTTACATTTGCACTTTGACCCCAAAGGCAAGGTCGCCTGCATCACCCAACCCGGGCACGATGTATCCTTTAGCCGTTAGCTCATCATCAATATCCCCACACCAGATAGTTACCGAAGGATCTTCTCTTTTTACATACTCTATTCCAACAGTACAGGCAATGGCCACAACAATATGTATTTCCTTTGGATGCCCTTCTTCTTTTAAAAAATGAATGGTTTTCACCAGCGATGACCCCGTTGCCAGCATGGGGTCAGAAATGATAAGAATGCGATTTTCAATTTCAGGGCAGGAAATATAATCCAGACTGATTTCAAACGACCCATCTTTTTCATGCTTGCGGTAAGCCGAGATGAACGCATTATCAGCTTTGTCAAAAAAATTCAACAATCCCTGGTGTAGCGGTAAACCTGCACGAAGAATAGTTGCCAGCACAGGTTGATCCTTCATCATCTTTGATTCAGCAATGCCAAGCGGAGTTTGAATTTCTTTTTCTTCAAACGGCAATACTTTACTGATCTCGTATGCGGCGACCTCACCAATTCGTTCAAGGTTGCGGCGAAAACGAAACCGGTCTTTCTGAATTTCTATATCCCGCAATTCAGCTATCCAGTTAGTAACAAGACTATGTTGTTCGCTGAGATTAATAACCATACCTCTGATT
>Ga0184636_1000141_pt1 | contig 17234 bp, 20 predicted proteins | sample PLM3_60_b2_FD_133164 | JGI IMG/M metagenome (GOLD analysis project Ga0184636, IMG submission 133164) | Groundwater sediment microbial communities from an aquifer in East River, Colorado, USA - PLM4_90_b2 | ecosystem: Environmental > Terrestrial > Soil > Riparian zone | place: USA: East River... | reverse complement strand
TGTATTTTTCATAATGCCTGTACACAAGAAAGTAACCAATGCTGGAATTTATTTTATCACTTTTACCAATTACCAGTGGCTTTGGTTGTTGGAGCAAATCAATTCCTTCCCCGACGAGTCTCCTGCCGAACCAGGACAAGACATAACTTAAAGAATTCCGGCAGGGACTCGTCGTAATAAAAACATTCTGCTACTGTTTTTTCATCATTTCCTTAATACGGCAACCCTGTATTTTTCATAATGCCTGTACACAAGAAAGTAACCAATGCTGGAATTTATTTTATCACTTTTACCAATTACCAGTGGCTTTGGTTGTTGGAGCAAATCAATGGATACGATCTGGTTTATAAATGGTTCGATATTCTTTCAGCAAAACAACATGCTATAAATGGATTCGTTATCATGCCCAATCATCTACATCTGCTGCTATACTATGCCGGAGGTGGTCAATCGCTCAATACAATTGTTGGGAATGGCAAACGGTTCATGGCATATGATATTGTAAAAAGACTGCGGGAACAAAAGGAAGAATCAACATTGTTAAAAATGCAACTGGGAGTTTCTGCAAAGGATAAAAGTCGCGGTAAAAAGCATGAAGTATGGGAAGATTCATTCGATGTGAAAGAATGTAGAACGGAAAAGTTTATCTTGCAAAAGTTAAACTATATACACAACAATCCATGTACAGAAAGATGGAAGTTGGCCAGTAGCCCCATTGATTACCTGCATAGCTCTGCAAGATTCTATATCTCCGGAAAGCATGCTGGCTATGCAGTGAAGGATTATTTGGAATTCCTGAAATTTAATTTATTGGATGAGTAGTGGCGTTGAAACCGACGAGTCCCTCCTGAGAGTTTTTTGCCATGTTAATGCATGAAGTACGGGAGGAGACTCGTCGGGGAAGGAGCACAAGGCCAGGCGACATACCAATTAACGGCGTAAAAATCCTCTACTGGCAGCTTAGCAAAAAATCAATAATATCATTTTCCTCCATTCCATTCTTCAGCATCTTCATAGCCTTTCCTGTAATCGTTTTGTAGAGGCCGGCCTTCCTGGACTTTTCAGGTAAGCTCTTATATACCTGCGAGCCAATTTTTGAAGTCCTGCCCAGCAAGCCTGCATAGATCATCGTCTGGTGGAATTCCGGAGCATTTTTTACACGTTCACCGGACAACGTGCTTTTTGTTCGCATATAAAAATTTCCCTTCCTGAAGTAAATACAGATACCATCTTTTTTACTGCTTAAACGAGGAATATGGTTTAACCTGGCCAAACGGAAAATTTATCTAAAATTAAATCTTATTAACGATCGGATGAACGACTTATCACAGGTTTCGAAATTTTTGAAACGCTTTCCAATGAGCATTAAGAATTTATTAACCCCACCCGAAGCCTTTTTAGATAAACCGCTGTATCAGGTGGTCGCTGTTTAAAAAAATACCTGTTACTGTAAATAACTGCTCATGGTCTTATCCATATCTCATCCATACCTTATCAGGGTTAAAAGCGCAGTTTGAGCAGAAAACTGCGCTTTTGATCCGGCTGAGTCCCGGCTATGTCATGGACGAGAACCGGGTCATGCCGGACAAGACCTATGGTAAATCTATTTCAGGAGGGACAGCTGTTGTTGGTTCCGGAAACAGGCTTTTCCGGTTAGCCATTATTGATATTAAACCTTACAGTTCTGCTCTGCCAGGCTGCAGACAAACGAGGCCTATTCTTATCAGTTTCATTTACCCATACATTTAGTTTATTTACCGATACTTTCGGATAATTCAGGTTTTTGCCTATTCCTTTGCATATGATCTTTTCAAAATCATTAAGGATCACTCTTCATTTGCTGGGATGGCTTTTATTTTTCAGTATGGTCATCGCCTTTGCCTATAACTCCCCCGGAGGAGGAAGAGATACCCTGCCCAAGATTTATTCACCTTCTTTTATACTGTTTGCATTCACATACATTTTTCTTTTTTACCTGAATAAACAGCTGTTGATGCCAGCTCTTTATCTCAAAAAAAAATACCTGTATTATTTTGGCATTATTATCCTGCTTTTTATCGGAGTTTATTTTCTGAAACCATTTGAACATTTACTTCACAGCACAAGATCGGGACCGGGACCATTTGGCCCTCCACCCGGTCCACCTCCTTCCTTTCCGGGTGAGCATCCGTCACCCAGGCCGCAACACCCGCCGATCGATATTGTCAGCATTGTCTTATTTCTGATGATATGGTCGCTGAGCACGGCTCTTTCTATTATAAAAGAGTGGCGTACTACACTGGAAAGAGCTTCAAAAGCAGAAGCAGAAAAAGCAAAGGCTGAGCTTGCCTTTTTAAAAGCGCAGATCAACCCTCATTTTTTATTTAATACGCTGAATAATATTTATTCTCTCTCCGTGACAAAAAACGAGAATACCTCTTTTGCCGTAATGAAACTCTCCAATATTATGCGTTATGTAACCGATGACGCCACAAGGGATTTTGTTTCGCTGCAAAGCGAAGTAGATTGTATCGGCGACTATATAGGCCTGCAGCGTTTGCGTTTAAATAAGAAAACCGATATTCATTTTTCTGTAACAGGAAATATGGAAGACAAAGAAATTGCACCGTTGATATTGATGACCTTTGTGGAAAATGTTTTTAAATACGGCATCAGTACGCACGAGTTTTCACCTATAACGATAAAGCTTTCTGCCGATGAAAAAACAATCACTTTCTTTTGCGAAAACAAAATATTTCCCTTGCAAAAAAGAATGGAGCGTACCGGCATCGGCATTACCAATACGAAACAAAGACTGGGGTTCCTTTACCCGAATAAACATTTACTGAATATCAATAACAGCAATGACCTGTACTCCGTTTTACTGACCTTGCAGCTATAATTTTATAAACTGATCTTACCATGCAGATAAAATGCATTGCCATAGATGATGAGCCTTTAGCGCTTGAACTGATAAAAAAATACGTGGAAAAATTTCCTTCACTTTCGATAATTCATGCCTTTGATGACGCGGTTGCAGGGGCCGAATTCCTGCGCACCCATGAAGTGGATCTTTTATTTATTGATATTAACATGCCTGATATTACCGGCATCGATCTTGTCAGGTCCCTTGAGAAAAAACCCCTTACGATCTTTACCACCGCTTACAAACGATTTGCTTTTGAAGGATTTGAGCTGGAAGCGATTGATTATTTATTAAAGCCAATAGATTTTGAACGTTTTAAAAAAGCAGTGGACAGAGCTATTGAATTTTATCAATACAAGCATGGTTTGAAACCGGGATCTGCTGAAAGTCTTTTTGTTCGTTCGGAATACCGGATGATAAAAATTGACCTGGATGAAATTGAATATATCGAAGGACTCGAAGATTATATAAAAATTCATATCCCCGGTAAAAAACCGGTCCTGACCTTAATGACTTTAAAAACCGCAGTGGAAAAATTGCCGGCTGACAGGTTCAAAAGGATACATCGCAGCTATATTGTAGCATCTGATAAAGTAAAATCAATTTTGAACAGGAAGGTTCAGCTTGAATCCGGTGTTGAATTACCCATCAGTAATAATTATGTACGCTTTATTGATGAATGGATGAGAAAATAATTTCCCCGATTAATAAATCACGCAACGGTGCAAAGACCAAAATATTAAAAGTCAAACTTCGCGCCTTTGCATGAAAATGAGTTTAAAGATACTTAAGGCAAGCTCTTTTTAATTTGCCGATAAAAAATATCCATTCGTCGGTGTTCTTCAAAATCAATTAAACTTTTTTTAAAGAATTACGTCACAAAACGACAAGTAAAATTCTATAGGGTAATTCTACTCCATTTTTTCATTACACAATTTTTAAAAAATCATGCTTATGGCTCATTTCTAAAATGACTCAATGAAAACTTTTTATTAACTATTAAAAACATGAAACCCATGATTACGGGAACAAAACAATTAGCCTTCATTTGTTTAATAATAACTGCTGTCCTGATCGTCTTTTTAGTATCCTGTCAAAAAGATGTTTCATCTTCTTATTCTGACTCGTCAACCATTGCAATGGCGGCTTCACAAGCAGCAGCTGTAAGCGCCGGAGGCACAACAGATTCTGTATATATAATTCAACCTTGTCCCCGCGGATATCACCGGGACTCCATCAGTGAAACAGATCTGCCCGCTTCCGTCACCGACTATCTTGCTGTTAACTATGCCGGATATGTTTTTTATAAAGCCTTTATAATTGTAAACAACTCCGGTGCCGCAACAGCGTATGTTATCATTATTTATTACAATGACAAGCCGGTTGCAATTCAATTTGACAGCAATGGAGATTTTGTGAAAGTACTTGAGCAGCGTGAAAAAGGAGACCTTAACGGAAGAGGCTGGCATGAGAGCGGACGTTTTTGCGACAGGGACGGATTGCAAAAAGATTCCGTCGCACTCAATGCATTGCCCTCTTCGATTGTCACTTATATGGCAACAAATTTTCCGCAGGATACTCTTATAAAGGCATTTAAAAGCAAGCATGACAGCAGTTACCTGATCATATCAAGGAATAATGGCCTGTTTGCGACGGTGTTTGATGTTAGCGGAACCTTTATAAAACGAATAACAGTGCCGGCGCCTGGTGGCAATTGCGTAAGTATTCCGCAAGCCGACCTGCCCTCAAATGTACTGAGCTATTTAAACACCAGTTATCCAAATTACATATTTGAAAAAGCCTTTGCAGTTTATAGCAGCAATGTTTTACAATGCTATATCGTCGTGATAAATGCAAACAATACAAAATATGCTGTACGCTTTGATGCGTCAGGAATCTTTGTATCCGTAAAAACGATCTGGTAATAAGAAAAACCTGAATAAAGTTTTTGTCGGTAGTGTTGCAGTCTTTATGTCCGTAAGCCCTGCGTTGACAGGGCTTATTAAAATTATTTTGCTTTTATTTCATCGGAAAAAATATCTGCCCATTGACACATAATTCCTTTGCCAATTTTTTAACAGCAAAATTATAAGCTGCGGAGGTATCCTGCGTTCAATAAGAGAAAGATTAATGTCTGCACATTATTCTTTAACTGATCAGCTCTTGTGATGGTTGTTATCTTTTCACTTAAAAAAGTTCTGATGAAAGCTCTACTGATAAAAACTGCCGTTATAATAATGTTGGTATGCCATGAAAGTGTCTTGTTAAATGCACAGATCGATCTTACAAAATTTGAAATAGGCGTCAATGTCAATGCATTTATTTACCAGGGCGATCTTGAACCTGGTCGTATTGGTTCTTACAAAACATTAAAACCGGGACCTGGTTTTTTTATCAGCAGAACGCTGGGGCCGGTTTTTTCCCTGCGAACCAATTTTGTTTTTGGGAAACTGAAAGGAGACGATGCAAAATTTTCAAACCCGGAATACCGGCAGCAAAGAAATTTTAATTTCAGATCTCCTGTATTCGAAGTTTCCGAATTGATCGTTATGAATATTTTTCAAAATAACAGTTTAGGTATATCACCCTATATATTCGGCGGAGCAGGAATCTGTTTTTTAAATATCAAAAGGGACTGGAGCCGTTTTAATGCAGAATATTTTTCTTCTGAGTCAGCCACGCTTGCAGGGTTAGCAACCGATGCACAACACTCTCTGCGCCGGGCTATTCCTGTTATTCAATCAGGAGTTGGAATACGATATCCAATTAGTCAACGATTATCGGTAAATGCTGAAACATCATACCGTTTTATATTTACTGATTACCTTGATGGATTCAGCCAGGCGGCTAATTCCGATAAGAATGATCATTACTTAACTCATTCTTTAGGAGTGATATACAGGTTTGGAAAAAAGAATTCGCTTAAATGCCCGGTGATCCTCAATTAACCGATACAAATTTTTATTCATCGATACACAATAAACAGCAACTAAACCTCATTAAAAAAACGAAGTCTCAATGCTGTATTTAAATAAAATCTATTATCCATCGAAAATTAACTTTATGAAAAAAATTTTTATCGCAGTAACAATTGCCGGCTTCCTGTTCGCTTGCAGTAAAAGTGCAGACAGCAGTTCTGTTGATTGCAGTGGTGTGGCAAAATCCTTTGCAACTGATGTAAATCCGATTATCCAATCAAATTGTGCGACCAATGCAGGTTGTCATGGTTCAGGCAGTAATAACGGTCCCGGAGAATTGCTTACCTATACGGAAATATTTAATGCCAGGTCAATTATACGATCAGTAGTTTATTCAGGACAAATGCCACAGAACGGAAGTCTGACATCTGCTCAAAAAAATGCGATCATTTGCTGGATCGATAATGGAGCGTCAAATAATTAATAAGTCCCGTATATGAAAATCAGCGTTGGTTTAAGTCTTGCAGTTGACTACGCTGTAAAGCCCCCGATGGATCGGGGGCCTCTTTTCTTCAACCTGATTAACTGTCGGGAGTATTTACTGCTTGCAAATGGTGATCAATTATCAAATCCGGAAACGACTGAAACTTTCTTATTAAAAATGCAGGATCAATTAAGCATTATCAATTATAAAGAGATCCTGTGGAGGATCTCTTTATAATTGGTCTGTTAATAACAATAATAATCTAGTGCATCCTGTGCGCCGCTATAGGTAAGCCAGTATTCTTCTACTTCTCCCCTGATTATCCTGGCATCACTGCGATTATAAAAATCTCTTATACCATAGTGACTGAAATCTCCGTATACAATATCGCCTTCCAATGGTCTGTAACCATCTTTTGAATAAACAACTTCATAACCATCATAGGTTTCTACTATGTAGTAACGACAGGATGAAGAGCTATATACTACTTCGCCTCTTTCTTTAGAGAGCCAGTAGCCTTCGTCAAAAACTGTTTCTTTAACACAGCTTGTAAAAACAAGGGTGATGAGCATTGCAATTGCTGAAAGAGTAAATATTTTTTTCATATCAAAAAAGATTTTTAAGAAGATTACAAATTGCAGGCAACAGTTTGATTACGGCTTGTTAAAATCGCAGGCAGGGGTTTATTTAAGTTAATACTGTTAACAACCGCTCTTTCGGTTTTTTGATAGTAAGAGTTTATTTCGCAATTTTATCCTTCAAAATTTACCGTTTATAAAGTTGAGTTTTTTGTTTGACGGAATTACGGTAGATTTCGTATCTAAACCAAACATTATGAGATCCGCAACATTACTCCTGTTGTTCGCTGTGTTTGGATATGCGGCGAACTCGCAATTCACCCTTCGTCCACAAGCAGGCATCGAAAACCCAATAACAAAAATCAGCTACAATGACCATCCTTATTTCTCTCCATTATCACAATTGCAGCCGCAGTTAAGTATTCGTGCCGATTACAAATTCAAAAAAGGATTTGGACCCTTTGTTGCTTTATCCACCAGCCGTTCTGCGGTTAGCTATAATTTTAATGATCCTGAAACAGGCATGACAGCTTATCGCGCTTCATTAAGTAAAACGCAACTGCAGTTACAGGCAGGATTGCAATACAATACAAAGCCCTTCAATCTCAATAAGCAAACTACAAGCAGCAAATCATCAAAAACTGAAGGCAGCAAAAATGCATCAAAAGCAGGTTGCAATCATTTTTATCCCAGCTGCTGCCAGAGAAAATGTAGATCTGAACAAAGATCTAAACCCCAAAACGAAGTTTGGTCTGTTCGCATACAGCCATCAGCAGGTTTTGCATTTGTGCCTTCCGGTAAACCGGATATAACAACTAAAACTTCAGCAGGCCAAACCAGCTACACATACAACGCCGGGGATACAAAAACAGCATTGATTACAGGTGCTGGTTTTGAATTTGCCAGGAACAAAGCAAAATTTTTAACGCTGAGCTTTAATTATTTTCAAGGGCTGGGAAATGACAAAACAACGCTTAACACAGTTTCCGGAACAAAGGCAACAACCACAATCCTTAACTCAAAGGTTTCAGGTTGGAATGCCTCGATAGGAATTCCTGTTTCATTTGCAAAAAAACCTGTCAGAAAAGAAAGAAAAAGCCAGGAATGCCGGGAGCAGAATAGGATACGATGCAGTTATAGAAAAATTTAGTAAATAAAGTAAAAGGTATATAAGTAAAAAGGGCGAAGAGTTTTCTTCGCCTTCTTTGTTTTTTGAAAGGTTGACGGAATTTGTATATTTAGGAGTCAGCCACAATTAAAAACCTCAGCTTATGAAACAATTTATACTATTTATCATCTCTTCAGTTTTTGTAGCTTCTTCATTTGGACAGACCACATTTAAAAAGAATGACATTTATTTGGAAGCAGGGGGCAACGGACTGTTTGCCTCAGTTAATTATGAACGCCAATTGACAAAACAACCTGGTTTAGGAGTCAGACTTGGAGTCGGCTTCTATTCAGAAAATGCTTTTTACCTGACAATCCCTGCCGGCATTAATTATTTGTTTAAGCTGAATAGTGATAGATCTTTTATAGATGCAGGTCTTGGTGTGACCTGGACACGTATAGATGGCAACTTATTTGGCGAATCAAAGAATTCAAACGGGAGTCATTTTGTAAACTTCGTTCCAGGCATTGGTTACAGAAGACATACAAAACAAGGCCTGATGTGGCGCATAAGTGTAGAGCCAATTGCTAATAAATATGGTTTCGTACCCTGGTTGGGCTTCTCGATCGGAAAACGTTTTTGACAAGAATTAATCACTGCTTCAGTCTGTCCGGGGCCACAATTTAATTCAGACATCCTGATAGTTCATATGACACATAACTTAATCTTAACGAATATCGCTAAACATATTTCGCTTGACAACGAAGAATTATCTTATTTCGTGTCACTTTTAAGACCAGAAGAAATTTCTAAAAAAGATTTCATTTTAAGAGAAGGACAAATCTGCAAAAATATCAGTTTTGTTCATTCCGGTACATTAAGAGCCTATTATCTTGACAAAGGAGGCAAGGAATCAACTATTATGTTTGCCGTTGCAGATTGGTGGATAACTGACATGTTTTGTTTCATAAACCAACAACCAGCTATGTTGAATATTGAAGCAGTTGAGAATAGTAGCATTTTTCAATTACAAAAAGATGATTTAGATGAGCTCTATCACAAAGTGCCAAAATTTGAAAGATTTTTTAGAATAATCCTGCAAAACGCTTATATCAGGGAACAATTAAGAGTTATACAAAACCTATCCCTTTCGGCAGAAGAACGATATAACAACTTCCTGTCTAAATATCCTCAGATAGCAAAACAGGTTACCCAAAAACAAATTGCCTCTTACTTAGGTATTACGCCTGAATTTTTAAGCACAATACGTGGAAATAAAAGTAAAAAACTGATTTCTTAAACTATATTAATTTTTTACTGCATTTCATTTATTTTCTTTGTAAAAAGGAAAATATATGCTGATACTTATTGCAGGTCCTTATCGCAGTGGCACAAATGACGACCCGGTGTTAATGCAACAAAATCTAAGCAAGTTAGAAGCAGTTGCCCTCCCATTGTTCAGGTTAGGACACATACCTATGATCGGCGAATGGGTTGCATTGCCTTTACTTCGTCTTGCCGGTTCAACGAGACCCGGCGATGAGGCCTACGAACAAATTTTATATCCTGTGGCTCATCGGTTACTTTTAAAATGCGACGCGGTTCTTCGCCTTGAAGGGTCTTCGAAAGGCGCAGACGAAGATGTAAGAATTGCAAAAGAAAGAGGATTAAAGGTTTATTATAGCTTAGAAGATGTACCACAGGCAGAACTGTAAAGTAAAAATTCTTTAACAGAAGTTCTACCTATCAGATTTGAGTTGATTTATTTTAATTCAAACCCATCTAAAAAATTTGTATTGAAATTGCCGCTGCGGAAGCGTTCATCCTTCATTAATTGCAAATGAAAAGGAATCGTTGTCTTTACGCCTTCGATCACATACTCGCTTAAGGCCCGGTACATGGTATCAATGGCCTCATTTCTTGTACGTGCAATGGTGATGAGCTTGCCGATCATCGAATCATAATAAGGAGGAATGACGTAGCCTGCATATACATGACTGTCAACCCGAACCCCATGGCCGCCGGGCTGAAACAATGAAGTGATTCGTCCGGGCGAAGGACGGAAGTCATTATAAGGGTCTTCGGCATTGATGCGGCATTCAATGGAATGCATCTGCGGAAAATAATCTTCTCCCGTAATTTTTTCTCCCATGGCGATCTTGATCTGTTCTTTAATAAGATCATAATTGATCACCTCTTCGGTAACACAATGCTCCACCTGGATACGGGTATTCATTTCTATGAAATAAAAATTGCGATTCTTATCAACAAGAAATTCTACAGTGCCTACACTTTCATAGCTGATAGCAGCGGCCGCTTTCTTAGCTGCCTCTCCCATTTTATAACGGAGTTCGTTCGTCATAAAGGGTGAGGGCGATTCCTCTACCAGTTTTTGATGGCGGCGCTGAATGGAACAATCTCTTTCACTCAAATGACAAACATTTCCATACTGGTCACCGGCGATCTGTATCTCAATATGTCTCGGCTCTTCCACAAATTTTTCCATATAAATACCGTCATTCTTAAATGCGGCTGCCGCTTCTGCCTTTGCTGTATTGTAAGCTCTTTCCAATTCGCTTTCTTCCGAAACGATCCGCATACCTTTTCCGCCACCGCCTGCCGTTGCTTTCAGAATAACAGGATAACCCATTCCCTTTGCAATTCCTTTTGCTTCATCAACGCTTTGCAATAAGCCTTCACCACCCGGCACAACCGGCACACCAGCCTTTATCATGGTTTCTTTTGCGGTGATCTTGTCTCCCATCGAACTGATCATGTCCGACGTAGGACCGATGAATTTTATATTATGATCATTACATATCTGTGCAAACCTGGCATTTTCTGCTAAAAAACCATAGCCCGGGTGAATGGCATCCGCATTGGTTATTTCAATGGCAGCCATCAGGTGAGGAATATTGAGATAAGAATCACTGCTCTGCGGCTTGCCAATACATACAGCTTCATCAGCAAATTTTACGTGCAGGCTATCCCTGTCAGCAGTGGAATAAACGGCAACAGTTTTTATACCCATTTCACGACAGGTGCGGATGACTCTTAAAGCAATTTCTCCTCTGTTGGCAATTAGAATTTTTTTGAACATCGTATTAATATGCAAATGTGCCAATTTGCAAATGTGCAAAAGGCACCATGATTTTTAAAAATAAAAATAGCTCAGTAAATAACTTAATGGTGACTTTTTTTTTGATTTTGAAAGAATGCTTCCAATAATTCTTGCCACTTCCTCCAATTTATCCAACAAAAATTTACAATCAGGATAACTGTTTGAATAATCACAAAGTAATAGCCAATATTGAGTTTCGTCTGCTTCCTTCGCTGCAATTTTCATTTTATGTATAAAATCTGGCTTGCTTTCCGGATTCTGAGCTTCCATGGAATTAGCGCCAATAGATGTTGCAGAACGCAATAATTGTTTTGCCAGAACAAATTTTTTGCTTTCTTCCAATTTCTCACAATATTCAATTACCGCTAATAAAAATTCGATCGACTTTTGTAACAAAGGATTATTTTCAATAAGTTCTTTACGCATAATAGTCCGTTTTGATTATGAAGGATATGCCAATTTTTGCACATTGGCAGATTTGCAAATTGGCTCATTAAGAGGGTTCAACCAAAAACAGAGGCTGATCATATTCCACGGGTGAAGCATCTTCCACCAGCACTTTTACGATCTTGCCTTTTACTTCACTTTCAATTTCATTGAAGAGTTTCATGGCTTCAATTATGCAAACCACTTTGCCGGGTGTGACCTCATCGCCTACTTCTGCAAAAGCAGGTCTATCCGGAGAAGAACGCCGGTAAAACGTTCCGATCATCGGGCTCTTAATAGTTACATAATCACCGGCAGAAACTTCCGTTTGCGGTTTTGCCTTCTCAGTTGCCGGGGCAGGTTGCGGTTGAGCTGACTGGGAAGGCTGCTGTACGGTTTGTGTATGAACAGGCATTGTTTGTACCGGGGCCGATACTAGGTGAGTTACCTGCTCTTCTTTTTGCTTTATGGTTATTCTGAAATCTTTCTGTTCCACGGTTAATTCACCAATATTCGATTTGTTGATCATTTTGATCAACTCCTGAATTTGCTTGAAATCCATGTGTTTCAATTTAATAAGAGGTTTTGGTTATTTAGGGAGGGCACAGGGGCTAAGATAAGCGTTTTTGGTTTATGGTTTTTTGTTTATCGTTTTAACCATATACAATAAACTATAAACGATAAACTACTCTTTTACTCTTTCCACGTATTCACCTGTCTTTGTATTTATGCGAATAAGTTCACCTTCATTTACAAATAGCGGAACATTCACCGATGCGCCGGTTTCAATAGTGGCAGGCTTTAGTGTCCGGGTAGCTGTATCGCCTCTCATTCCTGGTTCACTGTAAGTTACTCTTACGACGATTTTATCAGGCAATTCAACACTCATTGGCTGATCTGTTTCCATATTGATCAGTACTCCCACTTCCTGTCCTTCTTTTAAAAACTGGGGAGCGTCGACCAGGTTTTCCTGTAAGGCAAGCTGTTCAAAAGTCTCATTATCCATAAAATTGTAGCCGGAATCATCCTTGTATAAAAATTGGTACGCCTTTTTTTCAACACGAACCGGGTAAATAGTATCGCCGCTGTTCCAGGTTTTTTCAATACTCCGATTATTATCAACTCCCTTTAGCTTTGCCCATACTTTTGCTGCGGCGCGGGCCGTTTTATTTTCACCAAACTCCACTACGGAATATAAACTGCCGTCTAATTTGATGATCATTCCCCTGCTGATATCTGCTGTTGTTGCCATTACGGTTTAAATTTTTTGAGGCGGCAAAGATACGGCAACGAGGCTTGCCGGCAATGCGAAATGGGAATGATTGTTATACCAGCTTCCGAGCCTGATTGAGCGACAGTTGCGTCCGCTCAGGCGGATTATCGTTCGGTAATTCTATGCAAATTTTATTTTGCTTTTCTATCCTTTACAAAAACATTAGCATCAAAAATCTTTTCTTTGAACCATGAAAAAGGCCATTTTCCTTTTAATTATCCTTTTTTTAGTTAGTAATTGCTTTGCCCAAAAGGATTCTGCTATTGCTCCGCCTTACCAGCGTTTCCCGACCATACCCCCTTTTAAATTATTAAAGATTGACAGCAATTCCTATTTCACAAAAGCCGATCTGAAAAAAAAAGAACCGGTTCTTATTATTTTATTTGATCCCGATTGCGATCATTGCCAGCACGAAACAGAAGGCATCCTGAAAAATATTGATGAATTTAAGAATATCCAGATCGTAATGGCAACCAATGCTCCTTTTGACAGGATGACAGCATTCTATAAGAAATACGATCTTGAAAAATTTGAAAACATAACTATCGGCGAAGATTTCCAGTATTTCCTGGCTCCATTCTTTAATATCCACAATCTTCCCTACCTGGCTATGTACGACAAAAAGGGGAATCTCCTCTCCACTTTTGAAGGCACAATGAAGATCGAAAAGCTTATAGATATTTTTAAATAATATCCCCTTATTAAGTCATAAAACTTAGCTTAAGGCTACTTTCAGACCATTTCTACATCGATAAATTATTTTAAAACTCACCGTTTCAAGGCTGGCATGATTTTATAATAGGGTAATTATATTTTATATGATGATATTACCGTTTTCTGAAAACTGTTTACGGAAATTAATTGCTGTCATTATTTTCCTTTTCAGCTTTTTCCCATCAATAATTCTAAAAGCTCAAACCACAATTGTAAACGATTCTGTTTTTATCAGAGGGACCACGGTTGTAATTCCCGGCAAAGAATATAAACGAAGTGGTTATCATAATTTCTTTTGGGGCAGTCATAACCGAAGAGAATGGATATCACCGGTCAGAGTAGAAAATTTTTATATTGACACAGCAGTCGGCGGATTGATTCCAATACAGGAAAGTGGAAGCAGGCAATCGAGAGGTTTACGATTAAAAAATCAACAGGGCAAAGAATATGTTCTGCGCAGTATCGATAAAGATTTTGGAAACGGATTGCCTGAAATTTACCATGGCACGTTTATCAGTCACATTGCCAAGGACCAGGCTTCAATCGGTTATCCTTTTGCTGCCATAACTATCACTCCGATGATACAGGCTGCCGGTATATATCATACAAATCCGAGGATCATATTTGTTCCGGAGCAGGGGCCGTTAGGAGATTACAATAAAAAATATGGCAACCAGCTTTATTTATTTGAAGAAAGAGCTGATGAGAACCAGGAAGATGCTCCTCATTTCGGGAATTCAAAAAATGTGATCGGAACAGAAAAATTATACGAGCATATTTATGAAGATAATGATGATCATGTGGATCAAAAGGCTTTTGCAAGAGCAAGATTGTTTGATATGTTCATCGGTGATTGGGGCCGGCATGCAGATCAGTGGAGATGGGCAAGTTTTAAAAATGACACTACCATTTACAGGCCCATACCCCGTGATCGTGATCAGGCCTATACAAAAATTGATGGCTTATATCCCTCGCTTACAGCCTCCATTGGTCGTTTTAAATTTCTGCAGGGCTTCAGGTACGATATAAAAAATGTAAAAAAATTTAATATACCCGGGCAGCCTCTCGACAGAAAATTTACGAATGAACTTACCGAACAACAGTGGATAGATCTTGCCAAAGAATTACAACAGGCATTAACAGACCAGGTCATTGAGTCTTCTATTCACCTGCTGCCTCCCGAAATTTTCAGCATCTCGGGAAAAACAATCATTGCCAAATTAAAATCAAGAAGAGATCATTTGCAGCTCTACGCAAAGGCCTATTATGATTTTTTATCCCATCATGTTGATCTTGCGGGCTCACAAAAAAAAGAATTGTTTGAAATAAACCGTATCAGCCCGGATGAAACGCAGATCAATATTTATAAAATAAAAAAAGATGATAAAGCAAAAGATAACCCTTATTATTCCAGGACATTTAAAACCAATGAAACAAGAGAAGTGAGAATATATAGTCTTGAAAGTTCGGATATCTTTAAAATAACCGGCAACACAAACAGGGGCGTGAAAGTAAGGATCATCGATCCACAGGGAATTGATTCGTTAAAACTTCAAAGAACTACCCGGACAAAACTTTCCATTGGAAAAAAATTTGAATTCGATACGAACCATACAAAAAAATTTGATTTTTCTGTTTTGCCATTAATGAGTCCACCGGAGTATAAGGTTTTTGAAGAAGAACTAATGCCTTTATTTACAAAAACAGGTGCAAGAATAAGTGTGAACCTCAACTATAATTCACAACCCTGGCGAAGAATGGAGTACCGGCATCAGCATTTGATCAGCGCCAATTATGGATTTTTGAGAGGGGCACTCAATATTGGATACGTTGGAAGATTCCGGCATGCTATAGGACCGTTTGATCTATTGATAAAGGCAAGATTTGATGGCCCAGCCGTTGAAAACTATTTTGGAACTGGTAATGAAACGCTGAATACAAATTCTACAAGAACTTATAACAGAACTTTAAGTACAAGATCTTACGGCGGTCTTGGCCTTTCACGGATAATGGGTCTTTATCAATCTGTGGATCTATCGGTTTTTTATCAAAGTATCAAAGTGAAAGGAACCAGCGGGCATTTTATTTCAATAAATCCAACTGTTGATCCTTCTGTTTTTAGCAATAAGCAATTCGGGGGCGCCGAAGCAGGTTATCATTTCCGGAAAACCAATGATGATAAATTTCCTACTGCCGGCATTGACTTTAAATTGGGAGTGGGTTATATAAAAAATTTAAAGGAAAGCGGGCGTTCTTTCACAAATTTTGCTCCGGCGCTTTCGGCCTACCTTCCGTTGGGCCGTTCATTCAGCCTGGCATCAAGAGTTGGGGGTGCAAGCCTGAATGGTGATGCCGATTTTTATCACCTGAATAAATTAGGAGGTTACGTGAATTTAAGAGGATACGAACGGGAAAGATTTTCCGCCAAAACGATTTTTTATAATAACAATGAATTACGATGGGTAACCAATACAAAAAATTATCTTTTCAATGGCAAAATAGGCTTGCTTGTTTTTTATGATGAAGGCAGGGTTTGGCAGCCTCTTGAAAAATCCAATAAATGGCATACAGGGTATGGCGGCGGCCTGATACTTATACCTTTCAACAAAGTTGCACTAACCGGGACTTACTGTATTTCGGAAGAAAGCAAATTGCTGCAACTAAAAATAGGTATGTTTTTCTGACAAAATCAGTTTAAAAACTGCTGAATCTGCTTCTAAACTTCAAACTTTCCGATACATTTGCGCAAAATAATTTTTACCTCATAAATTTCTACAGATGAAAATTACTGTTGTAGGCGCAGGCGCAGTGGGTGCAACCTGTGCTGATAATATTGCCCGGAAGGAGCTGGCGGAAGAGCTTATTTTATTAGATATTAAAGAAGGGCTTGCTGAAGGCAAAGCGCAGGATATGATGCAAACCTGTACCCTCCTTGGTTTTGATACAAGAATAACTGGGAGTACTAATGATTATTCAAAAACTGCCGGCAGTGATGTCGTAGTGATCACATCGGGAATTCCCCGCAAACCGGGCATGACCCGTGAAGAATTGATTGGCACTAATGCAGGTATTGTAAAAACCGTTTGTGAAAATATCCTGAAACATTCTTCCAATGCCATTCTCATTGTTGTAAGTAATCCAATGGATACAATGACATACCTGGCGCTTACATCAACAGGCTTGCCTAAAAATCGCATTATCGGAATGGGTGGAATTCTTGACAGCGCAAGGTTCAAATACCAACTAAGCCAGCATCTCGGTTGCAGCCCTGCTGATCTGAATGCAGTAGTTGTTGGGGGACATGGCGATACAACGATGATCCCGCTTATTCGCTTTGCAACCTGGAACAGCGCCCTGGTAACAAATTTCTTAAACGCTGATCAGCAAAAACAAATTGTATCCGATACAATGGTGGGAGGCGCTACTCTAACGAAATTGCTTGGCACCTCTGCATGGTATGCCCCCGGCGCCGCAGGAGCAGCATTGGTTGAAGCAATCGTTCGTGACGAAAAAAAATTATTTACCTGCTGTGTATCTCTTAATGGAGAATACGGCCAAAAAAATATTTGCCTTGGCGTTCCGGTGGTAATTGGTAAAAATGGCTGGGAAAAAATTGTTGAATTTGATTTGAACGAAGAAGAGAAAGCTATATTCAATAAAAGCGCAGATGCCGTAAGAAGTATGAACGATGTATTAAAAACTTTATA
>Ga0184636_1000140_pt1 | contig 17271 bp, 13 predicted proteins | sample PLM3_60_b2_FD_133164 | JGI IMG/M metagenome (GOLD analysis project Ga0184636, IMG submission 133164) | Groundwater sediment microbial communities from an aquifer in East River, Colorado, USA - PLM4_90_b2 | ecosystem: Environmental > Terrestrial > Soil > Riparian zone | place: USA: East River... | reverse complement strand
TATCTTAATTTTGTTATTCATTAGTTGATTAGTTCACGCTAATCGTTGACCCTGCGACGGTCTTAGTCACATCAATGCGGGTGGGGAAGGCGTCCTTAAGTTCATCCATATGGGTGATGACCAGTATCTTCTCGAAATCGCCCTGGATGGAGTTAATAGCTTCTTTCAGTTTTTCCATGCCGGTGTTATCCTGCGTCCCGAACCCCTCATCAATAATGAGCGTCGGCAATGGCGCGCCGGCGCGTCTCGCCAGCAGCCGGGAAAGAGCAATGCGCACGGCAAAGTTGATACGGAAAGCCTCGCCGCCAGAGAACATTTCGTAATCGCGAGTGCCAAGCTCATCGCCGATGACGATATCCAAGACTTCCTGGATAGTGCCTTTCTTGGTTGGCTTCTGAGTCTCAAAGGCAACCGTCATTTTACCATCGGTCAGGCGGCTTAGCAGGCGGTTGGCTTCCTCGGCGATTTCCGGCAGGGCTGTTTCAACAATGAGGGCTTGGATGCCCGTTTTCCCAAAAGCTTTGGAAAGCTCCCGGTAAATACTCACTTCCCTGGAAGCCTGCGATAGCTGGGCTTCCTTTTCTTTCTTTTTGGCTTCCAGTTCGGTAAGGCGCTGGAGTTTAGCTCTGACCTTCCCTACCTCCTCCTGTGCTTTATTGCGCTGGGCAGCAACGTCTTTATACTCAACTTCAGCCGCGGCTAAATCCTGACGCAGTTGGGGCAGTCGGGCTAGCTCGGCGGTTAAAGTTTCCTTTTTCTGGCTATCCGATTTGAGGCTTTCCTTTAGGCTCTGCGCTTCGTCACTGGCTCTCTTAGCGGATTCTTTTTCCTGGCCGATGAGTTTTTCGGCCTCGTCCAGTATCGTTTTTTCGCGCTGGAAAGTTTCCAGCGGCTTGAGCTGCTGGCGGGACTGCTCGTGTTTTTCTGCGTCGTACTTAATGCCGCTTAAGTCTTTTTCAAGAGCGTCCAGAGCTGTCTGCTCGGCGAGAGCAAAGTTTCTTTTAGCAAGCTGCTCCTCAATACTGGCAATTTCGCTCTTGAATTCTATTATCTTTTTGCCTTCTTCCTCGATGGTGCTGATTTCTTTGGTAAGCGCGCCTAAGTGGTTCTGGATTCTGTTTTTCTCCTGGTTGATTGATGCTTCGAGCTTGGCCTTTTCCTGCGCCAGAGATTCGTATTCAGTCTTTTTCTTAATTATATCTTCGCGGTTCTGGTTTAGCTGATTCGTTTTCGTCTGTTTTTCCTGGGCGTATTTGGCAGTGATAAGCTCCAGCCCCTCTTTGGTTAATTCCTGTTCACAGAGGGGGCATTTAGCTTCTGTGTGGGAGGCGATGTGGCTGGCAATCATGTCCAGCTTTTCCTGCGCCTCGGCGATTTCTTTTTCCAGCCGCGTATTTTCCGTGTCTATGCGGCTGATTTGGGACTGGACTTCTCGGGCGGATTGTTCCTGCCGGCTGATATTTCCATCCGTTTCGTCTAATTTTTGCAGCTGCGCCTGCGCCTGACCGAAATAAGTTTTTAATTCGGGCAGAGTCTGGGTTTTCTTTTCGACCTGGCGGATGTTGCTTTCAATAACGGCGTGGTTTTTCAGCAGTTCGTTCTTGGCTTGTTCTATCTTGCGGTCGAGGAGATTTTTCTGCTCCTCAAGTTTTCTAGAAAGCATGGACTTCTGGTCGAGGTCGTCAACGGTCTTTTTAAACTCGCTGTATTGAGTAAAACCGCGTTCGATATCCGCCCGCCGACCGATTACTACTTCGTACTGCTTTATCTTGCTTTGATGTTGAGCTGCCTGCTCCTCCCAGCTTTGCAAATTACGCTGGCTGGTAATGATGTGCGCTTGCAACTCGTCAAGCTGTGTCTGCTTGACCTCCAGCGCATCTCTTTGTTTACGCAGTCCATTAAGCGCCGCCTCTTTCTTCTGTGCCGTCCCCTCGATAAGAGCTAGAGCTTTGGCTGCCTGTTCCAGTTCAGCTTCAAAAGCGGGCTGCTGCGCCAGTTCGGCGGCGATGTCCTGCAGCATGGTTTCTATCTGGGCATTATCGGCTTCAAACTGCTTGACTTTGTCTTTAGCCTGCTCCTCCAGATGGTCGTAGATGTCGAGGCCGAGAATACTGCCCAGGACTTCTTTGCGTTTGGCAGGCTGCTGGCGGGTGAACTCGTCGGCATGGCCCTGGCGCAGGTAGGCGCTGTTGATAAAGGTATCGTAATCCATGTGGAGGACGTTGATAATTTCCTGCTGCGTCTGGGAGATGGTGTTGCCAGTGATGGGACGAAAACCATCATTATTACTTATCTGAAACTCCAGTGAGGACTGACCAGCACGGGAAGTCTTTTTGGGTTTTGCGCGCTTGCGGATGATGCGGTAGAGCTGGTCATTGACCTTGAACTCGAACTCCACCTCCATCTCCGACTGCGTAGTATAGATAAGGTCGTCATCGCTATCGGCGCGGGACTTGCCCCAGAGCGCCCAGGTGATAGCGTCAATAATGGCGGACTTGCCGTTGCCGTTATCGCCGGAGAGGCAAGCGAGATGGATTCCCGTGAAGTCCAGCACCGGGACATTGTCACGGTAGCACATGAAGTTGCGCATCTTTAGGCGGACTGGAATCATAGTGATTTTATTGTAGCACGACCCCGTGGGGAAATAGCAAGACACAAGAAACAATAACCAAGGAATACCCGCCCCAACCGAGATCCTTCCCCTGCTACGGATGGGTCACGATGACAACTAGAGTTTTTCGACTTTGACGTAGTGAGGGGCTTTGACAACGGTGAAGTGCATGATAGGTCGGTCAACACGCAATAAGGTCAGGGGGCAATGGACCATGCCGGCGGGGATGAAGAGCATGGCACTTTTCGTGATAATGTGCCTCTCCCCTTCCAGATACATCTCAATCTCTCCATTGAGGTCGTGGGGGTTTTGGGGGTCGCCGCCGATGAAGCCGATGATTTCATCCTCTTTATGGGTATGGGGCTTATCGTCAACGGTGGTAGAAGCCTTACAATACCAAGACACGTTGAGATTAAAGGCATGAGTAACAACATCGGTATCCATCCAGAGGACGCGTTTGGCGTACCGGTTATAAACCGGCGCCTGTTTCTTTCTTTCCTCCGGCTCGTGCAGCTCGGTAATGATGTGGTCTTTGTAGGTGGGTTCAGGGTTTATATTTTCTATCGTTGGTTTAACGATATATTCGCCGGCAGTGACGACGGAGAAATGGAAGATGGGGCGGTCAACGCGAAGAAGATTGAGTGGGCAGTGATTCATCCCGGCGGGGGAAAAGACCAGAGCGCTCCGGGTGATGAGATGCCTTTCGCCCTCCAGGAAAATTTCTATCTCGCCGCCGAGGTCATAGGGATTATCGGGGTCGCCGCTGAAGAAGCCGAGGATTTCATCGCAGTCGTGGGTATGGGCGGGGGGACCTTTGGGCAGAGACTTGAAATACCAGGAGCAGTTCATTTGGAAGGAGCCGGGGACGATATTTTTATCCAACCAGAGGATACGCCGACCGAAGGTGTTATAGCGGGTGACGGCTTCCCCTGTAAAGCCCGGCGCCTGAAGCTCAGTTACGATGTGTTTAGAGTATTGGGGCATACAGGGATATTGTAGCATGTACCTGTGGTAAAAAACCAAGAAACAAGAGACAATAACCAAATAAAGATGAAAAAACAAATTGGAACCTTTTGTGTCAAATAATTAAGTCGACTATAGTTCTGTACAAATATTTGTTGTAGAATATTATCTACCGAGTTTAGGGGGATAAAATAATGGATACAACAGAATTTTCGGATAAAATGATTGAATTAAGACAAATTATTACCGATGGGGTCGTGTATCTTACTGCTTGGCAAGCAATATATAGTTTGGATGATATTCAAGCTAAAGCTTTAAGTAGATATAAAGGATTTTTCTTGTCTTGTCAATTATCTTTCAAAAATATGGCAATAATCGAGGTTGGTAAAATTTTCGATAAGGATAAGAGAACACCTAGTTTAGTAAATCTAGTTGATGTAGCTATCAATGACAGAGAACGACTAACTCCATATGCAACTGATAGTGATTTACGAAAAATTAAACAATGGATTGATGAGAATGAACACATAATAACTAGGTTAAAACATTTACGTGACAAACGGGTTGCGCACCATGACTCTATCTACACAAAACAATCGTTATTATTCGGTGACGTGAAAAATTTAATTAATGGATTATTGGTACAGTTCAACCTACTCACATCTTGGCATAATCGTTCGACTACTTCACTAGATAATATTTTGCGAGTAACTGAAGCCCACACAAAAAAGGTAATAGCAATAATGTGTGATGATATGGAAAAAGATGTTAAGCCACTAAAAGAATAATAATGATGGTATCACTATTCAAGGGGTTCTCCTTGCCCCTTCTCATCTTTACGCTTTATAATTAAACTAATATGTTTGAAGCACTGGCGGAAAAGCTGAATGCGGTCTTTAAGTTTTTGGGGAACCGCGGCAAGCTCACAGAAAAAGACATTGACGAGGCTATGCGGCAGGTGCGGCTGGCGCTTTTAGAGGCGGACGTTAACTTTAAGGTCGTTAAGGACTTCACCACCCGCGTCAAGGAACGGTCTATCGGCAAAGAGGTGATGGAAAGCCTGACGCCCGGACAGCAAATCGTCAAAATCGTTAACGAGGAGTTGATAAAGACACTCGGGGACGGCACGTCATCCAAGCTGGTGTCCGTTTCCCAGCCCCCTACTATTATAATGTTGGTAGGCTTGCAGGGCTCCGGCAAAACCACCACCGCCGCCAAACTGGCGCTTCTCCTAAAGCACCAGGGGCATAAGCCGATGCTGGTAGCGGCCGACAACCGTCGTCCCGCCGCCATCGAGCAGCTGGTCACGCTGGGCAAACAGGTGGATGTGCCGGTATTCGCCGAAGACCCCAAGACATCCTCTAAAGACATCTGCAGTCACGCTTTATCTAACGCCAAGAAAATCGCCGCCACACACGTCATCGTCGATACGGCGGGACGGCTGCACATTGACCAGGAGCTAATGGCGGAGCTGGAGCAGGTAAAGAAAGTCCTCAAGCCCCACGAGGTGCTGCTGGTGGTGGACGCCATGACCGGTCAGGACGCCGTGCATGTGGCAGAGGAATTCCACGCCAAGGTAGACGTGACGGGATTAATCATGACCAAGATGGACGGGGATGCGCGGGGCGGGGCAGCTTTATCGATACGGTGGGTCAGCGGGGTGCCCATAAAGTTCATCGGGGTGGGGGAAAAGGTGGAGGCTCTAGAGCCTTTTTATCCCGATAGATTAGCGTCGCGAATCCTGGGGATGGGCGACGTTTTAACCTTCATCGAAAAGGCGGAAAACACCCTGGATGAGAAGAAAGCACTGGAGCTGCAAAAGAAAATAAAGCGAGACGCCTTTACGCTGGAAGACCTGCTGGACCAACTTAAATCCATAAAGAAAATGGGCTCGATAGGCCAGCTGGCGGAGATGATTCCAGGCATGTCCCGGGTGACTGCACAGGTATCAGAAGAAGACCAGGAAGCCCAGCTAAAGAAAGCAGAGGCGATAATCCAGTCCATGACGCCGCAGGAAAGAGCCAACCCGTCGTTAATCGGGGGGAGCCGACGCAAACGCATCGCACAGGGTAGCGGCACGCATACTCACGACATCAACCAGCTGCTGAACCAGTTCACGCAGATGCAAAAGATAATGAAGATGGGCGCCAGCGGCAAGCTGCCCAAGAACATGATGGGGATGTTTAAGTAGGGGGAGGCGGCCCTTCTGCCACAGAGTTTTCTACCGGTTTCTCATGTTCCAGATTCATTAACGTCTTGTTAAAGAAAATTATAGGCACAACTGCTATTTCTGCTATTCCGGCAATTATAAAAAGCCATCTTATACCTATGGCATCTGCCAGCGGACCGGCTATCGCCAGCCCAAGTGGCATCATCAAACCGGAGATAGAACCAACTAAAGTAAAAACGCGTCCCTGCATGTCTCTAGCAATTATAACGTTTAAAACCGCCATCAACGGCGCATTTGTCAGGGCCGAGCCAAATGTAAGTATCAACATGCAGACGAGCGCAAAATAGAAAAGGTTTACATTTATAAACCCGAGGCCTAAAGCGCTAAAACCCATGAGTAAAATCCCTAAAACTGAAGTATGGAGACGCTTTTTAAAGCCGCCCCAGACCCCCAGCAATGCCCCGCCCAAAATCATGCCTATGCCGGAAGCTGTACCCAGCCATCCCAGCTTTAGCACATCGCCGGCCAGATGTTCTCTTACCAGCACCGGCATCAAGTACATCGCCGGCGCGAAAAAGAAATTCAGCAATGCCGCTATTCCCAGCAGGATAGACAGGCTGCGGCGCGACCAGACATAACGGAAACCCTGCATCATATCACCGATGATGTTAATTTTACCTATGAGCGTGGTGCGGGCCGGCTGGGGTATCGTTAGTGTCAGCAGAATACCGATGGCGATAATCGCGGTAAAGATATCCACAGAAAGAACCCATTGCATATCCAGCGTTTCCATAAGAAAAGCACCGGCGGGCGGGGCAACGATAGCCAGAATGCCCTGGAGCGCTGTGTTAAGCCCGTAAGCCCGCGCCATATGCTGTTCCGGAACGATGGTTGCAAAGGAAGCCTGCATGGCCGGTCCCTGGAACGTGCCGCTGATAGCCCGGCCGATCATGACCAGGTAAATGTGCCAGACTTGAATTGAGTTTGTATAAAACAAAATGACCAGTACCAGCGTCAATAACATGGTGACAAGGTCGGAGTAAATCATTATCTTTTTGCGGTTCCACCGGTCGATTAAAGGCCCGATAAAAGGCCCGAGTACAATTTGGGGTATTAACGCCAACAGAACAGCGGTAGAAAGTATAGTTGCGGAGCCGGTTGCTTTAGTAAGGTACCAGGCTAGCGCAAACAGAACAACCTGACTTCCGAAGATAGAAAAGGCCTGACTGGCGAAAAACACAAAGAACTTTTTCACAGTTATTTCTCCTTAGTTGCGCCGCCACGGCAAATTTGGTACTAAATACATCATATCAGGCGAATTTGCTGATTTTGGCCATACCGGTTGACCTGATATCCCCTATCGTCGGTTCGCCGACCAGGAACAAGTTGGAAACACCGCCCAGCCTGGCATCCAGTCTGCCGGTAACATTAACCGTACAGGTGCTGGCACCGTTGAGTCTGACGGCGGCGTTCTTGACCGCGAAGTCCTTCATTTCCAGCTTACAGGCGCCATTGACATCGATATTCAGGCTTTCAGCTCCGCCTTTGGCGTCCACCGAACAGGCGCCGCGGATGTATAGTTCAGTATTGCCCGCCTGCAGATTAACTGAAACTTTGCTGGCACCTTCCATTTCCAGACGGAAATCCTCTTTAGACTTAAATCCGCTAACTTCGCCCGCCACCGCGCCGGTAAGCCTTAGTTCCTTAATAACAGGCATAGTAATTCTGACCTTCGGACGGTTAAAGCGGAACATCCAGGCGATGTGATGGCTGTGGTCTATCATCAATTTATCTCCGACCTGCTCCACATCGATGTTTTTCATGAACCCTTCATCGGTGTCTAGCTGCACGCTAAAAGCATCTGCCCGGAGAATTTTAAAATCGAAGGTGTTGCTTATTTCGACCCGTGTAAATTTCTTGTAGTCGACTTCTTTGATTACCATGGTGATACTCCTTTTATCAATATATTGTTATTTGTTTTAATTTCTTTTTTAATCTTTTCTTTAATTATTATTTTAATATTAAAGCATATAATACGATTTGTCAAGGGGTTTTAAAGGAAAATTTTGAGTTTTTTTGAAATATTCGGCTTTTTACTTCCCCACTCCCCCCTTCAACCAGATCCGGCTTGTCAGACCATCAAGGCTGAAGGAGGGAGTGGAACCGAGGAGGAAGAAATTATATTTTAACGGGGCGGCGTTTCGACGGGGTAGTGAAAGCGCCTTTTATCATCACTTCGCAAACCTGCCCGTAGGCATCTAAATCTATTCCATTGTCCAGCATTTTATGGATGCTACTCATAAACACCATACCCACAATTACACGGGCGGTTGACTGGGGGTCGAGTTTAGTGTTGAATGTGCCTGCAAGTTGACCATGTTTTATAATTTCAATGAGTTTTTTATGGGTTGCATCCTGGCCCTGGAGAATTACATCACGGATTTTACTATTGCGAGTGGCCTCGGCATAAAACTCCAGCTGCGCGCTCATGTCTTTGTTACTAGTAGTTTGTCTAATTCCCAAAAGCCAATATTTAGCAATGTTGATTAATGATTCATTCGGACTTTGGGAAATAAGTGATTCCAGCACCGACATAGTCCAATCATTAAATTCCTGAACTGCCGCAACGACAATATCTTCCTTGCTGGAGAAGTAATTATAGACAGCACCGGGACTCAAGCTGGTGGTATCATAAATATCCTGCATGGTGGTATTATGGAAGCCCTTTTCAACAAAGCATTGATATGCGGCCTGTAATATCTCACTACGTCTGGCTTTCAGAAAGGCTTGGGGGACTTTTGGAGACATAATTACCTCCAAAAAATTAAAATAGACTATACAGTCTATTTATAGACCATCCAGTCTATTTTGTCAAGAGGGCAATGAAATTTTATTAATAAAAAAGGCGGGCTTAAAAGCCCGCCTGTATAAATTGTTTTGAAAAATTTATTCTAAGTAATCCTTAAGCTTGCGGCTTCGGGAGGGGTGGCGGAGTTTACGCAGGGCTTTTGCCTCTATCTGACGGATACGCTCGCGCGTGACGTTGAACTCCACCCCTACTTCTTCGAGGGTACGGCTGCGTCCGTCCTCAAGTCCGAACCTTAGCTCCAGCACGCGTTTTTCGCGGGGGGTTAAGGTGGTGAGGACATCCTCGATTTGCTCTTTGAGGAGCTGCTTGGAGGCGATATCTACCGGCGGAAGGGCGTTCCTATCTTCAATCGAGTTGCCGAGGGGGCTATCTTCTTCCTCACCGATAGGCGACTCCAGCGAGATAGGGAGCTGGGAAACTTTAACGATTTCCCGCACCTTATCGGAGGAGACCTCCATTTCCTTGGCGATTTCACGGGAAGTGGGCTCGCGGCCATATTCCTGGGCTAACCGGCGGCTGATTCTCAAGAGCCGGTTGATAGTCTCCACCATGTGGACAGGGATGCGGATAGTGCGCGCCTGGTCGGCGATAGCGCGGGTAAGCGCCTGGCGTATCCACCAGGTGGCGTAGGTGCTGAATTTATAGCCTTTACGATAGTCGAACTTTTCGACGGCGCGCATCAAACCGATATTCCCCTCCTGGATAAGGTCGAGCAGGGACATGCCGCGGCCAATATGCTTTTTAGCCACGCTAACGACGAGACGCAGGTTGGCTTCAATCAAGTGACGTTCGGCTTTCTTACCTTCATGGAGGATATTATTGATAAATGACGAATAATGCCTTTCGTGGGACTGTATAGAGCGGGTAAATTTCGAGTCGTTCACAAGTTTAGGAATATCGTTCAGGTTGACCTTGCCGTCGGCAATATTACGCACTTCTTCCGGCAGGAGGCGACTACCCATGGAGAGCCTGACCAACATTTCTTCGGTTTCAGGGACGGTTTTACCGAGCTTTATAGCGATATCCTGAATCATCTGGGGGTCAATAGCGTTATCAATAGTATGCTGAATCTTGGGGTCATAAACGCCTTTAGCAAAATTCTTGGTCTTATGCAGGCCGAGTTTTTCCTGCATGAAGTGAACGAGATGAGAAGCCTGCCCGAGGTCATTGAGGATAGCCAGCATAATCTCGGAGGCGGAAGGTTGACGTCCGTTTTTCCGGGTATATTCCTGCTGGATGATTTTGACATACTTGCCTTCCTCCATATGCTTGGCAAGGGTCTTTTCGTCCTGGGCAGTGAGAAGGTGCACACGACCGATTTCGTGGAGGTAGATGCGCACAGGGTCATCGGTAATGTCCTGTTCGGCAATCTCTTCTGCAGGCGGCTCAACATCCAGGTCGAGGTCAGGTTCTTCTTTACCCTTTGCCCAGAATTCATCTGCTTCGGGGATTTCTCCGTTTTCCAGTTCCTCGTCCGGCTCAATAGTCCCACCGAAAATGGCGTCCGCTTTTCCCTCGGAGCCGGAAATATCGGGGTGCTGGATTTCTTCCATGTTATCGCCGCTGCGGAGTGAATCCATATCATTTTTATCTTTTTCCATTCCTTATCTCCTTAATTTCCCGAAGGAAGACTGCCGTTTTTTATTTCTACTCGCAGCCAGATCTCTTAACTGGTGGCCAATTTCGACATCTTCTTCGAGCCGGGTTATATCAACATCAGTTTCAGCGGAATCCGCCCGCCGAGCGGCCAGATTGCGGAGGTAATTTTTTCTTAACTCCATGACGCAGTCGTTAAGTCTGCCTTCGACGTTATTCCTGGCAACGGGGAGTTCCTTACTAATTATAACATCCAGATGTTCGTGAAGGGCAGGGTCAAGCTGCTCTTTTAGCACCTGATTATCCTCTATCGCCTGCCAGGCGAGGAAAATTTCGCGGTTTTCCGTATGGATGAAATACTCCGGCGAAATATCCGATTGTAATACGCGGAGTTCCGGATACTGCAGTAATAAAGCCAAACAATATTCCTCGCGGGAGGAGGAGGTTATCGGGCGGGGCACCGCGACCGGCCTGGATGCTATTTTCCCCCTGACCCGAGCCGGTTTAAGGCGGATGAGAGAGGATTTAATAGTATTCATATCCACCTTGACCAGGGCGGCGAGCTTTTGCAGGTAATGCGCCTGGCGGATGGGGTCGGTGATGGCGGCAATAACAGGCAGAAGTCTATCCACAGCGGCGGACTTATCCCGAGCGGTGGAGAGGTCGAGATTCACGACTGTCTTGGCAAAGAGAAAGTCGACGAGGGGTATGGCGCCAGTGACCAAGTCCTGCCATTTTGTCATGTCTTCCCGCATCACTTCGTCGGGGTCTTTGCCTGCCGGCAGGAGGATGACGCGCATTTCAGCGTTAAGGATATTTTCGTAGACAACCGTGCGAAGCATAGCTTCTTCGCCGGCGGCATCGGCATCAAGCGAAAGGATAAGGTTTTTACTCAATTTTTTTAAAATATTTACCTGTATTTCGGTAATCGCCGTGCCCATGGAGGCGACAACGTTAGTGACGCCGCATTGATGCGCCATGATAACGTCCATATAGCCTTCCATGATGATGGCAACGTCCTGTTTTCTAATCGCCGCGGCGGCGCGGTCAATACCATATAACGTGCTGCTTTTATCGAAGGTGGGGGATTGGGGAGAGTTCTTGTATTTCGGTTCGGAGTCATCCAAAACCCTGGCGCCGAAGCCGGTAACCCGCCCCTTAACATCGCGAATGGGAATCATCAGCTTGCCGCGAAAACGGTCGGAGGTTTTGTGCCTTTCGTCCTCGTAAAGCAAGCCGGCGGCAAGGAGGACTTTTTCGTCGTGCCCTTTTTCCAGCAGGTAGAGCTTTAAAGCGTCATAGGTATCCAGGCTAAAGCCGAGCTGAAAATCAGAAATGGTCTGGGCGGTAAAGCCGCGCTTTTCGACATAGCTTTTGGCTTTGGCGGCAGCGGGGGAATTTATCAGCAGGTTGTGGTAATAGAGGGCGGCGGCTTCGTTGGCGCTGAAATAAGGCTCCTTTTCTTCCTGTCGACCGGCGCCTTCATACCTCGCGGGTAAGACAACGCCGGCGCGCTGGGCTAAAAGATGCAAAGCCTCCCCAAAGTCCAGTCCCTCCTTTTTCATGATGAAGGCGAAAACATCGCCGCCGGTGCTGCAAGCGCCGAAACAGTGCCAGCTCTGCTGTTCCGGGTAAACGAAGAAGGAGGGGTGCTTTTCATTGTGGAAGGGGCATAAAGCCGTCAGGTTACGTCCGGCTTTTTTAAGCGTGACGTATTGCCCGATGACTTCGGCGATATCCAGCTTCTGTTTGATTTCGTCAATAGCGCTCATAATATTTTTAGGGACAATTATATATTATACAACTTTTTGCAGGGGACGACGCTGTTTTATATACCACTTTATTGACTAAAAAGTCAAAAGGCAGAGGTCACAGTTATAATCTTGAACTCGATGTTTACTAAAGTATAGTAATAGTGGGATTTGAGTCGCCGTTTACGGCGGGCACTTGGCGCAGATGGAGCGGAAGAGGGTGGTGCTTAAATAGCGGTCGCCACGGTCGGGGAGGATAACGACGATGTTGCCTTTTTTCATCTTTTTGGCGACTTGCAGGGCACCGGCTACTGCGGCGCCGCTGGACATGCCGGTAAACAGACCCTCTCTTACGGCGAGCAACCGCGCCGTTTCAAAAGCGTCGCCGTCTTCAATAGTTATCTTTTCGTCGAGCGCTTTGGGGTTGTAGATGCCGGGGATAGAGCTCTCCGTCAGATTTTTAAGCCCCTGGATAGTATGTCCCACCGTAGGCTCAACGCCGATGATTTTTATACCTTTAACTTTTTCCTTGAGGTATTTGCCGGTGCCGATAAGCGTACCGGTAGTACCCATGGCGCAGACAAAAGCGTCAACTTTACCCTTCGTCTGGTTAAATATTTCCGGTCCGGTGGTTTCATAATGGGAAAGGACGTTATTAGGATTATCGAACTGGTTGGGCATGAAATATTTGCCCGGTTCGGCTTTCAAAGCCTCATGGGCACGGCGGATAGCGCCGTCGACAGCTTCTTTGGCGGGGGTAAGGACAACCTCGGCGCCGAAAGCCTGGAGAATAAGCTGCCTTTCAACACTGACGCACTCCGGCATAAACAACTTGACCTTATAGCCTTTGGCAGCGCCAATCATGGCGATGGAGATACCGGTATTGCCGGAGGTGGGCTCAATGATAATTTTGTCTTTAGTAAGCTCGCCGGATTCTTCCGCTTTGGTAATCATATAGTAAGCGGGGCGGTCTTTAATCGAACCGCCGGGGTTATTGCCTTCCAGTTTGGCGTAAATCTTAACGTCGGCGTTACCGTTGAGGTTGGAAAGCTGAACCAGCGGCGTATTGCCGATAGCACCCAATACATTTTGATTGCCGTTTTTCATGTTAGTCTACCTTAATAGTATAATAGCATCTTACAGCGGGTTAATCATCAATGCCGGGGACGGGGAAGCGGCGGCAGATTTGAGCGACTTCCTGGCGGACTTCCTCAATCACCTTTTCTGAATCAACGTTTTTAATTACTTTAACAATCAGCACGCCGATTTTCTTCATCTCTTCCGTTCCCATGCCGCGGGTGGAGGCGGCGGGGGTACCAAAGCGCACGCCGCTGGTTTTGAGGGGCGGACGGGTATCATAAGGGATGGTATTGTGGTTGGCGATGATGCCGGCATTATCCAGGGCTTTTTCCACCTGCACGCCCGTAAGGCCGGTAGATGTGAGGTCAACCAGCATCAGGTGATTATCCGTGCCGCCGGATACAAGGCGCATGCCCTGATTCTGCAGTTCCGCGGCTAACGCACGAGCGTTTTCCAAAACCTTTTTCTGATATTCGACAAATGAAGGCTGCATGGCTTCATGCAACGTCACGGCTTTGGCGGCAACGGCGTGCATATGAGCCTTGCCCTGCGCTTCCGGGAAGACGGCGGAGTCAAGCTCTCTGGCAAGCTCTTTTTTACAGAGTATCAAGCCGCCGCTGGTGCCGCGCAGCGTCTTATGCGTCGTCATGGTGACGATATCGGCATAAGGAACGGGAGAGGGATGCAGGCCAGCAGCCACCAGCCCGGCGATATGGGCGATGTCCACCATAAATTTAGCCCCAACGGAATCGGCCAAACGCTTAAAGCGCTCGAAGTCAATTATCCGCGGATAGGCCGAATAACCGGCTACAATCAGTTTTGGGTAACACTCTTTAGCCAGCTTTTCAATTTCCGTAAAGTCAATGCGTTCTGTTTCACGATTGACATGGTAATGAACAAATTTATACGTCCGGCCGGAAAAGGTGATGGGCGAGCCGTGGGTGAGATGACCCCCGTGGGGCAAATCCATCGCCATCACGGTATCCCCGTAGTTTATCAACGTAAAATAAGCCGCCATATTCGCCTGCGAACCGCTATGCGGCTGGACGTTGGCATGTTCCGCTTTGAAGAGCTCCTTAGCGCGGTTGATAGCCAGATTTTCAATAACGTCCATATTGACGCAGCCGCCGTACCAGCGCCGACCGGGGTAACCCTCGGCATATTTATAGGTGAGAAACGAGCCCTGGGCTTCGAGAACGGCACGGCTGGCATAGTTTTCCGAGGCGATGAGATTGACGCTTTCTTTCTGGTGCTTTTTCTCGCGCTCAATGGCGTCAAATATCTCGGGGTCGGTCTGGCTTAAGAAACTCATAGAAATATACTCCTCAAGGGAAAATGGGGGTACCGTAAATAGTCTACACTGGCACCATAGGAGTGTCAATTGGAAGCCCCTATAATAAATGCCGATATAACATAAATTTTCATATTGTAAACTGGGATTATTTCTGCTATAGTGCAGTTAAATTCGGCGTAATGGAGGGTGATATGGGGAGATTTATTGTACTCTGTCTTTTTCTGGCAGCCATCATCTTCTTCTTATTGCCATGGGTCAGCGTCAGCTGCCAAGGCACGGAAATATTAAGCGCCAGCGGATTCGACATGGTGCGGGGCTCCTATAACGTTCCAGACGATATCTCCGACGATGTTACATCAACAGAAAATGAACCAGTCGCCATCTATGCCCTGATAGCGGCAGGAGTCGGCTTAATAGTCTCCATCTTCCGGGGCGGCATCTGGCGAATTTTACGAGTTTTATCGGGGCTGGCCGGCGTCGGGTTTATGGTATGGCTGAAATTTCACCTTGACGAACAGCTGCAGGGAGGGACACAGATTATCCTGCAATACAATTACGAGATTGGGTTCTGGCTAACACTTGGCGCCATGGCGTTAGCGGCGGTATTAAGCATATTTATTAGTGATGGTGCCTCGAAGAAGATAGTTCCCCTACAACCAGCAGTACCGCCTCCGCAGTTTATTCCACCACCGGGTGGAGTCCCACCTCCACCGCCACCTAGGGCATAGTTAGGCATTTAGTAAGGGCAATTAATCGTCAGTAACGGGAGTTGTCAGAATAGCTCTTGACAAACCGAATAACCGTTCTTATAATAAAAAGAAACCCCCCACCTGATTTGACTTGTGTATTCCTGTTTGTTGATTCCCAGAGTATTTTCCCAGGAGATGGCTGGAGTAATTCCAGAGTTAACTAAGTTATTTTAATTATGCCGAAGTATATTTTTGTGACCGGTGGCGTTTTGAGTTCCGTAGGGAAAGGCATCACCGTCGCCTCTATCGGCACCATCCTGAAAAGTCGCGGGGTTACGGTAGCGGTGCAAAAGCTCGACCCATACCTGAACGTCGACCCCGGCACAATGTCCCCCTACCAGCACGGCGAAGTGTTCGTCACTAAAGACGGCGCAGAAACCGACCTTGACCTGGGGAATTATGAACGCTTTATTGACATCGAGTGCACGCAGGATTCCAACACAACGTCCGGGCAGATATACAGCGCACTAATTATGAAAGAAAGGCGAGGGGACTTCCTCGGGGGCACAATACAGATTGTGCCGCATTTGACCGACGAAATAAAAAACCGGTTCAAGAAACTGGCGGATAAATCGGGGGCGGAGGTAATTTTAATCGAGGTGGGGGGCACGGTGGGCGATATCGAGGGGCAGCCGTTCCTGGAGGCGATAAGGCAGATGAGGAACGACGTGGGCAGGAATAATGTACTTTATATACACGTTACCTTCCTCCCCTACCTAAACTCCACCCACGAACTGAAGACCAAGCCCACGCAGCACAGCGTTAACGAACTGCGGCGTATCGGTATCCAGCCGGATGTAATCGTCTGCCGCAGCGACTACCCTATACCGGAGAATTTACGGGATAAGATATCGCTCTTTTGCGACGTGGAAAAGCAGGCGGTGATACCGCTGCCCACCGTACAAACAATATACGAAATCCCCTTAATCCTGGAGGATTGCGGGCTGGGACAATTAATAATAGATAAACTCGGCATTGGGGCGAAATCTACGGATTTGAAGCAATGGCGTGAACTCGTCGAACGCATCAAGACGCCACATGAGCCGGTGAAAATCGCGCTGGTGGGGAAATACGTGGAGCTGAATGACGCTTACTACTCGGTGCGCGAGGCGCTTTACCACGCGGCTCTTTTTAATAATCGGGCTCTAGACTTATTCTGGGTGCACTCGGAAGACCTGGAAAAAGCCGAAGCAGAAACATTGTTACGCACCGCCCAGGGAATAATCGTACCGGGCGGGTTCGGGATAAGGGGCATTGAGGGGATGGTTAAGGCGGCGAAATACGCGCGGGAGAACAAAATACCCTATTTCGGTTTATGTTTAGGGTTGCATGTTATGGTTATCGAATTTGCGCGACACGTCCTGAAGACCGACGAGCCTAATTCAACCGAGTTCGTCCCGGACACGAAATATCCGGTCATTGATTATATGCTGGAACAGAAGAGGCTCCAGACCAAGGGCGGCAATATGCGCCTGGGCAACTACCCGTGCAAGTTGACTAAAGGCACTTTGGCCTATAAAGCCTACGGGCAGGCGGAAATACTGGAACGACACAGGCACCGCCTGGAGTTCAATAACGAATACCATGATCCATTACAAAAGGCAGGCATGGTATTCAGCGGTGTTTGTCCGGATAACGACCTGGTGGAAATCTGCGAAATGAAGAACCATCCGTGGATGCTGGGCTGCCAGTTCCATCCGGAGTTTCTATCGCGCCCCCAGCGGCCGCACCCGCTCTTCCGCGAGTTCGTCGGGGTGGCGAAAGACGTATTGAGAGAAGGCGCGCAACCGCCGCTGCCTCTCGCCGCGAAGTAAGGAGGAAAATATGCAAATTTTCCTTGACACTGCCAATATCGACCAGATAAAACAAGCCGCCGAGCTGGGGATTATCAGCGGGGTGACGACTAATCCTTCACTCCTGGCTAAAGAAACCACCGCCGACTATGAAGCGGTGACCAAAAAAATCTGTTCGATTATTAACGGTCCGGTTTCCGTAGAAGTTCTTTCGGAAACCGCCGATGAAATGATAAAAGAAGCCCGCATCAAGGTGAAATGGGCGCCTAATGTTAATATCAAAATACCCATCACGCCCGATGGACTGACAGCGACATCGGTCTTAAGCGAAGAGGGCATCAAGGTCAATATGACGCTGTGCTTCTCCGCCAACCAGGCGCTGCTGGGGGCGGTGG
>Ga0184636_1000139_pt1 | contig 17291 bp, 18 predicted proteins | sample PLM3_60_b2_FD_133164 | JGI IMG/M metagenome (GOLD analysis project Ga0184636, IMG submission 133164) | Groundwater sediment microbial communities from an aquifer in East River, Colorado, USA - PLM4_90_b2 | ecosystem: Environmental > Terrestrial > Soil > Riparian zone | place: USA: East River... | reverse complement strand
TTGTTATTTCAACCTGGGATGCGGGCTTAGACGCCAATAAAGCTGCCTGGCAAATATTAAGTAAGGGAGGCAGGGCATTGGATGCGGTAGAAGAAGGAGTAAAAGTGACAGAATCCTCGCAGAATTGTTGTGTGGGTCTCGGTGCTAATCCCGATCGTGATGGTTTTGTCACACTGGATGCCTGTATTATGGATGAATTTTCAAATTGCGGTAGCGTTGCTTTTTTAGAACGTATCAAACACCCTGTTTCAGTGGCAAGAAGAGTGATGGAAAAGACTCCGCATGTAATGTTAGTGGGAATAGGAGCACAACAATTTGCTGTTGCCGAAGGTTTTCCATTGGAAGAACAGAAACTTTCTCCGGATGCTCAAAAAGCTTACGAAAATTTTTTAAAAAAATCAGAATATAAACCGCCGGCCATTAATATAGAAAATTCTCAAAAAGATCATGGGCCATTTGCTCCTCTAAAATTGGAAAACGGAGAATGGAATCATGATACAATCGGCATGGTAGCCATGGATGCAAATGGGAACCTGAGTGGAAGTTGTACAACCAGCGGAGCAGGATTTAAGATGCGGGGGAGGTTAGGAGATTCGCCGATCATTGGTGCTGGTTTATTTGTTGATAATGAAGTAGGGGCTTGTACCGCAACAGGACAAGGCGAAGATGTGATCCGCATCAGCGGTTCACATACAGTCGTGGAATTGATGCGGCAGGGTTTAACGCCGGAAGAAGCCTGCAGGAAAGCCATTGAAAGAATTGTGAAGATCAAAAAAGAAAAAGCCAGAGAGATACAGGTTGCTTTTCTTGCATTAAACAAAAAGGGCGAAGTCGGAAGCTTTGCGATTCAAAAAGGGTTTAGTTATGCAATAAGAAATGCAAATGAGGAGAAACTGGTTAGTGTGAACTGGTTTATGAAAGAATAAAACACTCAATAATCAATATTCAATTTTCAAGTTTTAATATCATTCAATATGTGGAAAAATTATTTCTAAAAGTATTGATACCGCCCGTAAAAATAAAGAACTCAGACCACTGATTTGAATATTGATTGTTGAATGTTGAGTATTGAATATTTAAATATTTATGTCCTGCATCATTGAAATAGCAACTTCTGATTTTGAAACTACAAGGGCCGCTGTCGAGGGAGGCGCTGACAGAATAGAGCTTTGCGCCAATCTTGCCGAAGGAGGAACAACTCCTTCTTACGGAACCATTTATCAATGCCGTGAAGAACTGGACGTTCTTCTTTACCCGATCATTCGTCCAAGAGGCGGAGATTTTTTATATACCGATAATGAATATGAGATCATGCTGCATGATCTGAAATTATGCAAACAGTTGGGTTGCGATGGTGTGGTGATCGGTTTATTAAATGCTGAGGGCGCTATTGATGTAAAAAGAACAGCAGCATTGGTCGAGATTGCTTACCCGATGGGAGTTAGTTTTCACCGGGCGTTTGATCGTTGTAAAGATCCGTTTGAAGCATTGGAACAATTGGTACAAATAGGGTGTGAGAGAATTTTAACATCAGGGCAAAAACCTACGGCACCGGAAGGAATTGAATTGATCGCTGAATTGAATAAAGTTGCGGATCATCGGATCATCATTATGCCGGGTAGTGGTGTAAGAAAAGAAAATATAAAAATGCTGGCAGAGAAAACAGGCTGCTCAGAGTTTCATTCTTCACTTCGTGGCAAAGCAAGGTCTAAAATGCAATTTATTCATCCGGGGTTTAAAAATTCGGAAGAGAGCTATATGAATAATGCGATTGATGCGGAGGAGGTGAGAGGATTGCGGGAGATTTTAATTTAGATATTTCGTATAAATTTGTAAATTTGTACGAAATAATAGTTATGAAAGAAAAACTAACTATACTCATTTCTTCTGAGCACAAGAAATTCATCAAGCGTCATGCGCGGCAGCAAAACAAAAGCATTTCCCGCTTTATTGATGATCTGTTATCATCTGTAAAAAGAGACGCGCTGAAAACAAATGAAACTGACAACTGGGTAGAAGAAACTGCGGGCTCTTACGCAACCGGTAAAAAAGATGTTTTGGCTGATTTATTTAAAGGCATCACCAAATGAAGAAGGTTTTTCTTGATGCCAATGTTGTCATTGATTTTTTGGACGCTTCTTCAAAAGATCATGCAGTAGCGGTCAACTGCTTTCGCATAGTTCGTAAGCATTTTGGAAGGCCGGTTGTTTCGCCGGTCACGTTTATTATCACTAATTTTTTGATGGGGAAGTTTATCAAAAACAAACAATGGCACAGGCAACAAATGCAATTGGTGTTTTCGGCAATGGAAATAACAGCTTTACAACCGTCTTTCATTGACGCAGTGTTTAAAACAGATTTTATTGATCTGGAAGATGGACTTCAACACCAGTGTGCTGTGCATGCAAAAGCCAGCGTTATTTTAACCAAGGACCTGCATGACTATTTTGATTCAAAAATCCCTGCCGTACACCCACATGATTTTGTAAACAGGTATAATAATCTTTTTGAAAATTGAGATATATTCTCCAGGTTTTAAAAATTCAGAAGAGAGTTATAGGAATAATGCGATTGATGCGGAAGAAGTGAGGGGGTTGAGAAATGAATTGTTGTAATAATAACTGTTTTAGGATTTAGCTAATGAATTTTTGATATACCTTTTTAAATCCCTTTTTAAAATCAAATCAGCAATAAGAACTGGGGGATTTCTCCTGGGATATTGCTTGACTATATTAAAATATATTTTGCCTTCGCAAATAATGAAACTGATTTTTTTAATCCATAGTCTGTTAAAAGAAAACTCATTTTCATCACAGGCTATAATTAAATCTTTGGATTCCTGAAGAATGTCATAACCATATTGATGGAGAAAATTTAATAGGATTCTTTTATTTTCAGCAAAATTATAATTCGTAGTAATACTCACTAATTTCAATTCAATAACTTTTCGGTAGGCACCATGTAGTCCATACAATACCAGAATTGGCGACACAATAAATAAGAGAAATTTATCCACAATGCCGCCAGGCTCTAATTGTATTTTGAATTGGATAACGAAGCCGTAAATAGCCATGGCTAAAAAAAGGAAGGAAGTGAATATTCTTTTCAGAACAGATATCCAATCCTGTTTTACAGATAGAAAACCCGTAGAAATACTTTTATTTATCTCTATGTGGGGTGAATTTGACATTTTTGTGTTGAAGCTTATATCTTCAACCTCTTCATATACCCTGCATCTACTTCTGCGCTTTTTAACGGCGTGCTGTTATCATATTTTTCCTGCTCAACAAGATAATATTGCATCCCATTGTCTTTCGCTGTTTTTAATATTTTTGGAAAATCGATACTGCCTGTTCCGAGATCACAGGAAACTTCTCTTTCGGTTGTTCCTTTTTTCCTGTCCTTTATATGACAAAGGCGAAAACGGTTTGAATATTTCTTTAACCAGGCTTCCGGGTCCTGTTGGGCAGTTACCACCCAATAAATATCCATTTCAAAATCTACCAGCGACGGATCTGTGTTCTGCATGTAAATATCCTGTGCCAATTGTCCCTCCACCATTTTGAAATCGTGGTCGTGATTGTGATAGGCAAATCGTATCCCTGCTTTTTTACAAATTTCTCCGCATTGGTTAAACTGGACTGCCAGTTTTTTATAATCATCAATCGTTTTTTGTGCATCAACAGAGGGACAGATCAGGTATTTCATTCCGATGGCAGCCGCTTCATCCACTTTTTTCTGAAAATCCTTGTTGATATCACAATGACTGGAAACGATCACCATTCCAAGATCATCCATGTACTTTTTGAATTCTGTATTGCTCATGCCCCAGAATATACCCAGGTCTTTGTGTTCGTAACTTTCAATTTGCTTATAGCCGAAAGAAGAAATTTGCTTAAGAACTCCCTTCGGATCTTTTGGCAGATCATCCCTTACAGAATAAAGCTGGATGCCGAAGGTTTTTACGTTTCCTTCTTCCTGTTCTTTTTCTTTTGGCATCAGTTTACAGGCAAGCGGAGCAAGAGCAAGGCCTGTGGCCAGATTGCCGGATAGCTTTATGAATTCCCTGCGTTTGTAATTCATTTTTAAAAGTTTATTTCAGATGACTTCGTGAATTTTGTGTTTTCTTTATTCTTTGTGACAGGCCTTTCTGAATTTGGTAAGAATTGGAATACAAAGATCACAAAGGCAATTAAACGATCATTATTTTATCTAACCTAATCCAACCTGTACCTTGTCTCCTTTTTTATAATCGATACAACCTTCATAGCGGCCAGGCACAGGAAGGAAATGCAATGCCTCTGTCATTCCTTCTTTAGATGTAAAGTACCCCCAAAGCGTCAATTGTTTCATGAGCGTGAAATAATGAGGATCCATTGTTTGTTTTTTAAAATTCTTATCGCCTCCGGCCTTCGCATCCTGTTCCTTTTTATCCTCATTCTTATTAAAATCATCCCGTTTCTTTTGATAATCTTTTGCTTCTTTATCTAATGAAACTAACAGGGCGTGCCGTTGTTGTGCTGTTGCCTTCATAAATGAATGACCATGCATTTTATCGCAGGTATCATTTAATTTTTTCATACCCTCATGAAATGTTTCCTGATCTTTTTCATCGTAACAGTCGTTTACGATTACAGTCATGAATTGACCGACATTGGCAACTTTGGCGCCGGGTGTTTGCGTAGCAGGCAAAATTGTTTCTGCAACTTCATTCAGGAAGTCAATATCTTTTTGTGTAAATACAGCACCTGTCTTTTCTGTGTTGGTACAACCGGTGAGAAAAGCTTCACCGCCAGCTACCACGCCGCCCGTAAGTGCAGCGATCATTTTTAGAAGTTCACGTCGGTTCATATTTTATTTTTTGTTTCACCCAATGGCGCAAAGACGCAAAGAAAAACTAACTCGCGTCTTTGCGCGAAATTATATCATCATAAATTTTTATTTTTCAACTCATTTATAGCAAAACCTGCCGCCCTTGCTGTTAAGGCCATATACGTAAGAGATGGGTTCTGACAGGCAGCTGAGGTCATACACGAACCATCAGTCACAAATAGATTCATGCAATCCCAAACCTGGTTATGCGAATTGAGTACAGAAGTTTTGGGATCCTTTCCCATGCGGGCCGTTCCCATTTCATGAATGCCCATGCCTAATGCATAATCATTATCAAACCCATCTACTTTTTTTACTCCCGCGGCTTCCAGCATTTCTTTTGCATCGTTCTGCATATCGATTCTCATCTTTTTTTCATTGTCTTTGATCTCGCAATCAATTGCCAGTACCGGCAAGCCCCATTTGTCTTTTGTATTTTTATCGATGCTGATCTTATTTTCATGATAAGGCAGCGTTTCACCAAAACCTGTCATGCCAATGCTCCAGCCACCGGGTTCACAAAGAGCATCTTTAAAATCACCACCGATGCTCATCTCTGCAACCTCACGTCCCCAGCCGCTCCTGCCGGCTCCTCCCTGGTAACCAAAGCCACGGATATAATCTCTTTTATCACCAAATAAATTTCTGAAACGCGGGATATAAAAGCCATTTGGCCTGTGACCATAATAATATTTGTCTTCATAACCGTTTACAGATCCACTGGCGCCCACACGAAAATGATGATCCATTAAATTATGTCCGAGCTCACCGGAGCTGCTTCCCAAACCATCGGGCCAGACATCTGTTGCCGATTGCATCAGCACCCATGTTGAGTTAAGTGTAGAAGCACAGAGAAAAATTATTTTTGAATTGTACACATAGGTTTGATTTGTTTCTGCATCCAGCACTTCAACACCGGTAGCTTTCTTTTTGTCTTTGTCGTAAATAATTTTTGTTACGATAGAGAAAGGACGAAGAGTAAGATTATTTGTTTTTACTGCTGCCGGCAATGTGGATGATTGCGTACTGAAATAACCACCAAACGGGCAACCGTTCGAACACATATTCCGGAAATTGCACTGGCGATTTTCTTCCGTTTTTGGTTTGCTGAGATTGGCAACACGGCCAATGATCAGTCTTCGTTTGTCTTTATACTGTTCTTTAATTCTCGCCGCCACGTCTTTTTCGACACAATTCAGATCCATCGGTGGTTGAAATTTTCCATCAGGCAGTTGCGACAGACCTTCCAATGATCCGCTGATGCCTGCAAATTCTTCTACATAATCATACCAGGGGGCAACGTCTTTATACCGGATGGGCCAGTCAGCAGCAATGCCGTCATTAGCATTCGCTTCAAAATCAAAATTACTCCAGCGATAGCTTTGTCTTCCCCACATCAGCGAACGTCCTCCCACATGATAACCACGAAACCAGTCAAAACGCTTTATTTCAATATAAGGATTGTCCTTATCAACCGCCCAGAACTTTAAATTGCGTTCATTCAACGGGTAATCTCTTTTCAGCACGGGATAATCCCTGATCATTTGCTGCGTGCGGCTGCCACGATGCGGGTATTCCCATGCCGGTTTATTTGATTCAGCATAATCTTTACTATGCTCAATGTTATGGCCACGTTCCAGCATCAGTACTTTCAATCCTTTCTCACATAATTCTTTTGCAGCCCAGCCACCGCTGATCCCTGAGCCGACAACAATGGCATCAAAATTTTCCGGCATTTCTTTTTTTTATTTATTGAGTGATCAATTGTCCCGGTAGCTACTGGGATTCTTATCATCTTCCGTTCCCGCATGTGCGGGACTCTTCATCGTTCTGTTCGCTATTCAGCAGACCTCATCCTCCAACTCCTTCTCCGCCTTAGGCGGAGAAGGAGCGGGGCATCAGATCTTTAATAAACTAATTAACTTCCACATCAGCTTTACTTCTTCGTTCATCTTTTTTTCAGTCTTCACAATTTTACCAGGATTTTCAAATAAGTCAGGGCTGTGCTTTGATGGCCTTCTCCGCCTAAGGCGGAGAAGATCGGGATGAGGCCTTATACATCGCAAATCCTTACCGCCTTCTTCAACTGCGCAATCTTTTCATCATTCTCTTTTCCTGTTGGTACGAACTCCTGCGCCACATAATCTGTAAAACCCGTTTCTAAAATCGCATTCATTATTGCCGGGTAATACAATTCCTGGCTTTCGTCGATCACATGTCTGCCCGGAACGCCGCCTGTATGATAATGCCCGAAATATTGCCGGTTATCTTTTATTGTTCTTATCACATCGCCCTCATCTATCTGCATATGGTAAATATCATAGAGCAATTTAAAATTCGGTGAGCCGATTCTTTTTACCAGTTCAGCACCCCAGGGCGTTTTATCACACATATAATCTTTATGATCAACCTTACTGTTTAATAATTCCATTTGGATCATCACATTATTTTTTTCCGCAAGGCTAAGTACCTGTTTTAATCCTTCTTCACAATTCTTCAAACCTGTTTCATCATCCATCCCTCTCCGGCTTCCGCTAAAGCAAATCAGATTTTTATAACCGGCTTTAGCAACCCATTCAATATGATCGGTATAATTTTTAATTAAGGTAGAATGAAATTCTTTATGGTTCCATCCGTCCACCAGGTTAATTTCTGCACCATTGCACATGCTGGAGAAAATGCCATATTGCCGGAGTGTGGGCCAATCCTTTGGTCCAACAAGATCGATGGCACTAAAGCCGATCTTTTTTACAACCTTACAAAGTTCTTCAACCGATAAAAAATTATAGGTCCAGCGACAAACGGAGTGATGAATTCTTCCTTTGAGTTTATAGTTCTTGTTCATATGTTCATTTGCAAATGCAAGTGAAGGTGCTGCACTCATGGCAATGGTTCCAAGTGCAAGATGTTTCAGGGCTTCTCTTCTTGGTAGGTTTTCATTCATTATAGGTCAGGTTGTTTGTAGAACTGCGTTTTTTCTTCCGCGCATATATATCAGCAATCCTGTAAAAGCTGCAATTAAAATAATTGGTATAATTAAAGTTGTATTGATTATTTCAGGGCCTGCCGCTTTATTAGCCGCTTCCAGCGCCGCCTTCATTTCAACAGAGGCATCGGGTGAGTTGTATTGTTTTAAAATAGCGCCGGCGGGTAGTTTACTTAATATTTGTTTATCATATACGCCACCCATGAACATCATGTATAAAGAAACAGCAAACATACCTGCTCCCCCCATGAGATTAATACCCACGGCTCCTGTTTTTGGAAGATTTTCTGAAACGAAACCTAACATGGTAGGCCAGAAATAACAAACTCCGATTCCAAATACAATAGCTCCGGCAAACAGCATATTCCCTGAAGTATTTCCTAAAAGATATAAACCCAGTGCAGCAAAGATCGCTGAGCCAAGCAATACGCCTTGTGGCGATAACCTATGAACAACAGGCCCCGCAAATCCTCTCCCAATGACCATAACGCCGGTAGTAACAGTAAGTATTAAAATAGAATTCTGTGTAACGTTGTTAAGTAAGACCTGTACCCATTGAGTGGTAAATAATTCTGTGATAGCGGTTCCAAACATGCAAATGATCATGAAAATAAACAGAGGTTTTAGCAGGGAACTATACATTTCTGCAGTAGAAACTCCATGAGCCACTCTTTCGGTGACAAGAAATGTTTTACCAAAAAATAAAAATCCATAGATCAGGGTTGGGATAATCATGATGGCCACTTCAACCTGCCAAACCCAGACTCCATTGCCCAGCCATTCATCCAAACCAAATACCAGGAGTGTTCCTATAACTATACCTCCCGGGAACCAGAGATGAAAATGATTCAACTTTGTCGTTTTATTATCCGGGAACAAAGTTGCGACCAATGGATTACAGGCGGCTTCGACTGTTCCATTGGCAATACCAATAAAAAGAGTTGAAATAAAAAGCGACCAGAAAGGGTTTCCAAATTTTCCTGCGAAGACTGTAAGTATGATCCCGATCAAATGAAAAACAAAAGCCAGGAGCAACAATCGTTTCATGCCAATGATATCCACGAGCATTCCACCGATGATAACTGCAAGAGGGAACCCCCAGAAGGCAGTAGCAGCAATAGTTCCAAGTTCCGCCTTGTCTAAACTGAATTGCACACCCAAACGAGCCAGTATTCCGGCGCGAATGCCAAAGGAAAGAGAGGTGACTAACAGCGCCAGGCAGCTTGCTACAAAAAGTTGGTTGCGGTTTACGGCTTGCATATCGTTACTTTGATTAGAATAACTAAATGTACTATTTTTAAAAATACATTTTCGATTGCTGTTGATGAAATAATTCACTCAAAACATTAAAATGGCCAACAGAAAATTAAGAATGGGAATGATCGGTGGAGGCCCCGGTGCATTTATCGGTGCTGTTCATCGCAGTGCAGCCGGTATGGATGGAGAAATTGAATTGGTATGCGGAGCCTTCAGCAGTGACCCGGAGAAATCAAAAAAACAGGGGGAATTATTATACCTGCCACAAGAAAGAATTTACGGCTCATATAAAGAAATGATAAGAAGAGAAGCTGAATTGTCAAAAACAGAACGAATGGATTTTGTCAGTATTGTCACTCCCAACCACCTTCATTTTGAACCGGCAAAGCTTGCTATGGAAAATGGGTTTCATGTAGTGCTGGATAAACCGATGACCTTTGATCTTGCCGAAGCAAAAGAATTAAAAAAGATCGCAGAAAAAACCGGGAAATATTTTTGCCTTACGCACACATACACAGGTTACCCGATGGTAAAAGAAGCAAGGCAGCAGGTATTGAGTGGAAAATTCGGAAAGATCAGAAAAGTGTATGTTGAATATCCGCAGGGCTGGTTGAGTACGTTTTTAGAAGGACAAGATCAAAAACAGGCTGCATGGAGAACCGATCCTTCAAAAAGTGGAATGGCCGGCGCCATGGGGGATATCGGCATTCATGCTTTTAACCTGGCAGAATATATTACAGGATTACACGTGACGCAAGTTTGTGCTGATATAAATATTGTAGTAGAGGGAAGAAAGCTGGATGATGATGGATCTGTTCTGCTGAAATTTAATAACAATGCAAGCGGGGTGTTGTTTGCGACACAAATTGCAGCAGGGGAAGAAAATAATATTAAAATAAGAGTGTACGGAGAAAAAGCCGGTCTGGAATGGCAGCAGCAGGATGCAAATACATTATTAATAAAATGGCTTGATAAACCTGCAGAGGTTTGGCGGGCCGGAACGGGGTATCTTGGTTCATTTGCAAAACATAATACGCGTACACCGGCTGGCCATCCGGAAGGATACCTGGAAGCGTTTGCAAATCATTATCGCAATTTTGCACTTTGTGTACAGGCACAAATGAATACTGAAAAGCCAAAAGAAGAATGGCTGGATTTCCCGGGCATTGAAGATGGGGTAAGGGGAATGGCGTTTATTGAAATGGTTATTAGCAGTGGAAAATCAAAAGAAAAATGGCTTGAATTTAAAGTCTGATTTCACGCAAAGGAGCAAAGAAACGCTAAGCCGCTATGTTAACTGAGAATGAAATAGCAAAAAAAGTAGTTGATGTTTGTTTTAAAATCCATACAATGTATGGACCTGGCCTATTTGAGAGTGTTTATGAAGAGATATTCTGTTATGAATGGAATAAAGTTGCTACTCCATATACACGTCAATGCGGAATTAAAGTTGTTCATGAAGGAAATGATATGGGAATTGGATTCGTGCCTGATATTGTTATTGATAATAAAGTTATTCCTGAATTAAAATCAGTTGAAAATTTAGCTGAAGTACATTACAAGCAATTGCTTACTTATTTGAGATTAACAAATCTTAAATTAGGATTATTAATAAATTTTAATGTTCCATTAATCAAAAATGGAATTCATAGAATTGTAAATAATTTATAAATCTTTGCGTCGTTGCGCATCTTAGCGTCCTGGCGTGAAATAAAAGCGTATGACTACTCTCAAAGGTCCCGGAATATTTTTAGCGCAGTTCATGGGTGATGCAGCACCATTCAATGAGTTAAGATCCATTTGCCAATGGGCCAGGGATCTTGGATTTGCCGGCGTACAAATTCCGACATGGGATAAGCGCTGCATTGACCTGCAAAAAGCTGCTGAAAGCAAAACCTATGCAGATGAATTAAAGGGCCTGGTCAATGAATGCGGTTTAGAAATAACAGAGCTTTCCACTCATTTACAGGGACAATTAGTAGCCGTTCATCCGGCATATGATAGTTTATTCGATGGTTTTGCTCCTGAAAATGTTCGGGGCAATCCAAAAGCAAGAACGGAATGGGCAGTGCAGCAATTGAAATGGGCAGCTAAAGCCTCGCAAAATTTAGGATTGAATGCTCATGCGACATTCAGCGGTGCTTTATTGTGGCCAACTGTTTATCCCTGGCCGCAACGTCCCGCGGGACTAGTGGAAACAGGGTTCAGAGAATTAGCTGATCGCTGGCTCCCGATATTAAATCTATTTGATGAGAACGGTGTAGATGTTTGTTATGAAATTCATCCGGGTGAAGACCTGCATGATGGAATTACCTATGAAATGTTTTTGGAAAAACTGAACAACCATTCAAGAGCCTGTTTGTTATATGACCCTTCTCATTTTGTTTTACAATGCCTGGATTATCTTGAATACATTGATCTTTATTATGAACGGATAAAAATGTTTCATGTAAAAGATGCGGAGTTCAATCCAACCGGAAGGCAAGGCGTGTATGGCGGTTATCAGGGCTGGATCGATCGTGCAGGAAGATTTCGTTCATTGGGAGACGGGCAGGTAAATTTTAAATCCATTTTCAGCAAATTCGCCCAATATGATTATAAAGGCTGGGCCGTGCTTGAGTGGGAGTGCTGTATAAAAAATGCAGCAGATGGGGCAAAAGAAGGAGCTATATTTATAAAAGATCATATTATTCATGTTACAGAAAAAGCGTTTGATGATTTTGCAAATACAGGCAATGATGAAAAATTAAATCGTTCCATTTTAGGACTTGATTAATATCTTTACAATCCTTAAAAAGTCTAAACCATACATGTTCATGAGAAAATTTTTTCTGATCCCTTTGATTTTTGCAGCATTAATGGGTTGTGGCGGCAGTGATTCAAAAACAGAAGCCCCAAAAACAGTTGACATTACTAAGGACCCTGCTTACCAGGATGGATTGGTACTGGAATCAAAAAATGATTGTAAAACCTGCCATGCTATTGATGTAAAAATCACCGGGCCTGCTTTTCGTGAAATCGCTAATAAATATGCAGGGATGCCTGATACAATTGTTTCTCATTTAGCCAATAAGGTCATCAGTGGCGGAAGTGGCGTATGGGGCGAAATTCCAATGTTACCTCATGCGGGATTATCAAAGGCTGATGCAGAAGCGATCGTCCGATATATTCTCTTACTAAAAAAATAGATCATGCAAAAATTTTCCTGGTTTGTTTGTTCGTTGATCGTTATTCTTGCCTGCAATTCCTCAAAAAAAACTTCCGGAGAAAAAACTGGTTTGCCTGCAGTACAATTAAAAGATGGCTGGGAATTATTATTTGATGGTAAGACAACCCGGGGATGGCACAAATACGGTGGTGCTGCTGTTGGCTCTGCATGGAAAATTGCTGATGGGGCAATCTATCTTGATACCTCAGTTAAAAAAGATTGGCAGATAGATAGCGGAGGTGATATAGCAACAGACCAGGAATTTGAAAATTTTGACCTGAAGCTTGAATGGAAGATCGCAAAAAATGGAAATAGTGGTGTCATGTTTTATGTTCACGAAGACAAGCAATTCAATTATCCCTGGGAAACCGGCCCGGAGATGCAGGTCCTGGACAATATAGGCGCACCGGATAATAAAAAAGAAAATCATCTTGCCGGAACTTTGTATGATCTTTCAGGAACGGCCGAAAAATCAAAACCAAAACCAGTAGGTGAATGGAACCAGGTAGAAATAATATCTGTAAACGGCAAGCTTGATCTTTATCTTAATACTGTCAACATCGTATCAACTAATTTATGGGATGATAACTGGAAAAAAATGGTCGCCGGCAGCAAATTCAAATCAATGCCGGGTTTTGGCACCTATAAAAAAGGTCGCATTGCACTACAGGATCATGGAAATATGGTTTGGTTCAGGAATATTATGATCAAAAGATTGTAAACAGAAAAATTTCTGTTGTATCTTTCATCTACCTCTTTGCTGTGTTTGAAATCATGTGCGGGTTTTTCTTATAAACCAGGTTAAGCTTCCATCTTTTAAAAACCAAAACCACAATCATGAATACAGATCTTTTTTCTCACATTAACTGGCTGTCTGTTCTGGTAGCCGCAATAGCTTATTTTTTTATAGGAGCTATCTGGTATTCCTTTTTATTTAAAAGTGCATGGATCAGGTCATCCGGTGTAATTGTAAATGATCCCAATGCAAAAAAAGGAATCGCCGGTATCATGTTCTTTTCATTTATACTGATGATCGTTGCCAGTATTGGCTTAGCCCTGTTCATCAGCAAAATCGAACCGGTTACATGGATGACAGGTTTGAAAGTAGGATTGACTGCAGGCATCTGTTTTTGCGCAACTGCCATCTGTAATTCCTATTTGTACGAGAAAAGACCACTCGCTCTTCATCTCATTAACAGTTTCTATAACATTGTGGGTTGTGCGGTGGCAGGAGTAATCATTTCTGTTTGGCCGAAATAGGTTCAACAAGTTCCAGAAGTTTAAAAGTTCCAATGGTTCGTTCAAACTTATTAAACTTATTTGACCTCTTGAACTTTTGGAACACATCACTCCACCTTTGTGATCTTCAAAACATTTGTAGGTAAGTGCAAGTGAATAGGAGTACTTCCTGTGCTTACCACGACATGCCCGGGTTTTACAAATCCCCGTTCTTTCAATATATCGATCTGGTCATAAAAAATATCATCCAGGCTTTCTTCTTCGCCATAATAAAAAGCTCTGACGCCCCAGCTCAGGCTTAATTGATTTACAAGAGAACGTTCTTTTGTAAAAATATAAAGCGGGGATTTAGGCCGGTAGCTGCTCAGCATAAAACCGGTGTATCCGCTTTGCGTCATCCCTATCAATGCATCTGCATTACAGTCCTTAGCCAGGTTGCAGGCATTATAACAAATCGCATCACTTAAAAAAGACGGGGAATGAGGTTGCGGTTGTAAAACTTCTTCAAGATTATACCGGTAATCGGTTCGCTCAACCTCCATTATTATTTTACGCATGGTCTCAACTACAAGTGTAGGATGCTGACCCATGGCAGTTTCACCACTCAGCATCACGGCATCAGCTCCTTCCAGAACAGCATTGGCAACATCTGTAATTTCACTGCGGTTGGGCTTGGTACGCTCGATCATACTTTCCATCATCTGCGTAGCGACGATGACAGGTTTTGCCCGATGCAGGCATTTTTTTATAAGTTGCTTTTGTATCAGCGGTACCTGTTCAACGGGAAGTTCAACACCAAGATCGCCCCGGGCAATCATAATTCCGTCTGATTCAACAATAATATCCCGTATATTATTCAATGCTTCCGGCTTTTCGATCTTTGCCATGATCTTGATCTTACTTTTTGCCTCCTGCAATTTGTTACGGAGTATGATAATATCTTTCACACTGCGGACAAATGAAAGAGCTATCCAGTCAACTTCCTGGTGAATGATAAAATCGAGGTCAGCAAGATCTTTTTTTGTTAATGCAGGGAGGGAGATTTTTGTATCGGGAAGATTAACCCCTTTTTTTGAAGAAAGAAAACCACCGAGTGTAACCACAACCTCCACATCATTGTTCTTTACTATTTTCGTCACTTTCACTTCCAGTTTACCATCATCGATCATGATGATGTTGCCGATCTTTACATCCTTGTGCAGGTTTGGATAGGAAACATAAATTCTTTCTTTATTGCCGATCACTTTTTCATTGGTAAAAGTCAACACATCTCCCGGCTTTATCTCCATCATCCCGTTTTCAATTTCACCTACTCTTAATTTAGGTCCCTGCAGATCGGCGAGAATGGCAATGTTATAGGGCTCCCGTTTATTCAGCTCCAGTATAAAGCCAATGATCTTTGCTTTATCCTCATGCGTCCCATGTGAAAAATTCAACCGGAAAACATTTACACCGGCCTTTACCAACTCAAGAAGTTTCTCGTAGGTGTCGCAGGCAGGCCCGACAGTGGCAACAATTTTTGTACGGTGAAAAGTATGCTCAATTCCTGCCTCTTTATTCATTTGCTTGTGCAGGTATTTATCCAGGTTTCTTGTCATAGTGCCCCTTTGTCTCCATCTCCTAAAGGGGTGTTTTGGAAACACTCCGATAGTGAAAAGGAATTTTTGAAATTGTTGATTAAAGTATTGAATCCTGAAGTGCCGCCTGAGGCGGAACCGAAGTTTAACAGGATTTCTGTTGCTGGTACACTAAAATCAACAAGCTATTTAAAAATATTTCAATTCAAAAAAAGTGTAATCGACTTAAATTCTCCGCCTGAAGCGGAGGACAGGGGGTTAACTCGCCAATATCTTCACGATCTTCAGCCATTCTTCACTGATCTTTCCTTTTGTCTTTACCGCATTTTCAAGCGGTATGTAATGCATTTTATTATTCAGAATGCCTACAAAAACATTATATCTTCCTTCGATAAAACATTCTACTCCATGATAACCCATCCTGCTTGCGATCAACCGGTCAAGGCAGGATGGCGATCCGCCGCGCTGGATATGTCCAAGGATACAAACCCTTATTTCTGCGTCCGGCATTTTTTCGCAAATGATTTTTTGCACTTCGTTGGCTCCGCCAAAATTCTCTCCTTCGGCCACTACGATCAGGTTCACTAATTTTTTTCTCTTTTCAGTTTCCTGCAGAGATGCTACCAACGCATCAATATCCGTTTTACGTTCCGGTATCAGGATATTTTCGGCGCCTGTGGCGATACCGCTATGCAAGGCAATATAACCCGCATCGCGACCCATTACTTCAATTACAAAAATACGGTCATGTGCATCCATCGTATCCCTGATCTTATCAATGGCTTCAACTGCTGTGTTTACAGCCGTATCAAAACCGATCGTAAAATCAGTTCCATAAATATCCTTATCAATAGTGCCGGCCAAACCAATACAGGCAATATCAAACTCATGACTGAATTCTACGGCCCCGCGAAATGAACCGTCGCCGCCAATGATCACAAGTCCGGTAATGCCTCGTTTCTTTAAATTTTCGTAGCCTTTTTTTCTGCCTTCATATTCATAAAACTCTTTACAGCGGGCCGTTTTTAAGATCGTGCCTCCACGTTGAATAATATTAGCGACCGATCGCGATTCCAGTTTAACAATATCATCTTCTATCAGGCCCTGGAAACCACGCATAATGCCATAAACTTCCAGGCCATAATAAATACCTGTACGCACTACGGCCCGTATGGCTGCATTCATACCGGGCGAATCGCCACCCGAGGTCAGCACACCAATCTTTGTAACTTTTTTTCCTGTCTTTTTCAACAACTGATTGTTTTTATTATAAATTTCAACCATCTCTTTTTTGAAAAGCCCGCCGGATGATCGGTCGGACGAGTCATCAAAAATAAGGTTTTGTTTGTAATGTGTTCTTGATACACACAAACGGACGTTAGGGTATAATGATAATTATATAGCCGGCGCAAGGAATTCTCGAGGCACTCTCACAAACCTTTGTGCGTTTTATTTTATTGTTGTGGTTTGGTATTTAGCAGTGTTAAACCATCCTTCTTAATTTGCCCGGCTGTGGTAATATTTCTTCCGGGCAGATAATGAGTAATTGATGTAGAGTAATGATACGAACATGATTGTTGTACTCAAAACCTGTCTGCCGGAGCCAATCACCACAGAGATGAAGGCATGGAACAACATGAAAAGGGTCGCTTAGCTTTTCCCGGGGAACTGGTTGAACTTTTAGCCTACGACTTTCAGGTAAGAGTGTAAAGCCACCTTCTCTTATTTGATTTAAGTTCTGGCGAAGTTGTCCCATGTTTCCTAAGGCGTCCCGTAGTTGTTCCAAGGCTTCAAGGGATTGTTGTTCCGTTGGCACAATAGTGTTGTTTTGTTTCATATAATTTTATTGTCTGTTTCAAAGGTAAGGTATTTTTCTATTGACTTTATATATCAAGTCAATAATTTTTTTATTTCCCCTGAACTTACAAGATCAAATGGGAAACAACAGGAACGATAAGGTTTTAAAAGCTTTTGGCAAAAATTTGAAAAAACTTCGGGTTGCAAAAGGGCTAACTACTCGAGAATTTGCTGATATTGCTGACATAGCTTATAGTCAGGTATGGATATTAGAAAGTGGGAAAGGCGACCCTTCTTTGTCAACTTTATTGGCTATTTGCCATACTTTAGGTGTCAGTTTGGAAGAACTCATACC
>Ga0184636_1000138_pt1 | contig 17299 bp, 16 predicted proteins | sample PLM3_60_b2_FD_133164 | JGI IMG/M metagenome (GOLD analysis project Ga0184636, IMG submission 133164) | Groundwater sediment microbial communities from an aquifer in East River, Colorado, USA - PLM4_90_b2 | ecosystem: Environmental > Terrestrial > Soil > Riparian zone | place: USA: East River... | reverse complement strand
TAAAAAGCATCCCGCTCACGGGATGCTTTTAGTTTTATAGTTCAGCACCGATCAACAAAAGCTCAAATGTTCATATTTTTTGCCGAGAATAGCTGAATCGTCTGCATCAAGCCAATTTTTCAAAACCGTTGCATAGACTGTCTTAAAATCAATTTTGTATTTCAGATCGCCCTCATCAAGATCATTTAGATCCGGCATAGGGTTGATAATGCCTTTTTGTTTTAAAGCGCCCCCGATTAAAAACATATTGTTTGCTGTGCCATGATCTGTTCCGGCGCTTGCGTTTTGTGAAACTCTTCTTCCGAACTCAGAAAAAGTGAACATCATTACATCATTAAAACGGTTGTTTGCTTTCAAATCTTTTGTAAAGGCCCTGACAGCATCGCTTAATTCTGTGAACAACCGCTGTTGCTGTCCTTCCTGATTTACGTGAGTATCAAAACTGCCAAGAGAAATGTAATATACCTTGGTATTAATGTCAGAAAATATCAACGAAGCAATTGTCTTTAATCCATTCCCTAATTCTGTTTTTGGATATTCATTGGCAGAAGGATGTAATTTACTTTGCTGGAAAATATAATTAGCCGATGATAAAGTCTCAGACATTGTTTTGTACAGATAATCCACTGTCTCCTCGCCCTTACCTTTATGATTATTTAAAACATCTTTGAAGAATTTTTCATTACTGGTTCCAAATAATCTTCTTGGATCCTTCATTGCAATGGCTTTTGAATTTTCTCCTTTTAGTGCAAGGCTCAATACATCATCAATTTCCAAAGCATACGTCGGTTTGTCGCAACCATGGCATTGGGCATCCAGGTAGCGGCCAACCCACCCGGTAGTTATGTATTCATTACTACCACTTCCTGTCTGCCATATATCCATACTACGGAAATGAGAACGATCGGGATTTGGGTAACCTACATTATTAAGAATCCCCAGGCTTCCGTCATCATATAATTCTCTCAAGCCTGTCAATGCCGGGTGCAGCCCGACTTCATCGGTTAATGATAAAGCTTTTGCTTTTTCAATACCTAACCTTGGTCGTTCCCGGTAATAAATATCGTTACGGATCGGTATCACGGTATTTAACCCGTCGTTACCCCCGCTTAGCTGCAAGATCACCATTACCTTATTTCCCGGTGGAACTATATTTCCTCCTTCAAATGCTTTTAAAAATTTTGGCACCATAAAGGATGCGGTTGCCAGTGATCCGAGTTGCAAAAATTCTCTTCTCCTGATTATCATAGTTATTCAGTTTAGCTGTAAGATCTGGGCCGGGACTTTAAAGTGCATATTCACAGCCCGCAGCCGTTTATTCGTGATTTTAACACAATTGATATTCCGGCGTACTCATAATCTGGATCGTAGCTGTTTTGATAAAATTTTCTTTACTTCTTGCATCAGCATATTGGCTGATAACATCAGCGCTTACTGCTTTTTTAGTTTGGAGTAAAATGCCCGAGATATCATTTACTAATTCCTCTTTAGGAATTTTTTGATAGTACTGAAGGTATTTGCCCCAGTCAATCTCTGCATTGATCGGTCTGCCTGCCCTTCCCATTTTTGTCTTTGTCTCATCGTCCTTACGGCCCATCATCTGGTCGTCATCAGTTTTAGGCTGTACATTCATTTCATCCTTATCATTGATCAATTGAGGAAGACGCATTCGCATCATTAGTGTGGAGCTGTCTATCCATGTTTTACCACCCGGCCAGCCAGCTACATTGGGGGGATAGAATAACATCTGACCTAATATTCTTTGTATCAATAATAGTGCGTCTTCATTTTCCAGCTTCATCGGCAGCATTCTTTGTACACCAACCAATAATTCTATTGGTGATTTTATTTTACTTCCAATATTTTTTTCATCATAAAACCAATCGCTGTTAAAAATATCTTCCATCAGTTTACTGATATCATAATCATTTTTATAAAACCGATCAGCGAGCCATTCAGTTTTTTCCGCATCAGGCTGATCATTCACAAAGAACTTATAAATCTTTTGTGAGATGTATTTAGCGGTTTGTTTTTGTTCCAGCAAAATATCAAGTACTTCATCACCATCATAATTGCCGGTTTTACCCAATACAGTTTTGCTCCCGCTATCATGCTGAAATTTTCTGAAAATAAATTCTCCTTTCGGATTGGCTCCCCAGCCTGTAAAAGCTCTTGCTGCTTCCTTAACATCATGTTCCGAATAATTTCCCCGGCCCATCGTAAATAGCTCCATCACCTCACGGGCAAAGTTTTCGTTCGGATGATCTTTCCTGTTTTGATTGTTGTTCAAAAAATTCAGCATCGCTGCTGTCTTAGAGACCTGATGAAGCATATCACGAAAATTCCCCAATGAATTCTGGCGTATCACATCCAGCAACCCCTGCTGAAAAAAAATATTCAGGTTGCGGCAGGCAAAATGGCCATGCCAGAAGAAAGACATTTTTTCTCTGAGCTGTGCATCGGTATTCACCATTTCTTTCAACCAGTAAAGATTCAGGTTCCTGATACTTTCCCTGCTCCTTCTTTGCAGCTCCTTTCGTTGATCCGCGGACATTTCTTCCCTTTGCTGACGGCCTACATCCTGCGCCCCCATCATCAGGCCCTGAAGGTAATTGTCTGCAGCCTGGATATATCCGGGTTTTTTTGAAGAGGCTTTTTGAAGGGCTTTATAAAATTTTTGAGGAGAGAATTTGTCAAGATCGTCCAGCTGCTCAACAGCAGGACCAAAACCGGCACGCCACAGCAGGTGCTGGTTTTTTAATTGGTTACTCAACGACATTAGCTAAGGATTTGCTTTCAGACTTAATTAGACGTAAAAGGTTTAAAAAATCTTGCGCTATCCCCCGGATTAAAATGTTTAAAGCGTAAGTTATTTTTTAAATTTGAAGCCTGGTTCAAAATATGTCTACCCGGGCCTTCAAATATTTGTCTCCGTTCCTGATCTATGCCGGGGCTTTATTTGCCTTTGTCATGTATGGCTGGATTATTTGGCTGCCGGTAATTTATGCATGGATCGTCATTCCTGTGGCAGAATTATTTATTAAACCCAACCCCGAAAACATGAGTGCGGCAGAAGAAGAACTGGCCAAAACAGATAAAACTTACGATGTCATTCTCTACTTAATTGTTTTATTGCAGTTTTTTGCCCTCTATCTTTTTTTAAATTCAATAAACGATAAACAATTAAGTGTGCCAGATATTATTGGGCGGGTATGGGTAATGGGATTGCTTTGCGGAACGTTTGGAATCAATGTGGGACATGAATTAGGTCACCGGGTAAATAAAATAGAGCAATTTCTGGCTAAGGCATTATTACTTTCTTCACTTTATATGCATTTTTTTATTGAGCATAATAAAGGACACCACAAACGAGTGGCTACAAAAGAAGACCCAAGCAGTGCAAGATTTGGAGAATGGATATACATATTTTATTTCCGTACTATCCTCTTTAGTTATTTCGATGCGTGGTCAATTGCTAATAATGATGCAAGAAAAAAAGGATATACAGTTTTTTCATTACACAATGAAATGATACAATTTCATTTGATCCAGTTTACTTTTATGGCACTTCTATTTTTTCTTTTTGGCTGGTTGAGCCTTTTGTATTTTCTCGCCGCTGCAATTATTGGGATTTTATTATTGGAAACTGTGAATTACATTGAACATTATGGTCTGCAGAGAAAGCAAATTGATGAACAAAAATATGAAAGAGCAATGCCCGGGCATAGTTGGAACAGTGATCATGTGATTGGAAGAGTAATGCTTTTTGAATTAAGCCGCCATAGTGATCATCATTATCTTGCCAGTCGTAAATACCAGGTTCTTCGTCATCACAATGATTCACCTCAAATGCCAACAGGATACCCTGGCATGATGATACTTTCTCTTATACCGCCGGTTTGGTTTTATGTGATGAATAAAAGAGTGAACAAAATAAAAATTTCAAATACTATCTCTTCCGTTCAATCCGGTAATTAATCCCGAGGTTGAAATATTGAAAAAACGATGCGCCCAGCCCAAAATTCCGGGTATCGCCATTACTGTAATAAGTACCCATAACTCCACCGATATTACCTTCCCCAAAAAAATTTTCAGAAAATTTATAAAAGACCCCTGGTTGAAAAGCATATGACAATCCCCATGAATGAGATTTCAAAGTACCGGTAAACCCGGTCGTTCTTTCCTTTTCAAAATTATAGTTAGCTGTCAACTCATTATTGAAATACAGGCCGAACCTGTTCTTCAATAGTTTATATTTTCTCAAAAATATCCCCGGGCCCAGGTTAAAATAATTGCGTATCGTTTTACCCGATAGATTGCTGGTCTCTGAATGATTATAACCGAACGATCCCCTGATACCCAGTGTAAGATTATTTTTTATAGCCCGCGCATAGGACGGAGATACACCGACATTTCCCGCATTGTAATATCCAGGTCCACTGTTATTTATATTAAAGACCGACAAAGAGAAACTTCCACCAAACAACTGATCGCTCCTGTTGATTACCTGTGCATTTGAAAGAAAGAAAATAATAAGGAAAAATGTGAAGAATATAATTTTTCTCATAAAAATCATTTAATGGTTAAAAAAATAGACAGCACAAATATGAAAATGAAAAAGGAGTTGATCAGTCCGGATCAACTCCTTTAACGAAAGATTTTGTTTAAAGAAACCAAAAATTAAAATCAGAAGCAGCGAAATAAAAAACTACTTTTTTGCATTTGCTTTTACGTATGCTGTTACCTGTTGTATTTCTGTCAGGGTCAATCTTGCCCTGGGCGTCATTGATTTTAAAATTCCATTCCAGCGTTCGGCGGTATAATCACTTGTATTTTTTAAACCATGACATCTGCCGCATCTTGTTTCAAAAACGGTTTTGCCCAGTGATATCGAAGCGACATCAGTTAGTTCAGCTGGTTGTGATACAACTGTTGTGCTATCCGCGGTTGAAGTAGTTGAAGTTTCGCGCCTGGGAATAACAGGTTCTTTGTTAGCAACGGTACTCCTGCTGCAGGCGACGACGACCAATGCAATCACAAATGATACAGAAAGTATTCTTTTCATTTCAATAGATATTATAGCAAAAATAGGGGTTGAATAAAAACATCATTTTCAAAATCGGTAAATACTTAAGAAGTATCAGTTAAATTATTTTAACATCCCATCACCAAAATAAGAATGTAATACCGGCGGCAGGTTTATTCCTTCAGGTGATTGATTATTCTCAAGCAAACAGGCAAGTATCCTTGGCAAGGCAAGTGAACTGCCATTCAGCGAATGGACCAGCTGGGGTTTACCGGTTCCATCTTTAAACCTTATCTTCATCCGGTTTGTCTGGAAAGTTTCGAAGTTGGAAACGGAACTAACTTCCAGCCATTTATCCTGTGCGGCGCTGCACACTTCAAAATCATAAGTAAGGGCTGAAGCAAAGCTCATATCACCGCCACATAATTTTAAAATGCGGTAAGACAGTTCCAATGATTGAATCAGTTTTTCAACATGGCTCACCATTTCTTCCAGCACATCATAACTTTTCCCGGGGTGAACTAACTGTACGATCTCCACTTTATCAAATTGGTGTACGCGGTTCAGACCTCTTACATCTTTTCCATAACTTCCTGCTTCTCTTCTGAAGCACGGAGTATAGGCTGTCATTTTTATCGGCAGATCATTATCCTTTAAAACCTCATCCCGATAAATATTTGTCAGGGGAACTTCAGCAGTAGGTATCAGGTAGAAATTATCTTCTGTTACATAATACATTTGCCCTTCTTTATCCGGTAATTGACCCGTACCATAAGCGGTGGTCTCATTCACCATATGAGGCGGTAAATATTCAGTATACCCGGCGGCAATATTATAATTCAAAAAATATTGGATCATTGCTCTTTGCAATTTTGCTCCATTGCCCTTGTATACAGGAAAACCACTGCCGGTAAGTTTATTTCCCAATTCAAAATCAATCAGTTCATATTTTTTTGCAAGTTCCCAATGCGGCAAGGCATCAGCAGGAAGAACCGGTTTATTGCCGCCTTCTTTTACAATTTCGTTATCGGCAGGGGTTTTCCCCGGAGGCACTTTTAATGAAGGAAGATTGGGAAGTTTCACTAACTCATCATGCAATTGTTTTTCTATTTCAGTCAGTTTTCCGGCAATTGGTTGCAGTAAAGATTTAAAAGATGCAACTTGCCCCTTTTTATGTTCCGCTTCTTCTTTTTGCCCTTTAGCCATCAACTGGCCAATCTCTTTTGATGAGCTATTTATTTTAGCCTGTATATTATCAGATTCAAGTTGCAATTTTTTTCTTTGATCATCCAGGCTTAAAATTTTATCCACAAGATCTACTTCAGTAAAATTTTTCACTGCCAGTCTTTCTTTTACTCCTCCCGGATTTTGCCGCAACACCTGTAACTGTACCATTCAAATTTCAATTTGCGCAAAGGTAGTTTTTGAGATTGAGACGGGCAATGGCAGATTTCATTAAATTCACTAAAACAAATTTTATGATCGATCAAACAATGGTTACTACTAACATTGAATTAAATGGGTACCGTGTTGTACAAAATCTTGGCGTGGTACGTGGTATTACGGTACGTTCAAGAAGTCTGCTGGGAAATATTGCCGGGGGAGTTCAAACTTTATTTGGCGGTAAAATTTCCATTTATGTAGAGCTATGTGAAAAAACAAGAGCTGAAGCTTTTCAGCAAATGATACAAAACGCTGACGAACGTGGCGCCAACGCTGTTATCAGTATGCGCTATGACGCAAATGAAGTAATAGCCGGAGTGAATGAAGTACTTGCTTACGGAACAGCCGTGGTGGTAGAAAAAATAGTTTAGCGCTAATGTAAAAGCTTCACTGGTCAATCAATAATTATCTTTGCCGGCATGTTAGCAAATGATGATCTTCAGCAACGATGGTGGAACCTGGAAGCAAAACTGGTAGAAAGATTTGGCAAGAAACCAGATCTGGAAACGATTTTGTTCCTGATCGGCATACAGGAGTTTGGCCAGCTTCGCGAAAAATTTACAAAAGAACAAAAGCAGGACCTGATGCACGTAGCGGTTTGTAAATTATTATCGCAAAGCGGTTATTATGAACTGGAAAAAAAAGATGAAGAAGGGTGGCCTCATTTTAAACAGTTGAAAGCAATGCCGGATATGAACATGATAGAACAGGAAAATTTTTTAAAAGATCATATCCTGCTTTATTTTGAAACCAATGATTTCAATGATTAAATGAATAACATGAAGAAAATCATTTTTATAATTGCGGTCTGCTTTTTAAGTATTGCTTCTTCTGCTCAAAAGGATTCAACTATAAGAAAAAAAGATCGCAAACGGGATGTACTGTTGCAAACCAATTATGGTAATATTATTTTGCGTCTCTATGATTCCACTCCACTGCATCGTGATAATTTTTTGAAATTGGTAAAAACAGGTTTTTATGATAGTGTATTATTTCACCGGGTGATCCGGAATTTTATGATACAAGCCGGTGATCCGGACAGCAAACTGGCAAAAACCGGTGAGCCACTTGGCAATGGAGGTCCCGGGTATACCGTTCCGGCTGAATTCAGAACCAGCCTCTTTCATAAGAAAGGGGTAATCGCCGCAGCCAGAACAGGTGATGATGTTAATCCACAAAAAGCCAGCAGTGGCAGCCAGTTTTACATTGTTCAGGGGAAAATTTTTACGGACCCTGGTCTGGATTCTTTAGAAACCATTCGTTTAAACGGAAGAAAGATTCCGCCTGCGCAACGGGAAGTTTATAAAACAATTGGCGGCACTCCACATCTCGATCAAAACTATACGGTGTTCGGAGAAATAGTCATAGGATTGGATGTAATTGATAAAATTGCGGAAGTATCTACCAGTAAAGGAGCAGACCGGGATCGGCCGCTACAAGATGTAAGGATACTAAAAGCAAAATTGATAAAGAGAAAAAAGGCTAAGAGATAAGAAAAGAAACGGGAAAAAGAGGCTTTCTCAAATTTTAATTATCGTAATTGTAGAGCAATCGAATAAGAGAGATTTTAATTCTTTTTACCTCTTTAATTAACTCTTTTATCTCTTGCTTATATTTGCAGACCAAAATTGTTGATCATGAATTTTCCCGCCGGATTACGCTATACAAAGGACCATGAATGGATACGACTTGAAGGTGATACAGCTACGGTTGGCATTACCGATTTCGCTCAACGGGAACTTGGTGACATTGTGTATGTGGAGGTGGAAACAGTAGATAAACAGTTAAATGCAGGAGCCGTTTTTGGAACCGTTGAAGCCGTTAAAACGGTTTCAGATCTCTACCTGCCAATTAACGGAACCATCATTGAATTAAATCCAGCTCTGGCAAATGCCCCGGAATTGGTGAATAATGATCCTTATGGAGAAGGATGGATGATCAAAATGAAAATCAGTAATACAGCAGATATAGAAACCCTGATGGACTCAAAAGCCTACGAGGAAATGGTTAGTTAAATCTAAGATTTGTTTTTAGTCGTAGTTATTTATTGCAGGTTTTAGAATATGTGATTTTTGTATTTTTTACCAACTATTTGAGCCTTTCTACGAAATATAGCGAACAGGAATTGGTTGCCCTGCTCCTTCAACGTAATGAGCAGGCATTTGGTTATTTATATGATAACTACTCCCCCGCATTATTTGGTATTATTAACCAAATTGTACCAGATAAAGAAATGGCGACTGATGTATTACAGGACGTTTTTATTAATATATGGAAGAAGATCAGTTTATATGATCCTGTAAAAGGGCGCTTATTTACCTGGATGCTGAACATAGCCCGGAATGCCGCCATTGATAAAATCAGATCAAAACCTTATCAGGATAGCCTCAAAAACCAACCTTTAACAGAAAACGTAAATACAAAGTCTGGAAACTATATTGTTGACCCCAAAGTAAATGATATTGGTTTGAAGAAAGTTATAAACAGGCTGAAAGATGAGCACCGTACCCTCATCGATCTATCATATTTCCAGGGGTTTACCCACGAGGAAATTTCAAAATTATTAGATATCCCATTAGGCACTGTAAAAACAAGAATACGAACTGCATTAACCCAATTAAGGACAATGATCCAATAAAAAAGTGAATATACAGGAATACATATCGAACGGAATAGTTGAAAGCTATGTTCTGGGGCTTGCCTCGGCAAAGGAGAGAATTGAATTCGAAAAAATGTGTACCCAATATCCTGAGGTGGTAAAAGCAAGAGATGATTTTGAACAGGCAATTGAAAAACAGGCTATGGAAAATGCACCAGTTCCACCTGCCAATGTGAAGGAAAAAATTTGGCCGGCCATTTACCAAACACCTGCATTAAACACCTCAAAAATAATCAGTATGGAACCAACAACCCGTAGCTCATCCGGCCTGCGCTGGATAGCCGCAGCTTCAATTATTCTCTTTTTAGCAGCAGGTTATTTTGCTTATAATTTTTATAATCAGAACAAAAAGCTACAGAATTCAAACAAAGACCTTGAAGCAAAGATCAGTGAAAAGGACAGTCTTTTAGAAGAACAGAAAATCATTAACGACCCCAACGTTACCGTTGTGAGCATGGTAGGTACAAAACCGGGGGCTCCTTCAGCAAATATTTATTGGGATACGACTTCGGCAAATGTATTCCTTGTTGTAAAAAATATGCCTAAACTGGCTTCTGAAAAGCAATACCAACTTTGGGCTCTTCTCGAAGGGAAGCCCATTGATCTGGGATTATTTGATGGAGGCAAAGACAAGATAATCCTCAAAATGAACAATGTACAAAAAGCCGATGCCTTTGCCATTACCATAGAGGAAAAGGGCAACAAAGGGGGTCCCAATCTTGAGCAATTACAATCAATAGGTAAGACAAAGCTATGATTCAGTCATTGTTTGAATCTACTAACCGCTGTTTTTCGTAACTCTATATTACATATAACGCTATAGTAATTTTGGTTCTATAGTTGGTTAATTTCAGGGCTTCCTTTTGGAAGCCTTGTTCTTTTAATTAAACTTGCAGCAAATTTTATCGTTGGGAAAATTTCAACCTTCAATTTGGGTTTCTTCAGCCTGGTTTATTTTTATTACAATTTTATTGTGCCTGCCAGGTTCAGTATTACCAACCGAAAAATGGTTTCATAAAATCTGGCTTGATAAATGGATCCATATATTTCTCTTTGTCATAATGGTAATTCTTTGGTGTGGGGCCAGCATAAGCATAAACATATCGGGGAAAAAAATCCGCTTGTTCATATATATTGCTCTTTACAGCTTTCTTTACGGGGTTATCATGGAATTTATTCAGAAATATTTTATACCAAATCGTTCATTTGATCTGGGAGATATTGCGGCCGATGGCATGGGAAGTGGAATCGGGCTTTTATTATCGGTAAAGCTCTATATAAAAAAATAGACCCCTGTAGAAACAGGGGTCGCAACCAAAACTAACTGCTTATGAGAAAATTGACTGCTTTATTGAGAAGAACTTGATAGTATAACGCAAAATTACTGCCAATAGTATGAAACTCGCTGTTAAGAAAAATCTAAAGCACAAACCTCAATATCACCTTCATAAAATCAGCTAAAACAAGAACTTAAGTAGTCCCGAATCAGATTTTTTTATAAAATTTCAATCGGAAACTACATTTTGTTAATAAAACATCGTGCCAGTTTCAGATTCAAATGAAATTTTCAATATATATACAGATCAATTCTGCCTTGCTATTTTTTCGGCATTTTCTGCAAACTGCAGAGCCTCAATAAAACCCTGAATATCACCATTCAATACTGCATCAAGATTGTAAGAAGTAAAATTTATACGGTGATCAGTTACCCTCCCCTGGGGGTAATTATAAGTTCTGATCTTGGCGCTGCGATCTCCTGTGCTGACAAGGCTTTTTCTATGGCGGGCTATTTCTTCTTCCTGTTTGCGCACCTGTTCTTCGTATAATTTTGTTCTCAACATTTGCATGGCTTTCTCGCGGTTCCCTAATTGAGAACGTTCTGTTTGGCAAACCACCACGGTTCCTGTAGGTATGTGAGTTAGCATAACTTTTGTTTCTACTTTATTTACATTCTGACCACCTGCACCTCCACTACGCGCAGTTTCCATTTTTACATCGGCGGGATTTAATTCAAAATCTACTTCTTCCGCTTCAGGCATTACAGCAACTGTGGCCGCAGATGTATGCACACGGCCACTGCCTTCGGTGTCCGGTACCCGTTGTACACGATGCACTCCGCTTTCAAATTTCAATGTGCCATATACATCTTCACCTGTTACTTCTACCTGTATTTCTTTGTAGCCACCCACTGTTCCCTCATTCTCACTTAATATATTGGTCTTCCATCCTTTACTTTCACAATACTTAATATACATACGCAGAAGATCGCCAGCAAACAAACTGGCTTCGTCACCGCCGGTCCCGGCACGTATTTCAAGGATAGCATTCTTCTCATCCTGAGGATCTTTGGGAATTAATAGCTGGCGTATATAGGCTTCCAGCTTCTCCTTATTTTCTTCCAATGCCGGGTTTTCTGCTTTTGCCAACTCTCTCATTTCTTCATCATCTCCATTTAATGCTTCTTTATAAAATTCAATATCAGCCAGTAATTTTTTATAATCGTTATAGGCATTTACGATTTTTTCGAGACTGCGGTATTCCTTACTTGTTGCTGCAAACTTTTTATTGTCATTTACTATCTGTGGGTTAGTTAATGCAACTCCCAGTTGATCAAATCTTGCCTTTATTGCTTCTAATTTATCTAACATTGTAGTGAATTAATTTTATAAGCCGGCTGAACTAGTTCTGCCAATGTCCATTCTGCTTTGGACAGACACTTCAGCCTTCCCGCATCCTTCATCTAAAGGTGTGCAAAGTTAATTGTTTCAGGAGCTTTATGAATTACAGAAAATTCCAGGCAGATCAATTGTTTACGGGCCATGAATTATTGGATGGCAGTTATGTTTTAATTACTGATGAAGAAGGCAGAGTTGAAGACATTGTTACCGATTTACAAGCCGGAGATAATATTCAAAAAATTGAAGGCATCATTTCTCCCGGTTTTATTAATTGTCATTGTCACCTGGAATTAAGTCACCTGAGAGGATTAATACCTGAAAAAACAGGACTTGTTGATTTTGTTTATAAAGTAGTTACAGAAAGACATTATCCTGAAGAAGAAATTCTATCGGCTATTTCCCAGGCTGAAAACGAAATGCTGCAGAACGGCGTTGTTGCGGTGGGAGATATTTGTAATAACTCCCTTACCTTATTACAAAAACAAAAAAATAAATTACACTATTATAATTTCATTGAAGCGAGTGGCTGGCTGCCTGACATTGTGCAAACCAGATTTGAACGGGCACTTAACTTATATAAAAAATTCAGAATGCATCCCATTTCAGGGGAGGCAGAATCCAATGTTTCGATAGTGCCTCATGCTGCCTATTCTGTTTCTGAAAATTTATGGCTGCAAATACAACCTTATTTTGAAAATAAATCAGTCACAATTCATAACCAGGAAACAGCTTTCGAAGATGAATTTTTTTTACAGGGAACCGGTGATTTTACAAGAATGTATGAACTTATGAAAATTGACAACAGTCATCATCAACCTACCAAAAGATCAAGCCTTCAATCGTATTTTGAGAAACTGAAAAAAGCAAAAAATATTCTTCTCGTTCACAATAGTTTTACAAAACAAGAAGATCTCGATTACATCAAACTCAGGACTACCGACTCAAGACTCAGGACTTTCTTCTGTCTTTGCCCTAATGCTAATCTTTACATCGAAAATATTCTGCCTCCCGTTGAAATGTTCAGGCAAAACAATTGTCATATTATTTTAGGCACTGATAGTCTGGCTAGTAACTGGAGCCTGGATATCCTGGATGAGATGAAAACCATAATCAAGAATTTTCCTTTAATTCCTTTAAAAGAAATCTTGCAATGGGCCACTATTAACGGGGCCAGGGCATTGGGAATGGAAAATGAATTGGGAAGTTTAGAGAAGGGAAAGAAGCCGGGAATAATAGAACTGGGATATTCAAAGCAAAAAAAGATGGAAAAAATAAAACGTATTCTTTAATTACCCAATCATCTTTTTTTCTTTTATGTCTTAGTTTAGTATTTCTCTCAACACGGGCAAAGTCTTCATTGTTCCAAAATCCTGTATGTGCAGCGCATAATAGGTTTCATAGGCATATAAAAGATTTCTTCGAAAATCGTGGTTAAGCTTTAGATCTTCTAATTCTTCCGGCTGCAATGTTTTCAGCAGTTGAGAAGTAATAAAAGCCTGTTTCTCTTCTAAAAAATGCGGATGGGATGATCTTTCTGAAACAAAGGTGCCTTCCTGCAGATCGAGAAAATTTTTTTGTTCAGAATATTCGTCGCTTATTCCAAATCCAAAAAAACCTGCCAGGTGCAGGGCAAAAAATAAAGGGAAGTTAGCTGTAACTGTTTCCCTGCTTTCATCTAAATGAAAAAAGCTGTCTTCAATAAAATGAAAAAGATCCTCATTGGCTTCGGGTTGTTTAAGGCATTTGGTCAGCAACTCGACCATGAATAAGGCCACAGCATTTTTTTTTATGTCGGAAAAAATATGCTTGTACAGATAATTCCATTTGAATTCTTTGAGCCTCTGCAGGTTTTTTAAATCGTTGTGATAGACAATAAGATCAAGTATGGCGGCTGGCTGGAAAAGATTTGCTTTCCCACTTCCTTTTTTTGTTGAGGTTCTCACTCCATTAACAAGATAGGATTGGATACCGAATAGCCCTGTAAAAATGGTCACAATCACACTTGTTTCTCCATACTTTACCGTACGAAGAACAATGCCCTTTGTTTTATGAAGTTTCTGAGACATTTTATTTTTTTATGCAAAGACGTAAAGATTTGCAAAGATGCAAAGAGAGTATGATATTGGATTATACTTTATGTGAAAGAAACAGATGAATAGACCCGATAGCTATCGGGTTACCAATAGTAAAAGGGAGTGACCACGCCTGTGCGACGACGCTGAAGCTATGGCGCAAGCGTCCAAAGCCTTTGCGGCGGACACGGCACAACAGGAGCTCAAAAGAATTACTGCAGCTGGTATCATAACATCAATGCGAAATAAAAACAATCTTCGTTGCTGTCTTCTCTGTTTTGCCATCATTGCTAACCAGGACAAGGTAAACACCACTTGAAATTTTGCGACCCTTATAATCCCTGCCATCCCACACGGCTTGTCCACCCAGGGCCCTTGTTTGATACACCAGCCTGCCATCCAGTTCAGTGATCTTCACAATAGAATTTTCTGCAAGCCCGCGAATACCAATTGTTCCTCCATAATTTGGTGGCACAGGGTTTGGAAACACCAATACATTTGAATTTATTTCACCACCTTCCGTAGCCGTACTTCGAAATGAGCAAATCCCTTTTAATGTAGCGAAATATACTTCCCCTGTTTTGCTGTCGATCGCAATTTTTTTTACGTCATTACTCAACAATGGACTATTATCTTCGGTGAAGCGATAAATTACTTTTTCACCACCGGAACTGATAAGCCAAACCCCATTCCTGGTCGCTATCCATTTACGATCAGCTCCATCGACCCCGATGCTTCTTACATTTTCTCCCTTGAACAAATAACCTGCAAAATTTCCTTGTTGCACAATGGGCAATACGGCTTCGCATCCGCCTGAGGCGGAAAAAACTGATTCGGCACATTGTATCACGCCGATACCATCATCAGTGCCAACCCAAATGAAATTGCTTTTATCTTTTGCAACACAAAAAATTTCATTAGATGGCAAATTGCCATTACCTGACCCACTGCGATATATTTTCCAGTGATCGTCATTAAGATCATCAATTGAATTGCCATGATCGTAACAGATCAATCCATTACCCAATGGCGATACTATCCATAATTGGTTAGCATCATCAACTATTACCTGTGATAAAGTGTTTCCGTATAAAGTGAACGGCAATGAAAAGTTTTTCCAGCTTCCATCAGGTTTGCGAACAGCCAACGGCTGCAAAGCTCCGAAGTTTGCGATCCACAAATTATCATTGCCGTCAAATTGCAATCCTGAAACACGATAACTGCCTGGATCTCCCTGCATTTGTTGAAGATAATTCTGCTTAAATATTTGAAAACTTTCATCAGGTTTAATATGCAGCAAACCACCACCAAATGAACCTGCCCAAACCGATTCGTCCTTTCTGTCAAAAGCCACTGCAATAAAATCCAGCATTGAATCGAGCTGCGGATAATGAAACCGGTTGAAATTTTTCCATTCGTGATTTTTATAACGATAAACACCATTACCGTTGTATAAATAATTCCAGCTATCATTCACCTCCCCTGCTGTGGCGAAAAAATTTTCATTGTATTCTGTCATTTCGCCACTGGCAATTCCTTCAGGAGAATTGAGGCTGTACAAAGCATCTGCAGTGGAAGATGAGGAAGAAAATTTTGAAAGGGCATTGTACTGATCGGCTATCCAATAATCACCGCCATATAAAATTGCTTTTCGGGGTAACGGTGTAACACCGTTCTGCTGAATGGTTTTCGCTACTGTGCCATCAGCATTTAAAACGACAACCCTGCTTACGGGTCCTGTTAAATGATGGCAAACTCCCATTTTCCCGCCTGTTGAATTAATACCGGTGATCTTATTCCCGTCGTAATAAAATAAATTCCAGTTATTGCCATTTAATACAAGTAAAGAATCATTTTTTAAAACAACCACTTTATTATTTAGCACAACAACATCATTGCATGCCCCTGCAGCCAGGCCATTTGTTCCGCTGACCAATTGCCAGTTAAGATAATTTGCGGGATTGAGTGTATTAATGGCCGTTCGTTTCAATCCTTCTTCCGTAGCTGCATAATAATTGCTGCCGTCAGAAGTAAAGCCATTTACTTTTACATGGCCGCCCCCATTTCCTATGAACCAGGAATCGTTTATTTCATATCGTGAGCCATTAATAACAATTATACCAAGCCCGGTTGATAAATAATAATTCCCATTGAGAGGATAGATATTATAAATCGATTTATCTCCGCTGATATTTTCTCTTTTAATATCCGGGATGTTAAAAATGTCATTACGGTAAATAATATCGATGTTGCTATTACTGTAAGCAATAAAAAGTTTGTGATTGGTTTCATCATATTTAATAACACTAACACCGGTTTCAGCAAGCCCGGTTACCCTGCTTAGTCTTTCAATGGAATTATCGGCAAGATCAATGGTGAATAAGCTAAACGGTGTGGCACAATAAATTTTATTATCTCCTGCTGTGACATCAATAGCACTATTATAGGGCAAGTGTTCTTTCCACATACCGATTGGTGGAAAGGAATTTTGTCCGACAGTTTTTAAAGACCCGGCAATTAGTATGAAAGTAAAAAATTTCCTCATTCTTCAAAAATAGAGAATCGAAACTAGTTTTTGATTAGTTATTAACTGGTTATCAAAACCTTTAATAAATTTTTGATTTTGGAAAATAAGTAAGAGATAACCAATAACCGGAAGCCGGCATAATTCCGTTTCTTTGCGCTTTCTTATAGATTTTCCCCATTGAGATAAAAAGAAATATCTATGTGGCAATCACTGGGCCAATTCATTCTTAAATATCGCTTACTTCTTTTACTGATCTTATCAGCAGCAACGGCATTTATGGCTTATCATGCCAGTAAGATCGAGTTAAGCTATGAGTTTGCAAGAGCCATTCCTACCGACCACCCTAAATACAAAGCCTACCAGGATTTTAAAAAAAGGTTTGGAGAAGATGGTAACCTTCTGGTCATTGGCATACAAACTAATAAACTATTTGAAGAAAAGATCTTTAACAATTATACAGAGCTTCTGCGAAATCTGAAAAAAATAAATGGGGTTGAAGATCTGATCAGTGTACCGTCTTCAGTGAACCTGGTAAAGGATTCAATAACTCAAAAACTCAAAGCAGAAATAATTTTCCGTGATAGTATTTTATCTCAACGTGAAATTGATAGTTCTAAAGACATTTTTCTAAGCTTGCCTTTTTATAAATCACTACTTTATAATCTGGGAACGAATGCCTGGCTGATGGGAGTACGGGTGAATAAAAATATCATGAACTCTAAAAAGAGGGTCAGTGTGGTGGAATCAATAACCAATCTGGCAAATGATTTTGGAAGGAAAAACAATCTTGTAATTCATTTGAGCGGCCTGCCCCTTGTAAGAACAGAAATGGCAACCCGCATTGCAAGGGAAATGCAATGGTTTTTATTTGCATCAGTTGTATTATCAGCGTTT
>Ga0184636_1000137_pt1 | contig 17434 bp, 19 predicted proteins | sample PLM3_60_b2_FD_133164 | JGI IMG/M metagenome (GOLD analysis project Ga0184636, IMG submission 133164) | Groundwater sediment microbial communities from an aquifer in East River, Colorado, USA - PLM4_90_b2 | ecosystem: Environmental > Terrestrial > Soil > Riparian zone | place: USA: East River... | reverse complement strand
CCTGGTCCGTGCCGACGAGCGTTACAAGCCTATCCTGCGCCAGAACGGGTTATTAACCCGGGACGCCCGCGCTAAAGAGCGGAAGAAGCCCGGACTCAAGCGAGCCCGCAAGGCGCCGCAGTACACCAAGCGTTAATTATTACTTAAAGACGATTAAGCGCCAGGTTAAACTGATATTTTCAGGAATCTGGCGCTTTTTTATTGGTAAAAGGTAAAATATGAATGTGACAGATTCTCAAATAATCCAAGTTGAAGGCATCGGTGGGGTATTACTAGAACACAGCCGGCGGGCAAGGCGTATCGTTATATCCGTGCGGACGGGTAAAGGCGTGCGGGTGGCTGTCCCCTACCGCACATCTTTTACGTCAGCCTTGGAGTTCGTCCGTACTAAAAAGTTATGGATTAAAAAACACTTAACCAAAATACAGGAATACGAAAAGCGCAAACAATCATTTGGCGAAGCTTTTCAATCTATCAATAAAAACGAGGCGAAGAGAAGAATCATCGCGAGGCTGACGGAACTGGCAAGGCGGTATGGATTCACCTATAGCAAAGTATCCATCAGGAACCAGCGGTCGCGTTGGGGGAGCTGCTCGACTAAAGGCAACATCAACCTAAACATTAAACTGGTGGCACTACCGCCGGAGCTTTGCGACTACGTCATCCTGCATGAACTGGCACATACGAGAGTGCATAACCATAGCCCGAAATTCTGGCAGGAGCTGGATAAATACGTGGGGAATGGGAAGGCTAAAGCTAAAGTGTTAAGGGAATACGGGGTGGGGATACTGTAATATCAAAATTGTATTTAGAAGTGCTCATCATTAACAACATTTTTACCCATTTTCATGGCTTCAAGTAGTTTTTTGTTTTCTACGATTCTGAATCGGATTGCATCTAGTACAGACTCAAAATCATTCTCCCCGACAAACTTAATTAACCAACCTGTTTGATTATATGCAATTGAGTATTTGTTTAAGATACTTCCAAGCGTATCAATGATATTTTCTATCTGATCACGTTTTAAAGTGATTTTTTCATTTTTTATATGTGATTTAATATCAATATGTGCGAGTTTTTTATCTCTCCATTTCTTAATTGTTTCTATCTCTTTTTGTAAACCATAAAGTATATTTCTATGTTCTAAAATATCGTGGAATCTTATGGGTATATGAGTCCTTAGTGAGTACTCCCTATCTTCACTATTTTTTATACGTTTTTGGAAAGCTTGCGTGGAAAACATGCTCCTATTTTGCTCCACGTAACACAGGAATTTCCATATACTTAATGATTTTTCATTTTCATCCAAAATCCTTGACAATGTTAATATAACATCATCTAAATGTGATTTTATAGTAAAACGAAAAAAGTGTGGAGCATTATTAAACTCATGAGAGTATTCTTTAATACTATCTATCATTAACTCCCATATTTTAAAATGAGAGCGAGCGTATATAGTTTCCCTTATTAGAGCATCATAATAACTAAGAAAAAGATTTTCTTCCGCGGTAGGTTGATATTCCGAAACAACCATATATTTACCCTTTTGCCAACTGCTCTTTGAGATAGCTGATAAACTTCACCGGCGAGGGGTCAACTTTATAAAGCAGCGCCAGGTAGTAACTTACATAGTCGCCGAAAGATATCAGACTAACCATCTGCGCCAAGGGGCTTTTCCCCTCCCCGTCTACAAACTCATAAGCTACGCCGCTTTGCTTTAATAATTCGCAGGTAACATCGTAGCGGAGTTTAATGCGCTGGCTATAGGTCGGCGAGCGGAGCAGAACGACTCTAATTTTCGAGGCTATTTCTTTAGGCAGCGGAAAACCGACGGTCGCATTATGATTAAGCTCCGGAAAGACCTCGTAAAAAGCCCATGACTTGCTGTTCTCGTTAATCTGGGTTTTCCAGCGATGCGCCGCCTCGGCGGCAATACCAGCGCCATAGATTACCGGCAGAAAGCCGTAAAGCCGTTGCGCCAATTGCTTGGCGAGATTTGATTTTAGTGGCGATTTTTCGTCGAGCCGGGTTGAAAGCTTTTCCAAAACCTGAACCGCCTCGGCAACATCGACGGACTTATCGGCAATAAAACCGAGCTTTTGGAGGATGCCGAGGGTGGGGATAAAGCTAAAGCCGAGGGCGGCGCGGGGCTGGGCTTTATATTCTATTATAAAGACCGGGACTTGATGCGCTAGAGCTAATTTTTCCAGTTTACCGCCGGAGGTAATGGCGAGTTTTTTCGCTCCTATTTTCAAAGCCGGCTCAAAGCCGGAGATAGTCTCCTCGGTATTGCCGGAATAGCTGGAAGCAATCAGCAGCGTTTTATCATCAACGTAAGCGGGCAGGCCGTAGTCGCGGTGGACGAGAATAGGTATCCTGGCTTCTCCCTGCACCAAGGTTCTAACCAAATCCCCGCCGATAGCCGAGCCGCCCATGCCCAGGACGACCACTTTATTAACGTTTTTATAGTCCGTTGGCAGGGTAAAGCTCATTACCATATCCCATGCCTGTTTACATTGCATAGGGAGCTCTTTAATACGCGCCAGCATGCCGTCGGGGTCAAGCTGGGAGTAGAGCTTTAAATCATCCAGATTTACGTTAGGCATTTTCTAAACTCCCGCTATCTTTTTACCGATTTGCAGCAGGCGCAAAGCCCGCTCCGGCGTGTTGGTCTCACAGTAAATTCGCAACAGGGGTTCGGTGCCGGAGAAGCGGACGAGCAGCCAGCTATTATCCGCAAGCATGAAACGGTAGCCATCGGTAGTATCTAGTTTCAGCACTTTAGTGCCGTCCATAGTTCCAAGCGGATGATTACATACACGCTCGATAATCTTTTTACGTTCTACTTCGGGGAACTTTATGTCAACACGATTATAATAGTGTGGCCCTACTTTGCTATAAAGATATTCGAGCAATTTAGAGGGGTTTTTACCCGTTTTTACCATGAAGTCGAGGAAAAACAGATTCCCCAAAACGCCATCGCGCTCCAGCACATGACCACGGAAGCCGTAGCCGCCACTCTCCTCCCCACCGATGATGGCATTTTTCGACTTCATTAAAGGCGCAATGTATTTAAAGCCGACCGGCGTTTGGTGCACCGGCACATTATAGAGTTTGCCGAGGAGGTTAGCCATGTTGGTGGTGGTCAGGGTTTTGATAATGGCGCCGCGCTCGCCGCGGACCTCCAGGAAATAAAGACAAAGCAAAGCGAAGACTTGAAGCTGGGTAACAAAATTGCCCTTTTCGTCAATAATGCCCATACGGTCGGCATCGCCATCGGTTGCCAAACCGACATTGGCTTTATTCTTTTTCACGGTTTCCGCCAGCTCGTTCAAATGTGGGGGAATCGGTTCCGGGTGGAGTCCGGGGAAAATGGGATTACGCGTGCCGTGGATTTCTAAAAGCTTCAGCGAACCGCCCTCCAAAATCCTCTTAAGATAACCGATGCCTGCGCCATATAAGGGGTCAATAACTACCTTAAGATTGGCGCGCTTCAGCCCCTCAATATCAACGAGCTTGGAGATTTGCTTAAAATACACCGGCGCGAGGTCGGTCATTACGACCAGCTTCTTTTTCCTCGCCTCTGCCAAAGCGAGGCGATTGACCTTACCGGCAGCGTATGACTTGTTTATGAAGTTTATAATTCTAGAAGTGACTTCATCCGAGGCGCTCCAGCCGTTTTCGTCCTTATACTTAAAGCCGTTCCACTCGCCGGGGTTATGGCTGGCAGTGATGATAATAGCGCCGGCGGCTTTCTTCGCTAGAACGCCATAACTGATAACAGGGGTAGGAGTGGCGGAGGGTGTAAGGTAAACCTTAATGCCATTGCCGGCCAACACCTCGGCCGAGGCGGCGGCAAATTCCTCGGAGGCGAAACGGGTATCATAACCAATAATGATGCCGCGCTTAGCCATTTTGGCTTTAATTAGATAGTCGGCGACGCCCTGGGCGCAGTAGCGGACATTCTCGAAGGTAAATTCTTCGGCGATAACGGCGCGCCAGCCGTCGGTGCCGAACTTGATGGGATTAGGTTTTACGATATTAATCACCTCTTTCCGAAGAAAGCCAGGCAGATTATTTATTATCCATCAGCTTTTTTATCTTGGCGGCTTCTTTTTCCAGGGATTTCTTTTCCCAATCGCTGTCTTTTTGGAAGACGAAGACGCCTAAGGCGTGCAGAACAAGAGCCACACCCCACCCGCAGAGCGGCCAGATAAACCACGGATAGCCGCCCGGGCTGGTGACTGCCCAGATGACGATGAAAGCGATATTGAAAACAAGAAATACAGCGAAGTGAGAATAAAAACTCTTTTTATCGTCAAATCGTTTTTGGGCTTTTTGTAAGATTTCTTCTTTATTCAATTGGGTTGGCATAACTATTACCCCTTTTATAATTCTTCTAGTTTTTTATTTATAAGTTCCTGTAATTTCACAACCTCAGGCCAGATTTTTTTATCAGGTATTTCATTTTTATAATTAATAGCATTATATGTTGTTGAATAAAGATTGATTATCTCCATGAATTTATTAAATAGTTCCTCATCATATTGGAAATATGTGGCTTGTTTTAGTGCCCCGCTTTCAACGTATTTATACCATTCATTTAAGTTTGCTATCAATTTTTTGTGGGCTTCTTCTTTTTCTTGAATATTAGTTAGTTCATGAATTTTTTTTGACAAATTTACAATTATGTCTGACTTTGTAGCCATTACAGCCAACTCTTCTCTTAATTTAAGTAGTGGTGAACTCCTAACTTCCCATTTCCTTTTTTTATTTTCAACATCTATTGCTCTACCAAGTTCAATTTTAAATCTCTCATCAGAATTCTTCATCTGCATTTTTGTTGTAAGATAAGTAGTAATAAATGTTGCCAAAGCTATGATGAAGTTTGAACCAAGTACTAAGTAAATAACATCTTTTATTTCCATTTTTGTTTTCCCTACCACCTGGATTCCAGCCTGCGCTGGAATGACAGTCATTCTATTTCCCGAATCCCTCTTTCTTCAAAATAGCCGCTTTATCGGTCTTTTCCCAGGGGAGGTCGAGGTCGGGGCGACCAAAGTGGCCATAGACGGCAACCTGGCGATAAATAGGACGCCGCAGTTTAAAGTAATCAATAATGGCGCCGGGACGCAGGTCAAAATGTTTATTTATCAGGTTAAGAATCACCGATGTCGGCACCTTTTCCGTCTCGAAGGTCTCGATGGAGACAGAAAGCGGGTGAGCTTTACCGATAACGTAAGCGACCTGGATTTCCAGTCGGTCAGCCAAACCGGCGGCGACAACGTTTTTAGCGATGTAGCGTCCCATATAAGCGGCGGAACGGTCAACCTTGGTGGGGTCTTTTCCAGAGAAAGAGCCGCCGCCATGCCGAGCGACGCCGCCGTAAGTATCCACAATTATCTTGCGTCCCGTGCAGCCGGTATCGGAAACCGGTCCACCAATTACGAAACGTCCGGTGGCATTAACGTAAAACTTGGTATCTTTATCAATATATTTGGCGGGCACAACCGCTTTAATAACATGCTTGATGATGTCTTTTTCTATCTTATCGTGGGAGACATCGGGGTCGTGCTGGGCGCCGATAACAACATTATCCACGCGTTTGGGAATACCTTTGGAGTATTCCACCGTCACCTGTGATTTACCGTCAGGGCGGAGATATTTAAGCGTGCCGTTCTTCCTGACCCTATCAAGCTGCTGGACAAGTTTATGGGCGAGGGATGTGGTGAGGGGCATCAGTTCCAGTGTTTCATTACAGGCGAAGCCGACCATCATTCCCTGGTCGCCGGCGCCGAGCGTTTCAAAGCTGTTGGCTTTTTTCGTCTCTTTAGCTTCCAGCGATTTACTCACGCCCAGGTCAATATCCTTCGACTGCTCTTTAATCGAGGAAAGAACACCGACCGACACACAATCAAAGCCGTATTCCGGGTTAGTATAGCCAATATCGCGTAAAACCATCTTGGCGATATTGGGAACATCAACATAACATTCAGTGGTAATTTCGCCCAAAACAAATATAAGGCCGGTAGTAGTAGCCACTTCACAGGCGACCCGACCGTTGGGGTCTTTTCGCATAATCGCATCCAGGATAGCATCGGCTATCTGGTCGCAAATTTTATCCGGGTGACCTTCAGTTACTGATTCCGAAGTGAACATATATTTTGGTGAGGTGGAAAAGTTATTTGACATTTTTTCTCCTCCCAATCAGGGAGTTTACGTCCCTTCTTCCCAACTGGACAAATATTTACGCTGTTCTTTAGTCAGAGTATCAATAGCCACACCCATCGCTTTAAGCTTTAAGCGGGCAACCTCTTTATCGATTTCTTCAGGGACAGGGAGGACTTTTACATCCAGCTTGCCTTTGTTTTTTACAAAATATTCCATACACAGCGCCTGATTAGCGAAGGACATGTCCATCACGCTGGCGGGATGACCCTCCGCCGCCGTCAGGTTAATGAGTCTGCCTTCGCCTAATAAATACAAACAGCGTCCGTTTTTCAGGGTAAACTCCTCGACATAGGTTCTAATAGTCCGCCGGGTTTTACTCAAACCTGCCAGCGCAGGAATATTGATTTCCACGTCGAAATGTCCGCTATTCGCCAAAATAGCGCCGTCTTTCATTACCTGAAAATGCTGTTTATCGATAACGTTTTTATCGCCGGTAACAGTAATGAAGATGTCGCCGATTTTGGCGGCTTCTATCAGCGGCATGACCTCATAACCCTCCATGACCGCTTCCAGAGCGCGCACCGGTTCAACCTCGATAACGATAACGTGCGCCCCCAGCCCTTTAGCCCTCATCGCCACGCCGCGGCCGGTCCAACCATAGCCGCAGACCACCACCTTTTTCCCAGCCCAGAGGATATTGGTGGCGCGGGTAATGCCGTCAATGGTGCTCTGGCCGGTGCCGTAGCGGTTATCGAAGAGGTGCTTGGTATCGGCGTTATTGACAGCGATGATGGGGAACTTAAGCACGCCGTCTTTTTCCATATTCTGCAGGCGCATGACACCGGTGGTCGTCTCTTCGGCAGCGCCGATAACATCTTTGGCCAGCGCCGGCCGTTTGGTGAGAACTGCGTTAATCAAGTCGCCGCCATCATCCATCATTAACTGCGGCTTGGCCTCGAGGGCGGTTAACATGCTTTTATTATATGTCTCAACGCTTTCACCTTTGACGGCGAAAACAGAGATTCCATAGTCCTTAACGAGGCAAGCCGCGACGCTGTCATCGGTAGAGAGGGGATTGGAGGCGGTTAATGTGGCATTGGCGCCGCCAGCCTGCAGCGTGATAGCCAGGTTGGCTGTTTCGGTGGTAATATGGGCACAGCCGACAAAGGACATACCCTTAAGAGGCTTTTCCCTGGCAAGCCTCTGGCGGATTAAGCTCAATACAGGCATTTCACGTGCAGCCCATTCAATGCGCTGTTTGCCTGCGCCGGCTAAGGCTATATCTTTAATATCGTATTTCAAATAAGTCATAAAAATCCCTTCTAGTTATCGTTTATGCCAACAACCAATGATACATCAAAAACGTTGGATTATTCAAACAAGCAGAGGTAAAAAAGTATACGTCTAACCGACGCCCCAATCGCGATAGCCCTGCTTGATGACCGCCACATATTCCTTCGAGGGGAGGGATTCCTCTAATTGGCCGGACTTGATAAAGGCGACCGCCTGGTGGGGCTGGTTATCTTCATCAAAAACCGTGATATTTATCCGACCATAACCCACATCATACTTTTCCAGCTGCTTCATGCCGGTTTCGGTAACTTCATAAATAGCGCCGCGGACTTTTTCGCCGCGGAATGGTTTGATGGAAGCCGTGCCGCCATGCCAGGTACGCGACCAGCCGGCAAAAATAAGTTTATAGTTGGGCAAAACCGCCGAGAAGCGCGGTTTGGCCTCTGGGCAACGCTCCTGCATTTGCCGTTTGCTCAAGTTGCTGGCATAGGCGAAGTAATTAAGAGTTTTACTCGGCTGGGTCAAATTTGCCCCCAAATAAAGACTACCATGAAATTATAGTATAGCTTGAGTGTTAAGATAAAGATAGGGACGAGGGGAACATTATTATTTATTCTAAAGCGGCCAGCACTGCCATAATCCCGATACCTAGCACGATTAATCCGAACTGCAGGAGAGACCGGGACATTTTAACGTCCCGCTGCAATTCGGGGATAAGGTCGGACCCGGCAATATAGATAAATCCTCCGGCGGTGATGGGGACTAAAGCCACGGTGTAACCCTGAATATGCGGCCCGATGGTCAATGACAAGATGGTGCCGATGATAGCGGTTGCCGCAGAAAGAAAATTAAACACTAAAGCTCTTTTTACCGAAAGCCCGCCTTGTAATAAAATACCAAAATCCCCCATTTCCTGCGGGATTTCATGGAGGACGATAGCTAAAGTCGTCGTCATGCCCAGTGGAATACTTACCATATAGGTTGCGCCAATAACCATGCCGTCAATCAGATTATGCACAGCATCCCCTACCAGGTTCATCGTGACCATGGGATGGATTTGCTTTTTATTCTTCGGGAAGTTATGACTGTGTCGCCAGCGCAGAACCTTTTCCAATATAAAGAAGATGAAAATACCGCCCAGCACCAACAAGGCAATTTCCAGATTATTCTCGATTTCTTCAAACGATTCCGGCAAAAGGTGAATAAAAGCGTCGCCGAATAAACCGCCGACCGCGAAACTGACGAGTAAGAACGTGATTTTTTTTACATCGCTTTTCCACAAGAGCGCTAATATACCGATTAACGATATCACGCTAACGATGATGACGCTGCCAATACTATATCCCCAAATTTCCATGGTATTTACAAGAACAGACTAGGCTTCTATCCTCTCTCTCGATTTTACATTATTTCTCTTACCATTAGAATTGCGGCACTGACTGCACTGCCCGAGGAATTCAAGCAGATGACTGTTAATTTTAAAATGATTTTCCTGCGCTAAACGATTTTCCAGTTTATCCAAGTCGCAATCGGTGAAATCAACCACCCTACCGCAATCGGAGCAGATAAGGTGGTGGTGGTGCTCGGAGGGACGGCGCATCAGGTAGCTTCGGCAATTGCCGCCGGTGTGCATCTCGCAAATAAAGCCAAGCTCTGCAAGGATTTCAATAGTACGGTAGATAGTCACCAATCCTATGGATGGGTCTTCATGAAGCACTCTTTCGTGCAAGGCGGAGGAGGTAAGGTGCTCGTGGGTATCAATGATAACACCAATAACAGCGCGACGCTGCGGTGTAACCTTATAACCGTTCTTACGCAGGGCATTGATTATTTGTTTTTCAGAAAATGTCATCTTAAAAGCCAAATGATAATGATTTTCAATTAGACTTTACCATATAGTCAAAAATTTTGTCAATATAACAACCAGAGAAATCAGGCATATTTCTTGCGGATTTTAAGGCGGATTGATGATTGCGCAATTATTGTCCTCAAAGCGCTATATATGGTAGAATTGAAAAGTAAAACAGTGCAACGATGCACTACTGCGTATTTTTTTGACAATAGGTTACGCTATTTAATATAATTATTGGTTGCTACTAACGTAATGCGTGAGATATAATGAAAAAGACTCTGCAATTGCTATCGGGAAATGAGGCACTGGCGCTGGGCGCTTACCACGCCGGCGTGCAGGTAGCGAGCGCATATCCCGGCACCCCCAGCACCGAGATACTGGAAAACCTATCGCGTTTCAAAGATATTTACGCCGAGTGGTCGACTAACGAGAAGGTGGCAATGGAGGTGGGAATGGGGGCGGCTTATACCGGCGCACGGGCGATGGTTTCGATGAAGATGGTGGGATTGAACGTGGCTGCCGACCCGTTCATGGCAGCGTCTATTACAGGCATCATCGGGGGACTGGTAGTGATTACCGCCGACGACCCGCAGATACACAGCTCGCAAAACGAGCAGGATAACCGTCATTACGCACGGCTGGCTAAAGTGCCGATGCTGGAGCCCAGTGATAGTCAGGAAGTCTATGACCTGATGGGTTATGCCTTTGATATCAGCGAGGAGTTCGATACCCCTGTGCTCTTCCGCACCACCACTCGCATCGCTCACTCGAAATCTATCGTGGATGTAAAGAGGGAACGTATCGTAGTCAATGCACAGCCGGCTTTCCTTTTTAACCCGCAGAAATACGTCATGCTACCAGTCAACGCTTTACCCCGCCACGCCCTGGTAGAAAAACGCATGGAGAGGCTGGCGGAATATTGCGAGACTTTCCCACTGAACAAGGTAATCTGGAACAAAAAGAAAATCGGTATCGTGACCAGCGGCGTGGCTTATCAGTACGCGCTGGAGGTCTTCCCGGAAGCGTCCTTCCTTAAGCTGGGCATGACCTGGCCGCTGCCGCAAAAGATGATAAAAGACTTCGCGGCTAAAGTGGATAAACTTATCGTTATAGAGGAACTAGACCCATTTTTACAGGACAACATCAAAGCGATGGGCATTAAGGTCAGCGGTAAAGAATTTATCCCGCTGGTGGGCGAACTGAATACGCGTATCGTCACCGAGAGCAGCATTGGAGCGGGGTTGGTACCGGAATCCGAAAAGCCGGAGGTTTTAACGCCAGCCCAAGGATTGCCGCGGCGTCCTCCCCTGCTCTGTCCCGGCTGCCCTCATACCGGAATCTACTATACACTGAATACCGTCGGGCAGCGAGCCAAACTGCTGGAAAGTAAAGAGCCGCAGGAACCGAAGCTGATTATTACCGGTGATATCGGCTGCTATACGCTGGGGGCTTATCCGCCGCATAACGTCCTGGACACGACGGCCTGTATGGGCGCGGGTATCGGGCAGGCACTGGGCATGGAAAAGGCAGGTGTTAAAAGCAAGATTGTGGCGGTCATCGGCGACTCCACGTTTTTACACTCCGGTATTACGGGGCTGGTGGACGCCGTTTATAACGACGGTCATATAACGATTTTGATACTGGATAATCACACCACGGCCATGACGGGACATCAGGAACATCCGGGCACGGGCGTATCGGCGCAGGGCAAGGAAACGCAATCGGTAGACATCGAGAGCCTATGCCGGGGAATCGGCGTGAAGGATTTAAAAGTAATTAACGCCTTTGACTTAAAGGCTTTACGGGCGGGTTTACGCGACTCGATAGACCGGGAAGAACTATCGGTCATCATCGTGCGGGGCGCCTGCGCCATGCAGGTGAGAAAGCGTGAGCATCCTCGTAAAGTGGACGCGGAAAAGTGTACGCAATGCGGCACCTGCCTCAAGCTGGGTTGCCCGGCGATACAGACCGCTGACGGTAAAGTATATATTGAGCCGACGCTGTGCGCCGGAGATATCTGTCAGCTTTGCGAGCAGTTATGCCCGCAGAAGGCGATTGGTATTTAAAAACCCTCTTAGTCTCCCTTTACGAAAGGGAGAGACATTAAAGAGAAAGTGAATATGTTGAAAAAGATGGATATTATGATAACCGGGGTGGGGGGACAAGGGGTGGTCCTCGCCTCGGACATTATCGGTGAGACGGCTATCGCCGCCGGCTTCGACGTAAAAAAAACGGACACGCTGGGAATGGCGCAGCGGGGCGGCAGTGTAGTCAGCCACGTGCGGCTGGGGGAAAAAGTCTGGTCGCCCCTCATCAAAGAAGGAGAAGTCGACCTCATTCTCGCCTTTGAAAAGCTGGAGGCAGCGCGGTGGAGTCATTACCTCAAACCGGGCGCAATTGTTATCATTAACGATTACGAACAGCCGCCACAATCGGTCAGCCTCGGGCAGGAAAAATACCCCTCCAACGACGAGATATTCGCCGCTTTAAAAAGGCGCACCGACAAGATATATTTAATCGACGGGAACAAACGGGCAAAAGAACTGGGCAACGTCAGAACGCTTAACATCTTTATGCTGGGCTGTCTCGCCGCCTTCGCGCCGATGAGTAGCAAGGTCTGGCAGGAAAGCATCGCGCGGCGCATGCCGGAAAACATTAGAGAAATCAACCTGAAAGCATTTGAACTGGGCAGAAAGGAAATCGAGAGTGTCCGTATCGGAACGCACTAAAAAAGGAATGGAGCTGGGGTCGTGGATAAGGCGGATGTTCGAAGAAGGCATCGCCATGAAGAAGAAATTCGGCAACGAGAATATCTACGACTTATCGCTGGGCAACCCGGTGATGGAGCCGCCGCCGGAATTCAAACGCGAGATTAAACGCCTGGCGGACCATCCTTTTAAAGGCATGCACGGCTATATGGTCAACGCCGGCTACCCGGAAACGCGGGCGGCAGTGGCCAAACAATTATATAAAGAGACCGGCATTAAACTAACCGAGAATGATGTTATCATGGCGGTGGGGGCGGCGGGGGCGATGAACGTTGCCCTAAAGACCATCCTCGACCCCGGGGATGAAGTGATTGTATTTATTCCCTGGTTCGTCGACTACTTCAATTATGTGCAAAACCATGACGGCATCGTAAAGCCCTTACCCACGGACGAGAACTTCCTGCCGCGACTGGACATGCTGGAGAAAAACATTAGCCCCAGGACGAAGGCGATAATAATAAATTCCCCCAACAACCCCACCGGCGTTGTTTACAGCGCGGACCTGCTGAAAAAGATGGGCGAAATCCTGCGGAAAAAAGAAACCGAGTTTAAAACGCAGATATTCATCGTCAGCGACGAGCCGTATAAAAAGATAATCTACGATGGTTTAAAGTTCCCGTCGCCGCTGAACTTCCACCGGCACAGCATCATCGCCACATCGCACTCCAAAGACCTGTCCATACCGGGTGAGCGCATCGGCTACGTGGCTTTGCATCCGGACGCGGAAGACCACGACGACATGATAAAGGGCATGGTCTTCTGTACGCGGGTGCTGGGTTTTATCAACGCGCCGGCATTTATGCAGAATGTGGTGACACATCTTCAGGACGTGACCATACCGGTGAAAGAGTATCAGGACAACCGCGACTTTCTCTACAACAACCTCAAGCGCATGGGCTATACCGTCAACAAGCCGGAGGGAGCGTTTTATATCTTCCCTAAGTGCCCCATCGAGGACGACGTGGCGTTTATCCGCGAGCTGCAGAACGACCACCATGTTTTAACGGTGCCCGGTGTAGCTTTTGGCATTCACGGGTACTTCCGGCTGGTCTACTGCGTGGAGCGGGAGCTGCTGGAGAAAGCCATGCCCGGTTTGGAAAAGATAGCCAGGAAATACGGCTTGATGAAATAACGTACTCGTCTTAACTATTGACAGCAACTTTCATGATGTAATACAATAGGCTTACTTTTTCCAAAAAGGCAATTAAAAAATGACAACGCGATTACATATCGGAGCTAAACAGAACAGGAAAACCACCCCGACGATGCCGGGCGGGGCAAGGCGTATTTTTCTTTTATAAAATATATTTCGAGAACGATAGAAAATACGCCAAGCCCGGAGAAAAAATCCCGGGCTTAATTGTTTTAAAGGAGAGTTTTATATGAGTGAGTTTTTGACTGACTTGAGCGACGCCGCTATGGCTAGAGCCATTACGGAAAATTGCTACGCCTTAACGCCTTTTTATCACGGGTGGAAAGGGGCGGAAACCTATAGCGGCGACGGCGTAGACTGGGTAGTAACGGATATTCACTTCCCGCCCTGCAACGCGGCATTCCATACAAACTTAAAGCCGGAAGACGTGGATAGCATGATAGAAAAGTTCAAGGAGAGGGGACGGGCGCGTAAAGTGCCACTGCAATGGTATATCGGCCCGGAAACCCGGCCTTTAAATATTACGCAGAGTCTGGAGAAGCATGACTTCACCACCCATGGCGACGGCGCCGGTATGGCGGTAGACCTGCACAACATGAACGAGAGTGAACCGATACCCGCCGGGCTGGAAATTATCGAAGCCAAGGATGATAAAGCTCTAAAAGCATGGTGCCATGTTGTCAGCGTGGCATTCGGCGCGCCGCCAGAAGCCGAACCTATTTTTGTGAAAATAGTTAAGGGATACCAAGAATATAAGCTGCCGATGAAGTTTTACCTGGGTCTACTGGATGGCAAACCGGCGTCAACTTCCGGCTACTTTTTAGGGGAAGGGGTGGTGGGAATATACTTCGTGGGAACACTGCCGGAGTTCCGCCAGCGGGGTGCGGCATTTGCCGTAACGCAAAAAGCCCTTAAAGATGGCCGGGCGCTGGGTTACAGGGTGGGGATTTTACAGGCATCCAAAATGGGCGAGCCGGTCTACAAGCGGATGGGGTTTAAAGAATACTGCCGTGTAAGCTCATACACGTGGTTCCCAGAGAGTTCTCAAGTTAAAGAGCAAGGGAGGTAAGTTATGGACAAACCCTGGACAACCAAAAATAAAGAATGGCGGGAAAAGCTGCAAAAATTCGTCAACAAGGTGACCGATAATGAACTCCAACTGGTTATTTATAAAGAGGGGTGGACGATTGCCGTAATGCTGGGGCATCTGGTGTTCTGGGATGAGCGGCGGCTGGCGCTGATAAAAAGCTGGGAGAAAAACGGCGTCGAACCCTCTGACATTGTCGGTATAGATATGAACACGATTAACGATGCTTTGATGGCGATATTTTTAACAATGCCGCACCGTAAAGTGGCGGAACTGGCTGTCAGTGCGGCAGAAAAGGTAGATAAAAAAATCGCTAGCCTTCCGGAAGATCTGATACAAAAAATAAATGCTCTGGACGACCCTCACGTATTGGACAGGGGCCATCACCGCCAGATGCACCTGGATGAAATAGAAGCGTTTTTAAAGACAAGGAAACGATAAACACTTTTAAGGCCATGAATAAACTAGAATCAAATTAACTGGATACCGACTTTCGTCGGTATGGGTTTTTATTGTATTTTGGCGGTCTGCGTTTGCATTCGTGAAAAAATCTATGCTATACTTTTTCAGTGCTCTGAAGCTGTAAACAGCCTCACGGGGCACGTATAAATCAGATAATTTTTCCAGATATTCAGAGGTCTATTTGCTAGCTAGTTACGGGTTAATCGGGCTGTTCCTTGTCGTCGCCATACTCTTTTCGCTGGTGATGGTTATTCTACCTATTATTCTAAAGTATCTTAAAATCGTCCCCAGCAATCCCAATCCCATCAAGAACTCCATCTTTGAATGCGGCATGGAGACCATCGGCAAGACATGGGTGCAGTTCAATTTCCGTTACTATTTTTACGCCCTCGTCTTTCTAGCTATGGATGTGCTCGTCGTGTTCCTTTATCCCTGGGCGGTACAGCTCCGGCAACTGGGCGCATTCAGTCTTTATGTTGTTCTCATAATGGTTTGTATCTTACTGGTCGGCTACGTCTATGCCTGGAAAAAGAAGGCTCTGGAATGGAAATAGACAGCAACAGAGAATATATATACGACGATGCTGAGCTTGACCGGTATGAAGGCAAGGTTATTGAAAAGCTGAAGGCATCAAGCCGGAAGGCTATCCCCGACCCCGATGCCTGGCTGGATGAAGAAATCAAGCGCAATATCGTCGTTACTTCTTTAGACTGGGTAATCGACTGGGCGCGCCGCTCCTCGCTATGGACCGCCATTTGTTACCCCGCCTGCTGCGGCATGGAATGGATGGCGACACTGGCGCCACGCTTTGACGGCGCCCGTTTCGGTTTGGAAATTATGCGGGCTTCGCCGCGCCAGGCTGACCTGATGATTACGGCGGGAACACTCACCTGGAAAATGGCGCCGAGTGTTAAACGCATCTATGAACAAATGGCGGAACCCAAGTGGGTAATTGCCATGGGCGCCTGCGGCATTAGCGGCGGAATTTTCCGCTCCAGCTACAACGTCGTACCGGGCTACAACAAAATTATCCCCGTGGACATTTACGTGCCCGGCTGCCCGCCGCGGCCGGAAGCCCTGATTTACGGCATCCAGCAGCTGCAAAAGAAAATAGGCAAGATTAAGGCTATGCCGGACCTGAATGAACTCCCGAATCCTTTGAAGAAGGATAAAAAATAATGACAACAGCGTTTACCGCCAAGGAAATTGTCAGCCAGTTGAGCGCCAAATTCCCCGGGGCAATCGAGGAAGCGGGCGCTAATGCCGCGCTGGTAAAAAACGATTCTCTATTGGTTGTGGCGGAATATCTGAAAACCACCGACGGACTTAAATTTGACTATTTGAACTATATCACCGCCGTTGATTATTACGACTACTTCGAGGTCGTTTATATGCTGACCTCGCTGGAATATAACCGCTCCATCACGCTTAAAGTCCGCTGTTATACACGCAATAATCCCGTCGTACCTTCGCTGGTAAGTGTATATCAGGGGGCAGACTGGCAGGAGCGGGAAACCTATGACCTCATGGGTATTAGTTTTAAGGGGCACCCTAACTTAAAGCGCATCTTACTCTGGGAAGGGTTTGACGGGCACCCTCTGCGAAAGGATTGGAACCGGTGACAACCACGCAGGAAGTAACGCTTAAAACCGAGCCTTTCGTGCTGAATATGGGTCCATTGCACCCCAGCACCCACGGCGTTTACCGCATGCGGGTGACCCTGGACGGCGAGGTTGTCCTCGATATCGAGCCGATTTTCGGCTATTTGCACCGCGGCATCGAAAAACTCATGGAAGAACGCACCTATACCGGCTGTATTCCCCTCACCGACCGCCTGGATTATGCATCCGCCATGAGTAATAATTTCAGCTATTGTCTGGCAGCGGAAAAGCTGGCTGGCATCAAGGTGCCGGAACGCGCCGAATACATCCGCGTTATCACCGCCGAACTACAACGTATCGCCAACCACTGCCTTGCCGTAGGCTCCATGTTGAACGATGCTGGCGCACTCGGTACGCCCTTCTTTTATCTCTGGAAAGAGCGCGAGAAAATCTACGACTTATTTGAAATGCTCTGCGGACAACGCGTCCTGTATAATTACTTTCGTATCGGCGGCGTCAGCCAGGATATCCCCGATGAGTTCCTGCCGGCGATAAAGAAATTCATACCGCAGCTGCGTCGTTTTCTCAAAGAATACGACTTTTTCCTTAAGCAAAATGAAATATTACTCGCCCGCGCCAAAGGCGTCGGCATCTTGTCTAAAGAATTAGCCACCAATTACGGCATCAGCGGCCCCGTGGCGCGCGCCAGCGGCATCAAAAAGGATTTACGCAAAGACGACCCCTATTCCGTCTACGACCGCTTTGAGTTCGACATCCCGACCGCTGAAAACGGAGATTGTTACGACCGCTACCGCGTGAGAATAGAGGAGATGTGGCAGAGCTTACGCATCATCGAGCAGTCTATTAAACAGGTGCCCGGCGGACCCTTTAGAGCCGATGTTCCCCACATTATCCGTCCCCCCGCTGGCGAGGCTTACGCCCACATCGAGGGACCTAAAGGCGAACTGGGATTTTATTTCGTCTCGGATAACTCTATTGCGCCCTATCGCTGTCATATACGCTCCTGCAGCTTGATAAACCTGGGGG